>Ga0070741_10001419_pt1 | contig 73195 bp, 72 predicted proteins | sample Coa_R1_4_FD_66440 | JGI IMG/M metagenome (GOLD analysis project Ga0070741, IMG submission 66440) | Surface soil microbial communities from Centralia Pennsylvania, which are recovering from an underground coalmine fire - Coalmine... | ecosystem: Environmental > Terrestrial > Soil > Unclassified ...
CCCGGGCCCACCGTGCACCCGGGCCAACCGCGCACCCGGGCCAACCGGCGTTCCTCCGCCGCTATATCCGGGCGGATGCACGCCGGTTCGGCCACCGCCACCGGCGCACCGGACGGGCGTGGCCCCGCCTACCCGCACACCTGCCCGCCCGGGCCAACCGTGCACCCGGGGCAACCGGCGTTCATCCGCCGCCATATCCGGGCGGATGCACGCCGGTTTCCGGGGACCCGGGGCGGGGCGGGGCGGGCCAGGCTTCGGGGCGGTCCTCAGGTGGTCGGGGAGAACCGGCGGCGGGCGCCGGCGATGACGGCCAGGCCGCCGAGGGCGAAGGCGGCGCCGGCCAGGGCGGTCAGGAGTCCGGCGGCGGACGGGCCGGTGCGGGCCAGGTCGGCGGCAGGGCCGGCCGGGGCCGGCGCGGCGGCAGCCGCCTTGGGGGCGTCGGCGGTGGCCGGCGCGGCGGCAGCCGCCTTGGGGGCGTCGGCGGTGGCCGGCGCGGCGGCAGCCGCCTTGGGGGCGGCGGCCGGAGCGGGGCCGGCGGCGGCCGGGGTCGGGGCGGCGGATTGGGCGGCCCGGGCGGGGCCGGGCGCCGGGGCGGAGGCGGCGGCCGGGGCGGGCGGGGCGTCGCCGGGGTGCTTGGCCAGGTAGGTCTTCACCGCCGCGGCGATGGCCTCGGACGCCTTGGCCGCCTTGGCGGCGTCGCCGGCCTTGGCCGCCGAGCCCAGGCTCTCGAAGCTGTCCTCGAAGGTGATGTAGGCGTCCTTGTCGTTGCCCCGGACGGTGTCTTCGATGTTCTTCCAGACGTCCTCGATGCCATCGGCGATCTGCGTGGCCTTGTCCTTGTCCCGCTCGGCGGCCTTGGCGGCGTCGGCGGCGATGTCCTGGATCAGCTTCAGACCCTCGGCCACCTGGGCGTCCGTTGCCGTCTTCTCCTCCGCCGCCCGCGCCGGCGCCGGCCGGAGGGCGGGGCCGGCGACCGACCCGAAGATCAGCGCAGCCAGCCACAACAGCCCGAAGCGACGAAGGCCCGACCGGCCCGATCCGTTCACGCGGAGCACCTCCAACCCCTTGGCGGACGCCCCCGAGCGGGCATCCGAAGACGCCATGTAAGGCGCGCCGAAGAACATTTGTCAAGCTTCCTTCCGTAAGGGCCGACGTTCCGGCGCCCCGATCAGACCGAGAGTGACTTCTGCAGCGGCGTCGGGAAGCGCGGCGTGATCCGCATCGGCCCGAGCCAGCGCTCGAGGTCGCCGGCCGCCTCGCCGACGGCGGCGGCCGTGTCCCGGCCGGCGTCCTCGAGCAGCTCGTAGACGACTTCGCCCGTCCGCCGCTGTGCCCATCCCCCGATGACGCGGCCGTCGGCCCACACCGTGGGCCCGGCGTTGCCGTTCCGGTCGAACAGCGCCGGGCCGTGAGGGCCGAGGTACCAGCCGCGCTGCTGCCAGCCCATCGTCGTGGGGTCGAGCGCCGGCAGCAGCGCCACCCACGGCTTCGGCACCGGGACGGGTTCCAGATCATCCGCCAGCAGCCAGCCGGTCGCCGCCGCCCCGGTCGCCGCCAGGGCCACCTCGACCGCTCCGGTGGCGGCCAGCGCCGCCCGGGTCTGGCCGAGCGTCCAACCGGTCCACCATTTCAGGTCGGCGGTGGCGACCGGGCCGTAGGCGGCGAGGTAGCGGCGGGCCAGCTCGGCCCGGGCGGCGTCGGCCGGCATCGACGGCACCCCGCCGGGCAGCCACGCCTCCATGGGCGACCAGCGGTACTGGCTGCTGGTCCACGTCCCCTTGGGGCGGCCCCGGGCGATGCGCTGCTCGGTGGCCAGGAGGAACAGCACCCGGGTCGTCATGCCGACGGTCCCCGCCCAGGTCTTGCCCTCACCGACGGGGATCTGGTGGTTGAGCCCGGCCACGGCCCTGGAGATCTCGGCCCCGGTCAGCTCGTTGCGCTCGGCCAGCACGGCCAGGGTCTCGGCCTCCATGTCCGCCAGCCAGCCGGCGCCGTCGGCGGCGATGCCGGCGTCCTCGATCATCTTCGCCGCCCGCCGCCGCTCCCCGGGGACGAGCGCCTCGGTCACCGCCGCCTGCACCACCGCCACCAGGTCGACCGGGACCACGAACATGGTCCGCCGCATCCCCAGCGTCCGGACGAGGCGCCGCTCCTCGTACAGCGCCGCCTCCATCGCCGCCACGCCCCGCTCCGGCCGCCGCAACCGCGCCCGGGCCGACAGGAACACCGTCGCCGGGTCGCTGCCGTGGAGTCCCACCAGGTCGCCGGCCACCGTCACGACATCGCCCACCCGGGCCGCCCCGGCCAGATGGTGCCGCCGCCCGAGCCGCGCCCGCCGCTGCGCTTCATCGATGCTCGGCCCGCCGATCGCCACGCCGCTTTCTTACACCGCCGGGCCCCGCCGGTTGCGCTGACCGGTCCGGATCTTCCCGGCAGGATTTGTCTCGGAAACCGAGACGATTCCCGCCGGGATCGCGGGAACACCGATTCCGAGCACCGCTCGCCAGGGCCGTGTCCACGGAGCCTTGCGCAACGTACAGAGAGAACCGTCCGGTCGGACATACAGCGGACGGGCCGCGACACGGGACCCTGGGGGACCGCACCCCGCCCGATCGAAGCAGCGCGGGGGAACGATCGGAGGTTCGCACGATGGTCATGCTCAACCGCCTCCTGCAACGTGGCGTTGTCATCGGATTGACGGTGGCCGCCGTAGCGGCGCCGTCAGTCGCCGGGGCGAGCCCCGTCCCGGCGCCGACCATGCCGATCGCGTCCACCGCCGCCGCGCCCGGCCTCGCGCCGTTCGCCCCCGGCGGTGTGCAGTGTGCTTTCACCCCGACCAACGTCATCGACTACGTGTACGTCGTCTGTCAGGGCCCCACCAGCCTGATCGTGCTCGGCCGGGATGTCGTCATCTTCAACGTGAACGGCTACGGCTTCGCGTACATCTTCGGGGTCCTCCAGGACGGCCTTCCCGGCCCGGCCCGCCCGTAGTCGAACCCCGTCCCGATCGGCCGGAGTCGACCTGGGTGGCTGCGCTCAGGTGCCCTTGTAGTTCAGGACCTGGTGCAGCGTGTGGAGGACCTCGACGAGGTCGGACTGGTCGGCCATGACCTGGTCGATGTCCTTGTAGGCCATGGGGATCTCGTCGACCAGGGCGGCCGCCCGGCTCTTCAGCCACGTCTTGCCCTTCATCTGCTCGGCCAGGTCGGCCGGGGTGAAGAGCTTGCGGGCCCTGGTCCGGCTGTGGCGCCGGCCGGCTCCGTGGGAGCAGGACCGCCAGCTGGCGGCGCTCCCCTTGCCCCGCACGATGTAGCTGCGCGTGCCCATGGAGCCGGGGATGACGCCGAGGTCGCCGGCGCCGGCCTGGATGGCGCCCTTCCGGGTGATCCACAGCTCCTTCCCGCCGTGGACTTCCGGCTGGGAGAAGTTGTGGTGGCAGTTGACCGTCCGCGTCACGACGCCCGTCCCGAGGAACTCCAGCACTTCGGCGATGGCGTTGTCCATCATCTGGGCCCGGTTGGCCATGGCGTAGTCCTGGGCCCACAGCATGTCGGTGACGTAGGCCTCGAACTCCGGCGTGCCCTGGACGAACCAGGCCAGGTCGGGGTCCTCCAGGGAGAGCATGGCCTCCTTGGCCAGGCGCTTGGCCCTGGCGATGTGGGCCTGGGCCAGCTGGTTGCCGATGCCCCGGCTGCCCGAGTGCAGCACCACCCACACCCGGGACCGCTCGTCGACGCACAGCTCGAAGAAGTGGTTCCCCGAGCCCAGCGAGCCGAACTGGCGGAAGGCCTTCGTGGCCTGGTCGCTCGACAGCACCGTGGCCGGCCGGTGCCCGGCCAGCCAGGTCTCGGCCGCCTGGTTGGCCTTGACGCCGGCCGCCGTCGGCTTCCCGTCGTGCCCCCGGCCCACACCGGCCGGGACGGCCCGCTCGATGCGGTCGAGCAGCGGGTCGAGGTTGTCGGGCAGCTGCGACTCCGTCACGTCGAGCTCGGCGGCGATCATGCCGCAGCCGATGTCGACGCCGACGGCCGAGGGGATGACCGCCCCCCGGGTGGGGATGACCGAGCCGACCGTCGCTCCGATGCCGACGTGGGCGTCGGGCATGAGGGCCACGTGGCCCTCGACGATGGGCAGGCGGGCGGTCTTCTCCGCTTGGCGGATCGTCTCCGGCTCGACGTCGCTGGCCCACGACAGCAGCTTGGGGTTGATGGTCTCGTACACGGTCACCTCCTCGTTGCCTGCGAACCGATAGTGGGGCATACCCCGTACGACGTCGAGCGAATTTCCGCCCCGCCCGGGGCGACGGGCGCCGCCGGCGGCCAGCGGGCAGAATCGGGCCCCGACCGACCGCCCGACCCCCGGAGGTGTGAACGTGCCTGTCGTCCTGTACCAGAAGATGCCGCCCGAAGTGACGCTGGAGATGATCCAGGCGGTCACCGAGGAGGTCAACGCCCGCAACGATCCGCCCGAGGGGTTGATCGTCCACACGGTCATCAGCATGGGCGACCGGTTGGGCATCGTCGACGTCTGGGAGACGGCCGAGGCGTACGAGAAGTTCGGCGAGACCCGGCTCGGGCCGGCCTTCGCCGCCGTCGGCCAGCGCATGGGCTTCGACATGTCCCAGGCCCCCGAACCCGAGACCCAGCTCCTCGACGCCCTCGACATCGTGCGCGGTTCTTGAGGGACGATCCCTTCGAGCTGCACCGCCAGCGGCGCGGGCTGTTCTCCTCCGACGCCGCGGCCTATGACACCGGCCGTCCCGGGTACCCCGAGCCCGTCTACGACCTGCTCCGGCAGGTCTGCGGGCTCGGCCCGGGCACGGCGGTGGTCGAGGTCGGCCCCGGCACCGGGCAGGCCACCGGCCGTCTCCTCGATCTCGGGGCCACCGTCACGGCCGTCGAACTGAGCGCCGACTTCGCCGCCCTCCTCGAACAGCGCTTCGCCGGACGGGCGCTGTCCGTCGTGGTCGCGCCGTTCGAGGACGTCGTGCTCCCGCCGGCGTCGTTCGACCTCGTGACGGCGGCCACGTCGTTCCACTGGGTCCCGACCGCCCCCGGGTTGCAGCGGTGCGCCGAACTGCTCCGCCCCGGCGGCTGGCTGGCCCTGTGGTGGACGTACTTCGGCGATCCCGACCGGCCCGATCCGTTCCGCGACGCGCTGACGCCGATCTTCCGGACGCTGGCCCCGACGCTGGTCGACGTGTTCCCCGGGATGGCCTTCACCCCGGGCGCCCACCCCTACGCCGTCGACCGCTCGGCCCGGGCCGCCGACATCGACGCCACCGGAGCCTTCGGGCCGGTCCGAGCCGAGACCGTCGCCTGGACCGGCCGGCACACGGCCGCCGGGATCCGGGCGATGTTCGCCTCGTTCTCGCCCTGCCTGGCCCTCCCCGACGATCAGCGCACGGCAGTGCTCGACGCCCTCGAAGGGTTGGCGAGCCACACCTTCGAGGGCGTCGTCGAGCGGCCGTATCTCACGGTGCTGTACCTGGCCCAGCGCCGGCCCTAGGGCCGGCCGTTACAGACCCGACCAGCCGGTCCAGCCGTCGTTGGAGTGGTTCCAGCCGCAGTTCCAACCGTCGTTGCTGTGGTTCCAGCCCCGGTTCCAGTTGTCGCCGTAGTGGTGGTGATGGTGATGGTGGCGGCGGCCGTCCCAGTGATGGGTGCCGCAGCCGGAGCGACCGTGGTGCCAGCCGTCGTGGGCGAAGGCCGCCGTCGGAGCAGCCACCATGAGTGCCGCGGCCAGGCCGACCGTGGCGAAGACGCGCTTGCGCATCGCTTCCCTTTCTGTCTGTCCCCCAGGCCCCGAAGCGAACGGGAGGCCCGCTGGAGAAGGACCCCCGCCAACGATTGTCCCCGAACGGGGACAAGACGTCGCCCGCGGCTCTCAGCCCTCGCTCATCGGCTCCCCTGCGCAGCCCACGACGCAGGCCGCCAGCTCCGCCGCCTCCCCGTCGGACAGGCCCTGGTCGACGGCCAGGGAGCGCCACGTCGAGAAGCTGACGGCGTGCCGGGCGGCGGCGTGGAGGCGCCGGCGGGGTCGGCCGCGCCCGGCGAAGCCGTGCACCAGGGCCCGGGCCATCGCGTCGTCGGTCGCCGCCATCGCCGCCTGGACCGACTCCGGCATGCCGTGCCGGTCCCGGTGGATCGGGAACAGCTCGTCGCCGTGGCGCCGGTACCACCCGTACAGCTCGGCGAGCGCCGAACGGACCCGTTCCCGGCTCGGGGGGAGGCGCCGCCAGCCCGCCACGTCCGGCGGAGGGTGGAGCTCGATCCAGTGGTTCCGGCAGGCGGCGAAGAGCTCGTCCTCGTCGGGGAAGTGCCGGTAGACGGTGACCCGGGTGACCCCGGCCGTCTCGGCCAGGGCGCTGATCGTGGCCCGGGCCGGGCCGATCGTCGTGTGCAGCTCGATCGCCGCCTCCACGATCCGTTGCCGGGTGCCGTCGACGAGCTCCGCCCGCCGGCCCATGCGGTACGGCCGAGAAGATTTCACCATACAGATGTGTTCATTCGAACTTGACATCGGACGCCATCGGAGTTTCAGTGTACACCTTCGTACATTCAAATTTCGGGGGTGCACGCATGAGTGATCGGAAACCCGCCGAGGCGGCCCCGGCCGTCAAGGTGGTCCAACCCGGGGAGGGGCGGGCCGGGGGACTGGCACCGGGCATCGGCGTCGTGTTCAAGCTCGACGGGGCCGACACCGGCGGCGCGCTGTCGATCGTCGAGCATCCCTTCGAGGTCGGGGCCCTCGTCCCGCCCCACGTCCACACCCACGAGGACGAGTTCTCCATCGTGCTGGAGGGCCGGATCGGGTTCCGGTCCGAAGACGAGGAGGTCGTCCTCGGCCCCGGCGGGTACATCGTCAAGCCCCGGGGCCAGGTCCACGCCATGTGGAACGCCGGGCCGGGGCCGGCCCGGATGATCGAGGTCATCTCGCCGGCCGGCTTCGAGGGGTTCTTCCGGGAGCTGTCCGACCTGACCGCGGCCGGCCCGGTGGAGCTGCCGGCCATCGGTGAGCTGGGGCAGCGCTACGGGCTGCCCTTCGCCGAGCCCGACTGGCTACCCGACGTGGTCGCCCGCTACAACCTCAAGGTGCCGCCGCACTGACACTCACGTCACCGGCCCCGGGCGGCCCGCAGCACCCGGCCGATGTCGAGCAGATGGTGCGTCCCCTCGTGGAGGACGAAGCGGCCGGTGCCGAGCACGGTGAAGATCTCGCCGTCCCGGCGCACGCCGGTCCGGTCCCAGCCGCCGTCGGGCACCGCCGCCAGCCGGGCCGAGGTGGCGGCGGCGTTGGCCGCCAGCGCCGCCGCCACCTCGGCCGGCGCCTGCTTCTCGTAGGCGTCGGCCTCGACCGCCGCCTCGTGGTCCCACCACCCGAAGTCCGGGTTGTCCTCGGTCAGCATCCGGCCGATCCGCCCGTCGAACACCGCCAGCACGTCGCGCACGTGGCAGGCGTAGGCCAGGGCCGACCACACCCCGGGCAGGGGTCGGGCGACGAGGATCGACTCGTCCTCCCCCGGCAGCAGGCGGGTCAACGGCGCCTGGTAGCGCCGGCCCAGACCGGCCACCGCCGCCGGCAGGTCGGCGGCCGTCACCCCGGCGGGATCGAAGGCGCACTCCGGGCACCGTTCCGCCTGCCAGCGGGCTCCCAGTTCCTCGTGCGCATCGGCCATGGGCCGAAGCCTAAGCGCGGGAACGGGCGCCGCCCAGAAGGCGCAGCGCCCGTTCCCGCAAGGATCCCGCCAAGTTGCCCCTGGCGAGGGACCGGTCTACCGGCCGGCCGCCACCTGCTTGATGGCGGAGCGGATGCGGAAGTACGTCCCGCACCGGCAGAGGTTCCCGCCCATGGCCTCGTCGATGTCGGCGTCGGTCGGGTGGGGGTTCTGGTTCAGCAGCGACACGGCCTGCATGATCTGGCCGGCCTGGCAGTAACCGCACTGGGCCACGTCGTTGTCGATCCAGGCCTGCTGGACGGGGTGCAGCTTGTCACCCTGGGCCAGGCCCTCGATCGTCGTGACGTTCTTGCCCTGCACCGACCCCACCGGGGTGATGCACATGCGGTGGGCGACACCGTCGATGTGGCTGGTGCAGGCGCCGCACAGGCCCATGCCGCAGCCGTACTTGAGGCCGTGGACGTCCATCCGGTCCCGCAGGACCCAGAGGAGCTCCTCGTCCTTGTCGACGTCGACGGTGACCGGGTTGCCGTTGAGCGTGAAGGTGATGTTGGACATTGGCAATCAGGCTCCGTACTCGTTGAGCGGGAAGTTGCGGGGCTGCTTGCCGGTGGCCCGGGCCCAGGCGTTGGCCGCGGCGGCGGCCGCCGCCGGGACGCCGAGCTCGCCGATACCGCCCGGCAGGACGTTGGAGCTGGGCAGGATGTGGACGCTGGCCTCGGGAGCGGAGTCGAACATGCGGGTCCACTTGTAGTCGTGGAAGTTCGACTCCCGGGTGGCCCCGTTGTCGACGTGGAGCCCGGCCCGGAAGGCCAGGGCGAAGCCGTCGTGGGCCTGGCCCAGCAGGCTCGACGTGGTCCCGGTGGGGTTCACGCAGAAGCCGTTGTCGACGGCGATCGTCACCCGGTTCATGCGGGGCTCGCGGCCCCGGGTGTCGATCTCCATCAGGTAGGCCACGATCGACTTGTACTCGTCGTGCATGCCGAGGCCCTGGGCCACGCCGGCCGGGAGCTTGCGGCCCCACTGCCCTTCGTGGGCCACCTTCTCCAGGACCGAGCGGTGCCGCTCGGAGTCGACGGTGGCCAGGCGGAACTCGAGCTCGTCCTTCCCGAGGGAGCGGGCCAGCTCGTCGACCATGATCTCGTTGATGGCCCCGACCTGGCCGGAGTACACCACCCGCCACGCCGCGGTGGGCTTGGCCAGCAGCCGCTGCTTCAGCGTGATGGCCGTGGGCCCGAACTTGTAGGCCAGCTTCTGGGTGTGGGCGAAGAAGTACTGCGAGACGCCCTCGTTGTTGTACTCGGTCAGGTAGCCGGTGGCGACGTCGCCGAGGCCGTGGCGGAGGTCCATCTCCGGGCAGGCCATGCGGTGCTCGAAGGCCACCACGTCACCGTTGGCCACGGTCGCCTTGACCCGGTGGATCGACACCGGACGGGTGCGGCCGTGCTTGATGCCCTCCTCCCGGAGCCACTGCAGCTTGATCGGCTTGCCGATCCGCTGCGAGATCTGGGCGGCGTGGACGTCCTGGTCGTGGAACAGGTGGCGGCCGAAGGCCCCACCGGCCCGGATCACGTGGTAGGTCACCTGCTCGATCTTCATGCCGAGCGTCTCGGCCAGGTGGCGCTGGAGCACGCCGGGCACCTGGCAGCCGCCCCACACCTCGGCCGAGTCCTTGGTGACGTTGGCGACGGCGGTGTTCTCCTCCATCGGGGCGTGGGGCACGTAGGGCCAGCGGAAGTTGCCCTCGACGCCCTCGCCCGGCGAGGTCACCTTGTCGACGATGCCGTTGAGGAGGTCGTCGATCTGAGCGTCGGACAGCTGGTCCATCGGGCCGGCGCTCCACTTGATCCTGAGCGCGTTCTTGGCCTTCTTGGCGATGCCGAACGTCTCGGCCGTGACGGCCACGGCCTCGGGGATGAGGTAGTCGGGCTGGCCGGGGATATGGGTGACGGCGATGACACCGGGGATGGCCTTGGCCGCCGTGTCGTCGATCGACACCACGGTGGCGCCGTGGGTGGCCGACATGGCCAGCACGGTGGGGAGGTACTCCTTGGAGGAGTGCAGGTCGAGGGCGTAGGGGGCCTTGCCCTGGACGATGTCGGCCACGTTGTCCCGGGTGTGGCCCTTGCCGATCAGCTTGAACTCGCTGGCCTTCTTCGGCGCCGCCGCCGGAGCGGAGGTGAGGCCGGCGGCGGCGGCGCTGAGCTCGCCGTAGGACAGCTTGCGGCCGTCGGTGGCCACCACGTGGCCGCCCTCGGTCCGCAGCTGCGCCACCGGCAGGCCGAGGCGCTGGGCGGCGGCGGCCACCAGCTGGCCCCGCATCTTGGCCCCGACGACCCGGACGGGGTCCCAGAGCACCCGGGTGTTGTGCGAACCGCCGGTGATCTGGGCCGCGCCCCACTTCTGCTCGGCCGGCGACAGCGCCACGTCGACACTCTCGTAGGGGACGTCGAGGTTGTCGGCCACCAGGATCCGGAAGGTGGTCATGATGCCCTGACCGACTTCCATCTTGGGCAGTTCGGCGTAGACCCGGTTGTCGGGCTTGATCTCGATCTTCAGGTCGTAGATGGTCGGCTGCTGGCTGCTGACGAAGATGTCGGTGAAGTCCTGGACATCGGGCAGCTCGTCGGTCTTCGTCGGGAAGGCGTCGGCCGAGTCGGCGAAACCGAGCCGGGCGGCCACCGCCAGCGTCGGACCGCCGATCAGGAACCCCTTGAGGACCTGACGACGGCCAACCGCGGAATCAAGAATCGACATGCAGTGCTCCCTCCCCATGACGTGCCCTGGGGGCCTCATCTGTCGTGGGATAGCTGTGATATGTGGTGCGCGCCGGTACCCGGCGGAGAGCGGCCCCTCGGGACCACTCGGACAATCTGCACGTTCCTCACGATTTGCGCACCGCGAATGTGCCGTCTGCCACAATCGGGCGGTATGCTGGTTTTTGTGAGATATTGTGTCTCTTGCCGTTCGGCGAACGCGGAGGTGCCTGGTCCGACGCCTCCCCGGCCTGACGGCAGAACAGGCTTGAACTTCCCTCCAAGCCGATCGTTCGACCGGCGGCGGGCGCCGGCATGCTCCTCGGCGCCCGCCCTCGGCCGCCCGTGCGGGCCGGGGCGCCGCCGGGTAGGACCGCGGTGAACGCCTTCACCGCCCCGGGAGCCCCGGACTTGACCACGCCCGTCACCACCGCCCAATGGGTCGCCCGTCATTTCGGCCGGCCCGAGCTGGCGCCGCTCGCCCCCGACGACGTGGCCGCCCTGGCCGCCGTCCTGCGGGAGGACCACCATCCGGCCGGGACCCGGCTGTTCCGGATGGGCGACGCCCCCGCCCGCATCGGGATCATCCGCCGGGGGTCGGTCGAGCTGTCCCGCACCCTCAACGGCCGCAAGGTCGTCGTCCAGATCCTGGGCGCCGGCGACGGCGTCGGCGACATCGGCGTCTTCCTCCGGATGACCGCCCCCTACGACGGGGCGACCCTGGCCGACACCGCCCTCCTGTCGATCGACTCCCTGGCCTTCCACCGGCTGCTGGAGGAACGGCCCCGCCTGGCCCGGCGCTGGATGCTGTCGGTGTCGGGCCGCCTCGTCAGCTACCAGGCCCGCCTGCTCGAGGTCCTGGCCGGCGACCTCGAGGCCCAGATCACCTCGGTGCTCGTGCGCCGGGCCGACCGCGGCGTCGTCAACCTCAGCCAGAGCAGCATCGCCGAGCTCGTCGGCGGCTCCCGCAGCCGGGTCAACCGGGTCCTGAAGCGGCTGGAGGCGGCCGGGCTGGTCCGGGCCGGCTACGGCCAGATCGAGATCCTCGACGAGGCCCGCCTGGCCGAGGCCGCCGGCCTGGACTGAATCCCGTCAGCCGAGCCGTTCGGCGACGAGCTTCTGGACCACCTGGGGGTTGGCCTTGCCCTGGGAGGCCCGGACGACCTGGCCGACGAAGAAGCCGGCCAGCTGCGTCCTGCCCGCCCGGTAGGCCTCGGCCTTGTCGGGGTTGGCGGCGATGACCTCGTCGACGATGGCGGCGATGGCCCCTTCGTCGCTGACCTGGGCCAGGCCCCGCTCGGCGATGATGACGTCGGGGTCGCCGCCCCGCTCCATGAGGACGGCGAAGACCTCCTTGCCGGCCGGGCCGCTGATCGTGCCCGACTCGACCGCCCGGACCAGCCCGCCGAGGGCGGCGCCGGTCAGCGGGACCTCGTCGAGCTCCCGGTCGCCCAGCTCCCGGGGCAGCTCGTTGACGATCCAGCGGGCCACCGCCGGCGCCGACGCCCCCGCCGCCAGCGCCGCTTCGAACAGGTCGCCGGTGGGGCGGTCGCCGGTGAGCAGGTCGGCGTCGCCCTCCGCCAGGCCGAGGTCGCCCGTCCACCGGGCGAAGCGCTCGGCCAGCGCCGGGTCGCGCCGGCGGGCCTCGGCCCGGTACTCGGCGCCGCTCTTCTTCGGCGGACGGGTCCGGGCCTTGGCCGACTTCTCTCTGGCCCGGGCCTCGGCCGCCTCGGCGGCGACCCGGGCGGCGTCGGCGCTGTCCGCCTTGGGGCCCCAGGAGTCGCGCAGCGTGACGATGCGGTTGAAGACCAGCGCCCCCGGCCGGGAGTCGACGGGGTCGACGGCGAAGTAGCCGACCCGCTCGAACTGCCAGCGGCTGGCGGGCTCCGCCCCGGCCAGCGACGGCTCCACCCGGGCGGCCTCGACGACCTGCAGCGAGTCGGGGTTGAGGTTGGCGATGAAGTCGCCGCCGGCGTCCTCCGGGCGGGGGTCCCGGAACAGCCGGTCGTAGAGCCGCACCTCGGCCGGGATCGACCCGGGGGCCGACACCCAGTGGATGACCCCCGACACCTTCACGCCTTCGGGGGCGGCGCCGACCGAGCCGGGGATGTGGCTGACCTCGAGGCCGACGACCTCGCCGTCCTCACCGGTCACCACGCCGTCGCAGGTCACGCAGTAGCCGTGGCGGAGCCGGACGGTGCGGCCGGGAGCGAGCCGCTGCCATCCGGCCGGCGGGTCGAGGGAGAAGTCGTCCCGGTCGACGAACAGCTCCCGGGTGAAGGGCACGACCCGCTCCCCGGGCTTGTTGACGTCGGGCGGGAAGTACGGGGCGGTCAGCGGCTCGACCTCGCCCTCCGGCCACGTGGTCACCGTCACCGGCAGCGGCCGCAGGACGCCGAGGACCCGGGGGGCGATCCAGTTGAGGTCGTCGCGCACGCAGTACTCGAGCTTGCCGATGTCCACCGTGGAGTTGACCTTGGCCACGCCGATGAGATCGGCGAAGGCCCGAATGGCCTCGGGCCGGTAGCCCCGCCGCCGCATCCCGGCGATCGTCGGCATGCGGGGGTCGTCCCAGCCCGCGACGTGCCCGTCCTCCACCAGGGTCAGCAGCTTGCGCTTGCTCATCACGGTGTAGTCGAGGGCCAGACGGGCGAACTCGTGCTGGTAGGGCCGGACGTAGCCGTGCCGCTGCGACACGCCGGTGTGGTCGATGACCCAGTCGTAGAGCTCGCGGTTGTTCTCGAACTCCAGCGTGCAGATGGAGTGGGTGACGCCCTCGATGGCGTCCTCCAGCGGATGGGCCCAGTCGTACATCGGATAGATGCACCATTCGTCGCCGGTGCGGTGATGCTCGGCGTGGCGGATCCGGTAGAGCAGCGGGTCGCGCATCTTCATGTTCGGCGCCGCCAGGTCGATCCTGGCCCGCAGCACCCGGGCCCCGTCGGGAAACTCGCCCGCCCGCATGCGGCGGAACAGGTCGAGGTTCTCCTCCACGCCGCGATCCCGGTGGGGCGACGGCCGGCCCGGCTCCGACAGGCTGCCCCGGTATTCCCGGATCTCGTCCTCGGACAGGTCGTCGACGTAGGCCTCGCCCCGGGTGATGAGCAGCTCGGCCAGCTCGTACATCTCCTGGAAGTAATCGGAGGCGTACAGCGCCGCCGGGCCGTAGTCGAAGCCCAGCCACTTCACGTCGGCGCAGATGGAGTCGACGTACTCGACCTCCTCCTTCTCCGGGTTGGTGTCGTCGAAGCGCAGGTTGCAGCGCCCGCCGTACTGCTCGGCGATCCCGAAGTTGAGGCAGATCGACTTGGCGTGGCCGATGTGGAGGTAGCCGTTGGGCTCCGGGGGGAAGCGCGTCAGCACCTTGCCGCCGTACTTCCCGGTGCGGTTGTCCTCGTCGATGATGTCGCGGATGAAGTCCGAGCTCACGGCCGTCACTGTACCGACGGCCGGCGGCGGAGCGTCCGTCGAGATTGCGGAGGATCGGACTCCCTGGGGCGGAGATCCCGTCCGGCCCGGCGGATCGGGCTGGAACCGCTGGTCTCATGGCCCCATGGACCAACTGAGAGATTCCTCCGCCTGGCTCGACTACTTCCGCCAGAACCGGCTGCAGGCCCGGGAATTCGACTGGGACCGGCCGACCCCGTTTCACCCGCCGGTGGCCGCGACGCTGGCCCGCTCGCTGGCCCACTTCCAGCTCGGGGAGAGCGGCGACGGCACGACGCTGCTGGCCCAGGCCGCCCGGGCCTGGCCCGACGACCCGGACTACGTCGCCGCCCTCCGCCTGTTCGTGGCCGAGGAACACCGGCACGCCGAGCTGCTCGAGCGGCTCGTCACCCGCCTCGGCGGGACGCTGGTCACCAGCCACTGGACGGACCGCTGCTTCCGGAGCGTGCGCCACGCCCTCGGCGCCGGCTTCGACGTCCAGGTCCTCCTGACCGCCGAGCTCATCGGGACGGCCTACTACCGGCTGCTCCGCAGCACCGGCGACACCCTTCTCCGCCAGGTGTGCGAGAGCATGGTCGGCGACGAGGAGGCCCATCTGCGCTTCCACGCCGACCGGATCGTGACCGCCCAGCTCCGGTGGTCGGCGCTGCGCCGGGCCTTGTGGACGGCCCAGTTCCGGGTGCTGTTCGCCCTCACCCTCACGGCGGCCTGGTTCGACCACCGCCCGGCGCTGCGGGCGGTGGGCATCGACCGCCGCCTGTTCCGCGGCGAGGCGGCCGGCGAGGCCCGCCGTTGGCTGCGGCGGCGTCAGGCCGGGGCCCGCATCCCCAGCTGGTCGAACAGGAAGGCGTAGACGTCGACGGTCTTGGCCACCGTGCTGCTGACGAGGCCGGCGCCGCCGTGGCCGGCGTGGGCCTCGATCCGCAGCAGGACGGGCCCGCCGGTGCTGGCCGCCTGGAGGGCGGCGGTCATCTTCCGGGCGTGGAGCGGGTCGACGCGGTCGTCGGAGTCGGACGACGCCATGAGCACCGCCGGGTAGGCCGTGCCGGCGGTGACGTGGTGGTAGGGCGAGTAGGCGTAGAGCCAGCGGAAGGCGGCCTCGTCGTCGGCCGAGCCGTACTCCGACACCCACGTCCGGCCGCTGCCGAAGCGGTGGTAGCGGACCATGTCGAGCAGCGGCACCTCGCAGTCCACCGCCTTGAACAGGTCGGGCCGCTGCGTCAGGACGGCGCCGACCAGCAGGCCCCCGTTGGAGCCGCCCTGGATGGCCAGGCGCTCGGGCCTCGTCCAGCCCGCCTTGACCAGGTACTCGGCGGCGCCGATGAAGTCGTCGAACACGTTCTGCTTGTGGCCGAGCGCCCCGGCCCGGTGCCAGTCCTCGCCGTACTCGCCGCCGCCCCGGATGTTGGCCACGGCGTAGCCGCCGCCGGCCTCCAGCCAGGGGTACAGCGACCCCGAGAAGGCCGGCTCCACGTTGACACCGAAGCCGCCGTAGCCGTAGAGGCGGAACGGCGTCGACCCGTCCTTCGGGGCGTCGCGGCGGTGCACGAGGAACATCGGGATCAACGTTCCGTCCTTCGAGGGGTAGAACACCTGCTCCACGGTGTAGGGCCCGGGGTCGACGGGGACCTGCCGCTTCGCCCAGCGCTGCCGGGCCCCGGTGGCCAGCGACGTGCGCCAAATCTCCGGCGGCTCGGTGAACGAGCTGAAGTCGTAGAAGGCCTCGTCGCTGTCGGGCGTGCCGACGAGCCCGGCCGACGAGCCGATCCCCGGCAGGGCGATCGACCGGATCAGCCGGCCGTCGAGCGTGCGCAGCTCCAGCCGGCTGGCGGCGTTGCGCAGGTAGGACAGCGCCAGCTTCCCGCCGAGGACGGAGACGTTCTGGAGGACGGCGTCGGCCGCCTCGGGCACGATCTCCTTCCACTGCTTGCGGTCGGGGGCCGACGGGTCGGCCCGGAGCAGGCGGTAGCGGGAGGCGCCGTCGTCGGTCGTGATGTAGAAGCGGTCCTGCCACGCCTCGACCGAGAAGTGGGCCGGGACGCCGGCCACCAGCGTCTGCCACCGGGCGCCTGCGCCGCCCGCTCCCGCCCGCCGGTCCTGGTAGTAGAGGTCGGTGTGGGTGTAGGTGCTGACGTAGGCGAACAGCCAGTGCCCGTCCCGCGACAGCGACGGCCCCACGAACTGCTCGGGGTCGCCGCTGGCCGGGCGGACGACGGGGTCGGCGCCGGGATCGGTGCCGAGGGCGTGGTAGCGGATCTCGGCCCGGCCCGGCCGCTCGGCCACCGGCACCGCCGGGTCGGTGGGCAGCCAGGTGTAGTAGAAGCCGTCGCCCCGGGGCGTCCACGACGGGGTGGCGTACTTGGCGCCGGTGATGCGGTCCCGGTCGCTGACCCGGCCGGTGGCGACGTCCTTCACGTACAGCGTGGCCTCGTCGGCGTTGTTCTCCCGCAGGGAGTAGGCCAGCGTCCGCCCGTCCAGCGACGGCACCCAGGTGCCGAGGGTGGTCTGGGCCGGCAGCGTGTTGGGGTCGACGAGGACGTGGTCGGCGCCGTCGGCCGCCTCCCGCCAGGACAGGACGGCCTTCTCCTGGTCGGCCCGGCGGTGGAGGGAGAACAGCCGGGATCCGGCCCGCTGGGGGACGCCGACGGAATCGACGTACGACACGTCGTGCAGGCGCTTGGCCAGCCAGTCGCGGCCGGGCAGCCGGTCGAGCGCCCGGCGGGCGAAGTCGTTCTGGTCCCGCACCCAGGCCTGCACCTCGGGCGACGCCCCGTCCTCCAGCCAGCGGTAGGGGTCGTGGACGGTCGTGCCGTGGATCGTCTCGGTGACGTCGTCGGCCCGGGTCGGCGGGTACGCCGGCCTCGCCGGGGCCGAGGCCGCCGGGGGTGACGCCAGGCCGGCGACGAGCGTCACACCGGCCAGGAGGGAGGCGAGCCGTCGCATCCCCGGATCCTGGCACGGGCTTCCTGAGACGGGCCGATGAATTTCAGATGACCGTTAAATCCCTCTGAAATCGGAGGGATCGGACACAACGGTCCCGAAGCCAGCGACCATGCAGGGACACCTCCGACCCGCCCAGCCCAAGTTCTCCCGGCCGCCCCGATCCGGGCCCGTCCGCGCCTTCCGCCGGGGCATGCGCGTGCTCGTCGTCGACTGCGACGACGACCGGCGGGACCTGATCTGCGTGGCCGTGAGCGTGCTGGGCCACAAGGCCGAGGAGGCGTGGGACACCCGCCAGGCCCTCGTCGCCCTGGCCGCCGACGCCTTCGACGTCGTCATCGTCGACGACCAGACCCCGGGCTTCGACCTGCTCGAGGTCACCGAGCTGCTGGTGGCGGCCACCCGCCGGGCCCGGCGGCGACCGGCCGTCGTGGTCGTCTCCGGCGACCTCGACATCGGCGGGCGCACCGCCCTGTTCCGGGCCGGTGTGGTCGAGGTGCTGAGCCGGCCCCTCAGCCTGGCTCCGCTCCACGGCCTGCTGACCCGCATCGGCCGGACGGTCCCCGGCTGACGCCGTCCCCGGCCGCCGGGCCGCTCAGTGGGCCACCGCCTCCGGCGCCAGCGTGACCCAGTGGCGGGGAAGGGCGGCGGGAGCGGCGGCCGCCGTCTGCCTGCGGAACACCAGCACCCAGTCGATGAGGATGATCCCGCCCCGGCCCCGGCGGGGGAACTTCATGGAGTGGCGCCGGATCCGGTAGCCGAAGGCCTGCTCGAGCCCGAGGCCGGCCGCCGCCGCCAGCCGGACGAGGGCGTCGTGGACGGGCACCATGCCGGCCAGCGTCTGGCTGTTGCCCACCACGAACACGGCCCGGCCGCCGGGCCGCAGCGCCTCGGCCAGGGCGGCGAAGTGCCGCTCCATGAGGGCGAAGTACGTGGTGGCCGCCGCCCGGCGGGCGGGCGGCATGGCGTCGAGCGGCACCAGGCCGCCGAGCCCGGGGGGCAGCGCCGCCACCTCGGCGGGACGCTTGGCGCCGATCGGCCGGCGGCGCAGGGCGTTGAAGGCCCGGCGGTCGGCGACGCCGAGGAGCGGGCCGAGCCAGAAGTACTCCACCATCATGTTGTAGGGGTAGTCGACGGAGTCGAGATAGGGCGGCGAGGTGACGGCCAGGTCGACGCCGGCCGGCGGGAGCCCGAGCCGGGTGGCGTCGGCGTCGTCGGGGATGGCCGTCACCGCTTCGCTGTGGCGCTTGCGGTTGAGGTCGGCCAGCCCCGCCACCGCCCGGTGGAAGGACCGCCAGAAGACGTCGGCCACCGCCGGCGGCCGCTTGCCCAGCGTGCCGGAGACGTACGTCTTGTGGGACTGGTCGTCGGCGTTCGACACCGACCGCAGGATGGAGCTGAAGACGACCAGCAGGAAGGTGCGTTCGCCGTCATTGCAGTCGAGCGCCAGGATGGCGTCGCGCAGCGACTGCACCCAGGCCCACTGGGGAGCGGCGAACCAGTGGCCGAAGCGGGCCACGTCGGGCATCGGTGCCGCCGGCCTGGCGGCCGGTTCCCGCCACCGGCCGGCCAGCTCGCAGCCCAGGGCGGCGATGCGGTCGTGGTCGACCGCCGTCACCTTGGCCCGGGCGATCATCCGGGCCAGCGGGTCGACGTCGACACCGATCGTCGTGCCGCCCCGCAGCACCCCCTCGACCAGGGTCGTGCCCGAGCCCATGAAGGGGTCGACGACGACGCTGCGGGGGGAGGCGAAGCTGTCGAGGGCCCAGGCCGGCACCTGGGGGACGAACTTGGCGGCGAAGCGGTGCAGGCCGTGGGTGAAGGCCGTCGTCGGGCCCGACAGGCTGAGGGCGAAGAGCTGGCCGGGCTCGATCTCGCCGGGCGGGGGAAAGGCGTCGACCTCGCCGAAGGCCACCGTCTCGATGCCGGCCGGGCGGCCGCCCGTCATGCCAGCACCACCACGCTCTCCCGCATCCACCGTTCCCGGCCGGCCAGCGCGGCCCGCTGCTGGGGGGCGACGGTGAGGTGGCGGACGGGCACGATCTGGGCCCGATCGAACCCGGCGTCGAGGCCGAGCCGGGCGATCAGCGCGTCGGTGGGGATGATGACACCGCCGTAGGCGGAGTTGCCGACGACGACGCAGCACCGGCCCCCGCCGACCAGCACCCGGCGGCACTCGCCCAGCACGGCGGCCATGTCGCTGAAGTACCCCCGCACGAGCGCCGGCACCGCGGTGCGGGCGGCGTAGGAGCGGGCGTCGATGCCGGCCAGGAGCGCCTCGATCTCGGGGCGGTGCACCGTGGGCCGGTCGAGGGCGGCGCCGAGGTGCGAACGCAGCGACCGCTTGCGCAGCGCCGCCAGCTCGGCGTAGCTGTCGACGAACCCGCCGAACCACAGCTCGACCTTCTGCGACTCGAAGTAGTCGAAGCGGTTGGCGTAGGGCGGGGAGAACACCACCGAGTCGAACGACCCCGACTCCAGCGCCGCCAGCTCACCGACGGCGTCGCCGTCCACCACCCGCTGGGCGCTCCAGCCGTCGCTGCCGGCCCAGGCGGCCGTGTCATCGAGCATGGCCGCCAGGCGGGCGGTGAAGGCGGCCAGGACGAAGCCCGCCTGGTCGGCCCCGAAGCGGGCCCGCTGCCACTCGCCGTCGGGGCGGGCGACGTACCCGCCGGGGCGGCGCTTGCGGTTGCGGTACTTGATGCCGTTGCCTTCCTTGAAGTAGCTGCCCGTCGCTTCGAGGATCGACAGCCAGGCCAGCAGCGTGAAGTTGCGCTGCTGCTTGGTGGCCGCCCGCTCCTCGATCGCCGCCCGCAGGCGGAGCAGGGCGCCCAGGATCTCCGGTTCGAACACCTTCCCGGCGATGCGGAGCCCGGGGACGGGCCACGGCTCGGCGGCCGCCGCCGCCGCCCCGACGCCACCGAGGAAGGCCCGGGTGGCGGCGAGGTCGCCGGCCGAGAGCGGTGAGACCTTGACCCGGGACACGAACGTGGCCAGCGGGTTGACGTCGATGCCCAGCGCCGCCCGGCCCTGCTGCGCCGCCCCGACGAGGATCGAGCCCGAACCGCAGAACGGGTCGAGGATGCGCCGGCCGAGGCCGAGCGCCCCGACGAGGTCGGGTGAGAACCCTTCCCGGTAGCGGAACCAGCGGTGGATCGGCCGCCGCCCGGCGCCGGCCCAGTGGACCAGCCCGGCCAGGTCGGGTCGGGCCGGCGCCAGCCGATCGCCGTCGAGCCGCTCCAGCAGGCCGGTCATGCGGCCCGACCCTACCGGCGGACGGGCGGCGGCAGGGGGAGGGTGGTCGCCCCTCTCAGGCTCCTCTCGTGGCGGCGGCGTTAGGATGCCCCGTCACATGTCTCGCTTGGGCCTGGACTGGGGAGGACCGAGATGAACAAGCGCCGGTTGTCGTTCCTGGGAGGCGCCGTGGTGGCCGGTGTCGGCGTCGCCGCGCTGCTCCTGCAGTTGCCCGGCGTCGAGGCCGAGGGCGGGTCGCCGGTGGTGGCCGTCCACGCCGTCGACTACTCCTACCGCGGCGTGCCGGCGTCGCTGCCGGCCGGCGAGGTGCGGCTCTCGTTCACCAACGACAGCCAGAAGGAACCCCACGAGCTGCAGCTGTACCGGATCAACGACGGGGTGAACGAGTCGTTCGACCAGATCCTGGCCGACGACGAGGCCCAGCAGAAGCAGCCGGACCAGTCGAACGGGCAGTCCACGTCCACCACCCAGAACCCGCCGCCGGCGCCGAAGATGACGTTCTTCGCCAGCACCGGCGCCGGCCCCGGCGACACGGCGAAGATGGACCTGATCGGCAAGCTCCCCGCCGGTCGCTACGGCATGGTCTGCTACCTGCCGGTCAACGGCGACGACGCCAACGGCCCCCACTACAAGAAGGGCATGAAGGCCGAGTTCACCGTGAAGTAGCCGCCCGGCGCTACAGCAGGGCGTCGATCTGGCCCATGGCGCCGGAGAGGCCCTCCTCCATGCCCATGGCGATGAGCTGCTCCATGGCCTCCGCCGAGGGGAAGGTGGTCACGATGACCATCCGGGTGCCGCCGCCGGGGCGGTCGTCGAGCGTGACCCGCATCGTCATCGTCGGCATGGTGGGATCGGGGGCGCCGGAGTCGTCGGCGAAGCCGTCCTCGAACTCCAGCCGGCGGGGGGCGTCGACCGCCGTGATGCGCCACCAGCCGTGGGGCTTGTCGCCCGCCGGGCCGGTCATGTAGTAGCCGACGTGCCCGCCGGGGCTGAGGTCGTGGTCGACGAACGTCGCCGGGTACGTCGGCGGGCCCCACCAGCGCTCGAGGAGGCGGGGGTCGGCCCACAGCTGCCACGCCCGTTCGACCGGGGCGTCGTATTCGGCGGTGACGGTCATCGTCAGGGCCACGGGGTCCTTGGTGATGTCGGTGACGCTCATCGGTGGTCTCCTTCTCCGTTCGAGGTGTCGGCGAGGACTTCGCCGAACCGGTCCAGCCGGGCCCGCCACAGCGCTTCGAACTGGTCGAGGAGGCCCGTGGCGGCGCGGACGGTGTCGACGTTGCCGGTCACGAGCTGCTCCCGTCCCTGCCTGCGCTTGGTCACGAGCCGGGCTCCCTCCAGCACCGCCACGTGCTTCTGCACGGCGGCGAAGCTCATCGGGTAGAGCCGGGCCAGCGCCGACACGGAGTACTCGGCCTGCATCGTGCGCCGCACGATGTCGCGCCGGGTGCCGTCGGCCAGGGCGTGGAACACCCGGTCGGCCCGCCCCTGCTCCACCAGATCTACAACCATATGGTTGTAGGTTGCCACTGGCGGCGGGATCCGTCAAGCGGGAAGGGCGGAGCGCAGCGCGTCGGCCGTCACCGGGTCGGCCGGGAAGAACGTCTCGATCGACAGCTCGGCCAGCGTGATGTCGACCGCCGTGCCGAAGGTGGCCACCGTGGAGAAGAAGGCCAGCTCCCCCAGCGGCGACGCCAGCCGCAGCGTCACCATGAGCCGGCCGGCCCCGTCGCCGTGGGGGACGGGCGGTGCCGGGGTGGTCACGCCGGGGAGGGCGGCCAGCTCGTCGTAGAGCCGGGCCAGCCGGGGATCGCCGGTGGCGGTCACCTCCCGGCCGAGGCGGGACAGCAGGTGCCCGCTCCACTCCTCGAAGTTGGCGATCCGGGCGGCGAGGCCGTCGGGGTGCAGCGACACCCGCAGCACGTTGACCGGCGGTTCGAGCAGGGCGGCCGGGACGCCGGCCAGCAGCAGGTCGACGGCCCGGTTGGCCAGCACCAGGTTCCAGCCCCGGTCGACGACCAGCGCCGGGAACGGTTCGTGGCCCGCCAGGAGCTGCTCGAGCGTCCGGCGGACGCCAGCCATGTCCTCGCCGTCGAGCGGAGTCTCCCGGTAGACCGGGGCGTAGCCGGCGGCCACCAGCAGCGTGTTGCGCTCTCTGAGCGGCACGTCGAGCTCCTCGGCCAGGTGCAGCACCATCTCCCGGCTGGGCCGGGCCCGCCCCGTCTCCAGGAAGCTCAGGTGCCGGGTGGAGATGGCGGCCCGGGCCGAGACGTCGAGCTGGCTCAGCCGCCGCCGCTGCCGCCACCCCCGCAGCAGCGGCCCGACGCCGGCCGCGCCGGGCGCGGTTGTCGTGACCATGCCGCCGAACGTATCCCCGCTCCGGCGGACGGGCGATTACCCGCCAGGTAATCGATTCCCGGCCCGCCGGCCCCCACGATGCGGTCACCGAATCCCGTCCCGACGCTGAAAGGAGCCCCCCATGAACGAGCTCGACACCACCATCGACACCCACCTCGAGGCCTACGCCGAGCCCGACCCCGCCCGCCGGAGCAAGCTGATCCGCACGATCTGGGCCGCCGACGGCCACCTCGTCGACCCGCCGCTCGACGGCGCCGGCCACGACGGCATCGAGAACCTGGCCGCCGCCCTGCAGTCGCAGTTCCCCGGCCACACGTTCCGGCGCACCAGCGCCATCGACGCCCACCACGGTTTCGCCCGCTACGAGTGGGAGATGGTGGGCCCCGACGGCAGCCCGGTGCTGGCCGGCCTCGACGTCGCCGAAGTGGCCGGCGACGGCCGGCTGCGCCGGGTCGTCGGCTTCTTCGGTCCTCTGGCCGCCGCCTGAACCGGGACGCCCACCTGTGGTTCAGCCGGCGGCCGGCCCCGGAGCCAGCGGCCGGCGCAGGCGGGCGTGGAGGGCGTCGCGGGTGGCGGGATCCATGACCTGTTCCAGGAACAGGGCCCGCATGGCCGCCACCAGCGACGCCGCCTCCCGGGCGGGATCCCGGGGCCGGGCCAGGCGGTGGAGGGCGAAGCCGTCGAGCAGGGCCACGAAGGCCTCGGCCGTCGCCTCCGGCTCCCGGGCGCCCAGCGCCCGCAGGACGGAGGCGGCCAGGCCCTCGAAGGCGGCCAGGGCCTCGGCCACCGGCGGCTGCAGCGACGGGTTGCGGCCGGCCTCCAGGTACAGCTGGTACTGGGCCACCAGGATCGGCGTCGGCGCGGCGGCCAGCACCTCGGCCAGGCGCTCGGCGATGTCCTGGGGGCTGGCGCCGGTGGCGCCGAGGGCCACGGCGGCCAGGGCCTGCAGCTCGGCCACCCGCTCGGCCACGTGGAGCTTGAGGGCCTCCTCGATCAGCTCCTGCACCGACCGGAAGTAGTAGGTCGTGGACGCCAGCGGGACGCCGGCCCGCTCGGCCACCGCCCGGTGGGTGACCGACTTGGCGCCGCTCTCCCCGACCAGGTCGATGGTGGCCCGCAGGAGGGCGTCACGCCGGCGGCGGCTGCGGTCCTGACGGGGCGATTGTCCGTTTCCCATTGACATCCCTGGCGCGAAACCTGTACGAATGTACCAGTTCTTCGCGACGGGGGGACACGACCCATGCGAGCACGACCGGGGATCCGTCACCTGACCGCCACCGCCCTGGCGCTCCTGCTCCTGGCGGCCGGCCTCACGGCCGGCATCGGCTCGGCCGGGGCCGCCTCCGGGCTCCCCGAGCCCGACAACGACCCGTTCTACCGGCCCCCGGCCGGCTGGGAGGCGGCCGCCCCCGGCACCGTCCTGGCCGAACGCCCCGTCACGGTCAAGGGCCTGGGGCTCACCGTCCCGGCCGACGCCCGGCAGTTCCTGGCCCGCTCCACCGACGCCACCGGCGGGCCGACCACGGTGGCCGGCATCCTCATGGTCCCCCGGGCGCCCTACCCCACCGGGCCGCGACCGCTCGTCTCCTACCAGCCCGCCACCGACAGCCTCGGCGACCAGTGCAACCCGTCCTACAAGCTCCGGGCCGGCACCGAGGCCGAGCTGGGCCTCATGATGCCGGCCCTCCAGCGGGGGTGGGCCGTGGTCGTCACCGACTACGAAGGGCCCCACAACGCCTTCGGCGCCGCCCGCATGGCCGGCCACGGCGTCCTCGACGGCATCCGGGCGGCCGAGGCGCTGCCCGGCACCGGCCTCGCCGGCCGGCCGACGCCGGTCGGGCTGTGGGGCTACTCCGGCGGCGGCCTGGCCACCAGCTGGGCGGCCGAGCTGCAGGCCGGCTACGCCCCCGAACTGGCGATCGCCGGGGCCGCCTCGGGCGGCACCCCGTCGGACATGGGCGCCGCCGCCCGCCGCATCGACGGCACCATCGCCTCCGGCCTCGTGCTGCTGGCCTCCACGGGCCTCACCCGGGCCTACCCCGAGATGCTGTCGCTGCTCAACGACCGGGGCCGGGCCATGATCGACGAGATCGGCGACATGTGCATCGGCGAGGCCGTCGGCCGCTTCCCCTTCCGGCGGCTGAACGAGTTCACGACGGCGGCCGACCCGCTGGCCGAACCCGTGGCCGTGCGGGTGATGGACGACAACCACCTCGGCCGGGTCGCACCCCGGGCGCCCGTCCTCCTCTACCACTCCGTCCTCGACGAGCTGATCCCCTACCCGACGGTGCGGGCGCTGCTGGCCGACTGGTGCCGGGGCGGCGGGCACGTGACGCTGTACTCCGACGCCGCCAGCGAGCACTCCAGCCTGGCGGTCAGCGGCGCCCCGGTGGCCGTGAGCTTCCTGGCGTCGCGCTTCGCCGGCGTCGACGTGCCGGCGACCTGCCCGTAAGCTGGGCCCGGTGAGGCGAGCCGTGGCGCTGGTGCTCGGGCTGGTCGTCCCGCTTCTGGCGGGCCCGGTCCCGGCCGCCCGGGCCACCGGCGGCGGTGCCTGCACCATCAGCGGCACGATCGCCTTCGTCCACCCGGCGGCCGGCGGCGCCCAGGGTCTGTGGAACCTCGAGGGCGTCATCAACTGCCAGGGCCTCTACAACGGCTACCGCCGCTTCAACGGCCCGGGGACGTTCGCCGGCTCCGGCCGGTACACCGCCCTTCCCGTGGGGAACGGTTCGTGCGTGCACCACGACGGCAGCGGCACGGTCGACTACCGCTTCCCGACCACGGGCGACGACATCCACCTCGTCGAGCCGCAGGACTACACGCTGGTCGGCGCGGCCGGCACGTTCAGCACGCCCAGCCTGCGGGGCGTCTTCCAGATCACCCCGCCGTGGGAGGGCGACTGCGTGACGACGCCGCTGACCAAGGCGCTGTTCGTGGCCCAGGCGACGCTCGTCCGCTTCTACCCGCCGGATCCCCACCGCTACCTGCCGCCCTCGCCGCGTTCCTGAACTGCCGTCATGGCCGCCGACGGGGTCCGCGACGACGGCGTCGTACTCACCAACCTCGACCAGCCGCTGTTCGACGGGGCGGAGGCCACGAAGGGAGACCTGGTCGACTACCTCGAGGCGGTGGCCGATCCCCTGGTGGCGGTGCTGCGCGACCGGCCGCTGTCGGTCATCCGGGCCCGCCCGGGACAAGCGCCGTTCATGCAGAAGAACCTCCCGAAGTCCGCCCCGGCCTGGATCGAGACCGTGACGCTGTGGGCCGAGACGTCGCAGCGCCAGGTGACCTACGCCCTGTGCAACGACCGGCGGACGCTGCGGTGGTTCGCCAACCAGCGGGCGGTGGAGTACCACCCGGCGCTGGTGCGGCGGGACGACGGGGACCGCGCCACCCACCTCGTGCTCGACCTCGACCCGCCCGCCGGCGACACCTTCGGGCTGGCCGTGCAGGCCGCCCACCTCGTCCGCCGGGCGCTGGCCGACGCCGGTCTCGAGGGCGCGGTGAAGACCAGCGGCGCCAAGGGCGTGCACGTCTTCGTGCCGGTCGACGAGCGGGCCACGATCGACGACGTCGCCGTCGCCTCCCGGGCCCTGGCCGCCCGGGCCGAGCGCCTCGACCCCGCCCTGGCCACCACCGCCTTCATCAAGGAGGACCGCGGCGGACGGGTCTTCCTCGACTCCACCCGGGCCGGCGGCGCCACGATCGTGGCCGCCTACAGCCCCCGGGTGCGCCCCGGCACGCCGGTGTCGTTCCCCCTCGCCTGGGACGACCTCGACGCCGTCGACCCCCGCCAGTTCACGATCCGCACCGCCCCCGCCCTGCTCGGCGGCCGGGACCGGTGGGCCGGGCTGATGCCCGCGCCCCAGGCGCTGCCCGCCGACCTCGTCGAGGAGGGCCGGGCCCTCCCCGCCGCCCGGGTCCAGGCCATGCACGAGGGCAAGCGCCGGGCCCGGGCCCGCCGGGCCTGAGAACGGACCGGCGGCCATGGGCGTCCGGCGGCTGACCGGCATTCCGGGGTTCTCGATCGACCGGGTGGCGGCGGCGGCCGGCGACGACCCCGACGTCCTGCGGTTGGAGAACCTCGACACCGACGTGGCCCCGCCGGCGGCGGCGGTCCGGCGCACGGCCGACGCCGCCGGCGAGGACGACGCCAACAGCTGGCTCCCGTTCACCGGCAAGGCGGCGCTCCGCCGGGCGGTGGCGGCCCATGTCGAACGGCGCAGCGGTGTGGCCTACGACCCCGACACCGAGGTCACCATCACCGGCGGCGAGGGCGACGCCATGCTCGACGCCCTGCTGTGCACCACCGACGCCGGCGACGGGGTGATCGTCACCGACCCGACCTACGCCGGCATCGTGAACCGCATCCGGCTGGCCGGCGCCGTCCCGCAGCTCGTGCCGCTGCGGCCCGACCGGCCCGGCGGCGGGTGGCGCCTCGACGTCGCCGCCCTGGCCGCGGCGGCCGACGACCGCACCCGGGCGGTGATGCTGCCCAACCCGGCCATGCCCGCCGGCGGGCTGCTCGACGCCGGTGAGTGGGAGGCCCTGCGCCGGCTGTGCTGCGAGCGCGACCTGTGGCTGATCTACGTCGGGTGGATGGAGGCGATCCTCTTCGACGGCCACCGGCTGCAGCATCCGGCGGCGCTGCCCGGCCTGCGGGACCGGGTCGTCACCATCGGGACGGTGTCGATGGAGCAGCGGATGATCGGCTGGCGCATCGGCTGGGTCGTGGCCCCGGCGCCGCTGGCCGCCGACGTCATGCGGGCCCACATCTACAACGGCCTCGTGGCCGGCGGGATCGCCCAGGAGGCGGCGGTGGTGGCGCTGGCCGAACCCCCGGAGGACTTCGCCGCCTGCGTGGCCGAATGGGAACGGCGCCGCGACACGGTGCTCGACCAGCTGGCCGGCCTGCCGGCCGTCCGCCCGGCCGGCGGCTGGTCGCTGCTCCTCGAGACGGCACCGCTGGGCGTCGACCCGGCGGAGCTCTCGGCCCGGCTCCTGGCCGAAAAGGTGGCCGCCACGCCGATGCCCGGTTGGGGCGGCGACGTGGCGGCCGGTTACATCCGCTTCGTCTACAGCAACGAACCCTGCGAGCGCCTCGGCCTGCTCCGGGCCCGGCTCGACCGGGCCCTGGAGCAGCGCTGACGGCCGGGGCTCACTTCACCACGAAGGTCCCGTGCATCGTGTCGGGGTGCGGGTCGCACCGGAACACGAACGTCCCGGCCGGCAGCGCCTGCACCGAATAGGTGATCTCCTTCGGACCCTCGATCAGCTCGCCCTTGAAGAAGGGCTTGCTGTCGGTGTCGTCCTGGTAGATCGCCACGTTGTGGGGGATCCCCCGGTCGAGGTTCTTGAAGTCGATCGTGAACCCCTGGTTGGCCGGGGCGGCCAGGCAGTCCTTGTCGTACTTGCTGTCGAAGGCCTGGATCGACAGCGCCGTGCCGTTGGGCGAACAGGTCCCGGCGGCCCACGCCGGCGCCATTCCCGCCCCGGGCAGGGCCAGCCAGCACAGAGCGGCCACCGCCGGCAGCCACCGCGGCCGGCGGTGCGGAGGTCGAGCTGTCATCGCAGCCGGGGGCAGTCGGCCGGCGGCGCCTGCGTGAAGTCGACCGCCGTGATCGTGTTGCCGATGACCGGCAGCGGGGTGTCGTGGGGCAGGTCGAAGTAGATGGTGGTCAGCAGGACGTGCTCGGAGCCCTTGACGAACGCCATGTGCCGGTGGGCCGGGTGGTAGAAGGCCTGGCCGGCGGTGTAGTACTCGCTCTCGTCGCACTTGCCGTCCTTGGCTTCGACGTAGCCCAGGGTGCCGGCCTCGACGATGTTGAGGGCGGGGTGGTGGGAGAGCCAGCCGCTGCTCCAGCCGGGGCCGAAGTCATAGGTCCCGGCGTACATGTCCTTGCCGCTCTTCACGTCGAGCGTGGCCTGGTGGCTGTAGAAGGCCGTCGACACCTTCCCCGTCAGCGGGTGGTTGATCGACACGCCGGTCGGGACGGCGGTGGCCATGACGCCGGTGCAGCCGGCCGGGGCCGGCACCGTCGCACCGTCGGTCATCGGCTTCGAGTCGCCGGCCGGCTGGTCGAGGAAGGCGCCGAAGAACTCCAGCGGCTCGCTGCCGCCGTTGTGGATCATGTACGTGCCGGCCGGGACCGTGGCGGCCTGCCCGGCGGCGTACTCCTTGGTGGCGCAGCCCTCGCCGCCGTGGAGCATCAGTTTGCCCTTGGTGACGGCGAGCACCATCGGGCCGGGCAGGCTGCGCCACCCGGTCTTGCCGTCGGCGGCGACGGAGTACAGGCCCATGGCCACGCCGGTGCCGCCGTGGATCGGGATCGAGGCGTTGTCCTGGCCCTGGACCCGGGCGTAGTCGGTGAACTTGGCGTCGCCGGTGGGCGGCGTGGCGAAGGCGGTGGCCATGGAGAGAGCGGTGACGAATACGACGGTGGTGGCGACGAATGAAGTTCTGCGCATGGGGCCTCCCTCAAAGGGGGCGCGCGTCAGCGGGGCGGACGTGCCGGGTCACCTACCTCCCCCATTTCGCCCCCCTGAACTGCGGCCCTGTCAGTCGACAACATCGTACGCCACCGTCAGTGATCTGTCTCCTTTGTCACAGTCCGCGGTCGGCGTAGAGGGCCTCGATCTCGGCGGCGTACTTCTCGGCGATCGGGCGGCGCTTGAGCTTCATCGTCGGCGTCAGCTCGTCGCCCCCCGGCAGCCAGTCGACCGGGAGAATGCGGAAGGCCTTGATCTGCTCGACCCGGGAGAGGCCGGCGTTGGCCGCCTCGACGGCGGCGGCGACCGCCCCGATCACGCCGTCGTCGCCGCTCAGGGCGGCCGGGGAGGCGTCGGCCAGCCCGGCCCGGGCGGCGTAGGCGGCGCCGGCGTCGGGGTCGAGGACGATGAGGGCCACGTTGTAGGGCCGCCGGTCGCCGACGGCGATGGCCTGCCCGATCAGCGGCGACGCCGACTTGAGCTGCGACTCGATGTTGGCCGGTGACATGTTCTTGCCGGCCGAGTTGATGATCAGCTCCTTCTTGCGGTCGACGATGCGCACGTAGCCGTCGCCGTCGATGGTGGCCACGTCGCCGGTGTGGAGCCAGCCGTCGGCGTCGATGGCCTCGGCCGTCTTGGCCGGCTCGTTGCGGTAGCCCCGCATGAGCAGCGGGCCGCGGCAGAGCAGCTCGCCGTCGGCGGCCAGGGCCAGCTCCACCCCGGGCAGGGCCGGGCCGACGGTCCCGATCCTGATCCGGCCGGGCGGGTTGACGGTGGCGCAGCACGACAGCTCCGACATCCCCCACAGCTCGCAGATCGGCAGCCCGAGGGCGCCGAAGAACTCCAGCACGTCGACCGGCGTCGGCGCCGCCCCCGACACCGACCACTTCACCTGGTCGAGGCCCAGCTGGGCGCGGACCCTGCTCAGGACCAGCTCGTCGGCCCGGGCGTACTCGGCCAGCAGCGCCTCGTCGGGGCCCGGCCCGCCCCCGTTGACGGCCTCCTGCTCCGCCCGCACCTTGCGGACGCCGGTCGACAGCGCCCACTGCATCGCCCGGCGCCGCTCCTCGTCGGGTTCGGAGTCGATGCGGGCCTCGAGCGCCGCCTTGATCTTCTCCCACACCCGGGGGACGGCCCCCCAGATGGTCGGCCGGATGTCGGCCAGGGCGGGGGCGACGGCCCGGATGTCGGCCACGCAGGTGATCTGGAGGCCGGCCACCATCTGCTGGTAGTGCGACGACCACCGGTCGGCCACGTGGGCCGACGGCAGGTAGGAGGCGACGCGGTCGTGGCTGTCGATCGGCAGGACGGCCGACGTGGCGGCGATCTCGGCCAGCATGTTGGCGTGGGTGATCTCCACGCCCTTGGGCGGGCCGGTCGTCCCCGAGGTGTAGATGAGCGTCAGGACGTCGTCGGGGCCGACGGCCCGCCAGGCGGCGTCGAAGTCGAAGCCCGGTTCCCCCCGGCGCTCGAGGTCGTCCAGCGTCAGCGTCCCCGGCGGCCGGCCGTCGAGGCAGACGACGTGCTCCACCTTGCCGCCGGCGGCGCCGACCCGGTCGGCGAAGCCCGCCTCGCAGATCACGACCCGGTTCTCGGCGTTGGCGAAGAGGTGGGCGATCTGCTCGGGCGCCAGCGTGTTGTACACCGAGAACGGCGTGGCCCCGAGGTGCATGGCCGCCGTGTCGCAGAGGTTGAACTCCGGCCGGTTGGTCATCATCAGCGCCACGGTGTGGCCCCGCCGCACCCCGAGGGCGGCCAGGCCGGCGGCGATGCGCCGGACGCGCCCGGCGTACTCCGCCCAGGTGATCTCCACCCCGCCGCCCGGCGTCCGCAGCGCCACCCGGGCCGGGTCTGCCGCCGCCGACCGCTGGAACGCCTCGCACAGGCTGGACAGGCCCCGGTCGTCGCCCTCCACTGGATCCCCCTCGTCGCTCGTCGGGAGGGCCGAGGCTACCCGCCCGGCCGGCGCCGGCCCCGGCGTCCGGTACTTACAGCGACCGCTATAATAGCGCCCGGTGGAATCGAAGAACCCCTTCCGCTACGGGGCGCCGGTCGAGGCGGCCAGCTTCTGCGACCGGGCCGAGGAGCTCGCCGCTCTCACGGCCCGGATGCGGGACGGGATCCACGCCTTCGTCCTCTCGCCCCGCCGCTACGGCAAGACCTCGCTGCTGCTCGAGGCGCTGCGCCGCTTCCGCAAGGAGGGCGGCCGGGGCGGCTACGCCAATCTCCTGCTGTGCACCACCGAAGCCGAGGTGGCCGGGGTCGTCCTCACCGCCGTGGTGCGGGAGGTCCTCCGGCCGGTCGGGCGGACGAAGCACGGCCTGGAGGACGTCGTCCGCCACCTCCGGGCCGCCCCCACGGTGGAGTTCGCCCCCGACGGGAAGGTGTCGCTCAGCCTCCAGCCGGCGGCCGGGGCCGAGCGGTGGTACGAGGTGCTGGAGGACGCCGTCGCCCTGCTGGAGCGGGCCGGCGAGCGGCGCCCGTCCGCCCTCGTCCTCGACGAGTTCCAGCAGGTGGCCGAGATCGGCCCCCAGGGTCTGGGGGGCGCCTTCAAGGCGCTGGCCGACCAGGCCCGGGGCACGAGCCTGGTGTTCTCGGGCTCCCGCCTGTCGGTCATGGAGCGCCTGACCCGGGGCCGGGGCGCCCCGCTGCTCGGCATGGGCGAGACGTTCAACCTCGAGGTGGTGCCGGAGGCGGAGATGAGCGCCCACCTCGTGGCCCGGGCCCGGGCGGGCGGGAAGCGGCTGACCCGGGCCGACGCCCGGTCGCTGTACCGCCGGGCCGACGGCATCCCCAACGACGTGCAATGGCTGGCCCACGCCGCCTTCGAGGCCGCCGGCGACACCATCGACGAGGCGGCCGTCGACGCCGGCCTGGCGTCGATCGTGCGCCGCCAGGCCGGGTACTTCGCCGAGCGCTACGAGTCGCTGGCCCCGTCCCAGCGGCGCATCGTCCGGGAACTGGCCCGTTCGCCCCGGGAGAAGGTCTACGCCAAGGCCTTCCTCGACGCCGTCATGGTGGCCAACGCCAACGCCGTCACCACCGCCCTGCGGGCCCTGGCCGCCCAGGAGATCGCCCGCCGCGACGGCCGCCAGTGGCGCCTGGCCAGCCCGTTCTTCCGGGCCTGGCTGCTCGACCGCCTCGGCCCGTCGTCGCCCGCCTAGGGCCGACGACGGGCCGGAGCCGGCCGTTACCGGGGGGCGGGGACGATCCGGATGTAGGGCCGGGGGGCCTTCCACCCGTCGGGGTAGCGCTCCTTGGCCTGCTCGTCGGAGACGGAACCGGCGATGATGACGTCCTCGCCCGGACGCCAGTTGACCGGTGTCGCCACCTGGTGCTTCGCCGTCAGCTGCAGCGAGTCGATGACGCGCAGGACCTCGTCGAAGTTGCGGCCGGTCGTCATCGGATAGACGAGCACCAGCTTGATCTTCTTGTCGGGCCCGATCACGAACACGTTGCGGACGGTCTGGTTGTCGGCCGGGGTCCGCTGCGTCGGGTCGCCCGACGTCGAGGCGGGGAGCATCCCGTAGAGCTTCGACACGTTGAAGTCGGCGTCGGCGATCAGGGGATAGTTGGGCGCCGTGCCCTGCGTCTCTTCGATGTCCTGCGCCCAGCGGGCGTGGTTCTCGAGCGGGTCGACCGACAGGCCGATGATCTTGACGCCCCGCTTGTCGAACTCCGGCTTGAGCTTGGCCATGTAGCCGAGCTCGGTGGTGCAGATGGGCGTGAAGTTCCGGGGATGGGAGAAGAGCACCGTCCACTGGCCGTCCATCCAGTCGTGGAACTGGATGGGCCCTTCGGTGGTCTCCGCCTTGAAGTCGGGTGCTTCATCGCCGATGGTGAGCGCCACGGTCGGCCTCCTGATCGTGTTGGGGGGGCCCACAGCCTAATTTTTTTCTCGGACTGTCGATCCGGGCGCCCGCCGTTCGTCTCACGGGCACACAGTCGATGAGGAGGTAGCCATGCAGTACGTGATGCTGATCTTCCAGGGCTCGACCCCCCTGCCCGGGACCGACGAGTGGAACGCCCTGTCGGAGGACGAGCAGCAGGCCGTGTACCGGGACTACGGCGCGCTCAACCAGACCCCGGGCGTCACGCCCGGCCTGCCGCTCGGGCGGCCCGAGAACGCCACCACCGTGCGGGTCGAGGGCGGCCGGACGCTGACCACCGACGGCCCGTTCGTCGGGATGAAGGAGGCCATCGGAGGCTGGTTCGTCCTCGAGGCCGACAACCTCGACGCCGCCCTGGAGATCGCCGCCCGGGTGCCGGCCGCCCGCCTCGGCGGGGCGGTGGAGATTCGCCCGGTTGAGACGTATTGGTAGAGATCCGGGGGGACACCCCCCGAGCCCCCCGGGCCACTCTCGAGCACGTCTTCCGCGAGGAGTGGGGCCGCGTCCTCGCCACCCTGATCGGCTTCCTCGGCGACTTCGACCTCGCCGAGGAAGCCGCCCAGGAGGCGTTCGCCGTGGCCGCCGAGCGGTGGGCCCGCGACGGAGTCCCCGCCCAGCCGCGGGCCTGGCTCGTGACCACGGCCCGCCACAAGGCGCTGGACCGCATCCGCCGGGCCCGCACCCTGGAGGCCAAGACGAGCCTTCTGTCGCAACCCGGAACAGTCGAGGCGGCGGTGGACGACCGTGTGAACGATGACAGCGCCATTCCCGACGAACGCCTCGAACTGATCTTCACCTGTTGCCACCCGGCGCTGGCCGTCGAGGCCCAGGTGGCGCTGACGCTGCGGACGGTCGGCGGTCTCACCACCGACGAGATCGCCCGGGCCTTCCTCGTCCCCGAGCCGACCATGGCCCAGCGCCTGGTGCGGGCCAAACGCAAGATCAAGGCGGCCGCCATCCCCTTCCGGGTGCCGCCCGAGCCGCTGCGGGCCGAGCGGCTCGAAGCGGTGCTGGCCGTCGTCTACCTGATCTTCAACGAGGGTTACGGCGGGAGGGAGGACCTGGCCGCCGAGGCGCTGTGGCTGGGCCGGGCCCTGGCCGATCTGATGCCGGCCGAGCCGGAGGTCCTCGGCCTGCTGGCCCTGATGCTGCTGCTCGACGCCCGCCGGGAGGCCCGCTTCCACGACGGCGAGATCGTGCTCCTCGCCGATCAGGACCCGTCCCGCTGGGATGCGGCCGGCATCGCCCGGGGCCGGGCGGCCCTCGACCGGGCCATCGGCCTCGGCGGCCGGGGGGCCTACGTGCTGCAGGCGGCCATCGCCTCCCTCCACGCCGAGCCGGAGTGCGACTGGCCCCAGATCGCCGCGCTCTACGGCGAGCTGGCCCGCCTCACCGCCTCGCCCGTCGTCGAGCTGAACCGGGCGATCGCCGTCGCCGAGGTCGAGGGCCCCGAAGCCGGCCTGCGCATCGTCGACGGGCTCGGTCTCGACGACTACCGCTATCTCCACGCCACCCGGGGCGAGCTCCTCCGGCGCCTGGGCCGCACCGACGAGGCGCGGGCCGCCTACCGCCGGGCCCGGTCCCTGACCGACGACGGCGCCGAGCGGCGCCTGCTCGACCGGCGCCTGGGCGAGCTCGGCCCGCCGTAGGCCGCCGGCCGCTACTGGGCCTGTGGCCGGTCCCGATTGGCCGTCGGGCCATCGGGCCGCGCCGGCCGCGGCTGTCACGCTCACCGTGGCCCAAGCTGTCGAACCCTGCGGAAGGGAGCACTTCCATGACGCTCGTCCGACTCCGCCGCCGGGCCGTCACCGTGGCTGCCGCCGCGCTGTTGACGTGGGCCGGGGCGCCCCGCTCGAACGCCCAGGTCCTTCCCGGGCTGACGCCCGTCGACGGCCTCACCGGCCCGGACGGCGTCCAGTTCGTCGGCCCGAAGGTGGGCCAGGTGGCCACGGTCATCGGGCCCACCATCATCGGCGGCACGATCGACACCCCGATCCGGGTCGGGCCCGGGGCCCACTCCGGGGACTGAGTCAGGGCGAGAAGTTCGCCGCCGCACTGCCGGCCGACGTCTGGACCGGGGCGTTGATGGTGGCCCCGATGATCGTGGCGCCCGTCACCGACGCGACCTGCCCGACCCCCGGCCCGATGAACTGCAGGCCGCTCTGCTGGCACTGGGCGTTCTCGGTTCCGCCCGTCCGGCCCTGGCCGTCGCCGCCGATCCCGGCCGCGCCGTTGGTGTGACGGTCGTGGGTGCAGTCGCCGGCGCTGGCGATGCCGTTGACCGGCATCTGGACGGCCGGCGACAGTCCTGTCACGTCGGCCCGGGCGGCGGCCCCGGAGGCGCAGATCGACAGCGCCCCCAACGCCGCGGCGACCGCACGTCCGCATCGTCGGTTGAGGGTCATGGGCGACTCCCTTCCAGCGCTCGGCGCCGGAGAACGACCGACTGCCCGCGCCACACTGGCAGCTTTCGGCCCGCCGCCCGATGGCCCCAAGGGTTAGTTCAAGCTGGCAGCAAGCTCAGTCCCGCCCCAGGATCTGGCCCGAAGGACAGGTCGCCGGGCAATCCCCGTATGAGATCGTCGTTCCGTGGGGCCGGCCGGGCGAACCGCCCGGCCGGGAGCCGCCGACCGCGAGGAGGGTCCATGCACCTCCGTCGAACGTCCCGAAGGGCGATCAGCCTCGCCGTCGGCGTCCTGGCAACCTGGGCGGTGGCGGCCGGCGCCGGCGCCCAGGCGATCCCGATGCCGTCCGGGGGAAGCTTCGTACCGCCGGCCGTGGGGCCGGTGAGTGTGGACATCGGCCCCACGATCATCGGCGGGAAGGTCATGGACCCCGGTGTGCACATGGTCCTCCCGCCCACCACCGCGATGGACGGGTGGGCGGCGGCGCCGGCCGCCGCGCCCACTGACGAGGACGGAGCGTCCGGTCCCTGAGAGGGGGGGGTCATGTCGATCTGTCGAACCTTCCGACGGGTGGTCGGCCTGGTGATCGGTGTCCTGTCGGTCTGCGCCGCCACGGCGACCACCGCCGAGGCGGCCTTCTACCCGGTGGCCCCGCCGATCGCCGCCGGCACGCCGGCGGCCGGCGGCTCGATCAGTCTCGGGAGCTGCACCCACGACCGGCACTCGAACGGCGCCGCCGGCTTCGGCGGTGACGGCCAGGCCCGGACCGGCGGCAACGAGGATGCCCAGTGCCAGGGGGCGGGAACGCAGACCATCACCGCCGGCGTCGGCCAGCAGTCGTCGGTGGTCGGCCCGGCCGTGACCGCGTCCGTCGTCAACGCCCCCATCCAGACGTCGGCGGGAGCGGCGGCGGCAGCCGGGGGTCTGTAGACCGGGGAGGACCCGACCTACATGGCGTCGACCTTGGGCATGATCTCGTTCTTCAGCATCTTGAGGTCGTCCATCGTCTTGGACGTCGGGACGTCGGTGAACGGCGGCCACAGGAGCGGCATCGTCAGCCCGGCCTCCTTGTAGCGCTTGAGGGTGTCGGTGATCTGCCCCGCCGACCCCACCAGGAGGTTGGTGCCCTTCCCGGCCGGCGTCTGGTCCATGTCGACCGGCGTGATGACGAACCAGCACATGCTGCAGATCTCGAGATCGGCCACCGAGCGGTCGCTGCCGAGCTCCTCCAGCTCCCGCTGGATGGTGCCGAGCCACTGCTGGAGCTCGTCGGGCGTGTCCTGGATGCCGATCCAGCCCGACAGGTTGTACTTGGCGATGCGGCTGGCCGAGCGCTTCGGGTCCCGCAGGCCGCTGAAGAAGATCGGCGGGTGCGGCTGCTGGACGGGCTTCCAGCCGAAGCCGCACTTGTCGAAGTCGGCGAACTCGCCGTGGTACTCGAAGAGGTCGTTCGTCCAGATGCCCTGCATGATCTCGATCGTCTCGCGCACGTGCTTGTGCCGCTTGGGGAAGATGTGCGAGGCGCTGGCGGCGGCGAACTCCTCGGGCATCCAGCCCGAGCCCACGCCGACGTTGAGCCGGCCGTTGCAGAGGTGGTCGACGGTGGCGAGTTCGGCGGCGAGGACGGCGGGGGCCCGGTACGGCGTGTCGGTGATGCTCATGCCGATCCGGACCTTCGTCGTCTTGGCGGCGAGCCAGGGGATCAGCGGCCAGCCCTGGAACCACTCGCCCCGCGATGCCACCGGCATGCCCCGGGGGAACTCGGTCATCATGCCGAACGGGTACTGGAGCTCACCACGGTCGGAGGCTTCCGGGACGACGATCCGGTCCAGCGTCCAGACGGAGTCGAAGTCGAGCTCCTCGGCGAGGCTCGTCAGGTCTTCGAGCTCCTGGAGGGTCACCTTGGTGCGGAAGTTCGGCAGATAGAGAGCAAGCTTCATGAGAGACGGCCTCCTCACCGTGCCCGAATGGATTCCAGCGGCCGACGCCGAGGCCGAGGCCGAGCGGCACGCCATCGGACCCCTCGACCCGCCCGCGCGGGAGTCGCGAAACTAACAGGTCCCCCGGCCACGGTCGCTGTCCCCCGGGGACTGATTCGAGGGACCCGCTCCGACCGCTTGCATAAGATGAGAGGATCCTCTCGCCTTATGAGAGCGGCGTCAGGCTCGGGTTGTGACCTTGGCCTCTGCCCCTTCGGCGCCACACCTGCCATCTTCGCCACATGAGGCGGCTGTGTCTCGTCGTCGCCGTTGTCGTCGCATCGATGACCGCGGTTTCCTGCCGCCACGATCAGCCCCGCAACGGGTCGTCGACCACCACGTCCTCGACCGGCCCGCCGGTCACCGCCCCAGACACGACGACGACTCTCCCACCGTCCCGGCCGGCCGCACTGGTCGCCGCCCAGGGCGGGGCGCTCGTTCGCCTCGATCCCGCCACCGGCGCCCGCCGGTCGACCATCGTTTCCGCCGCCGGGCTGCCCGGGGTGGGGATCGGCGCCGTGAGCCTCGATCGGGTCCACGACATCGTCTACTACGACACCCTCGCCGGCTCGGACTGCCTCTTCGCCCCGTCCGGCAGCATCTGGCGCGTCCCGCTCGCCGGCGACCCCCCGACCAGGGTCGCCGCCGGCACCAGCCCGGCGGTCAGCGCCGACGGGACCCTCCTGGCCTACGTCGCCGAGACCTGCCACCGCTGCGTTCCCGACGATCCCCGCACCGGATGCCAGGCGCCCTTCGACCCCCACGGCACCATCGCCGGCGTCGAACTGCGGGTCCGCACCCTCGCCACCGGCGCCGAGTACGCCATCACCTCCGAGCGGCACCGCGACCAGACATGGCTGTTCGTGGTCGACCAGCTGTCCTGGTCCCCCGACAACGCGACCATCGCCCTCTCGGCCGGCACCGTTCAGGACAACGAAGGCCGCGAGGTCCGCCTCGTGGCCGCCCAACCCGGCCCGGGCCTCGACACCGCCCCGACCGTGAAGCCCCTACCGCTCGGGAGCGTCCCCTACGTCAGCCCCGCTACCTACCTCCCCGACGGGACGCTCTTCGCCCACGAGGGCTGCTGCGAAGGATGGGGCAACCTGGCGCAGGCGAGCCGGCTCCTCGTCGTCGACCCCACGACCGGCGCCCGCATCGCCCAGGTCGCCACCGGTTTCCCCGAGCGCAGCCACCACGATCTCGTCGCCGACGCCACCGGCGCCTGGCTGCTCTACGGGCTCGACAACGACCTGATGGTCTCCGGGAACCGGGACCGGCCCACCACCCTCGCCCACAACGTCAGCGCCGCCGCCTGGTAACGCTGCGATCGGATACTCAGGGGTGGTGACCTTCGCCTCTGGTCGCTTCAGGCGGGGAGTCGGACACCGGCGGTGTGGCCGCCGTGCGGCCCTGATCCTGAGGAAGTGATGCAGATGACGCGCCTCGGTTCACGGGTCGCGTCCGCGTCGGTGGACGTCCAACCGCGGTTAGATGCGGGCCATGGCGCGCTCGGTGCCGGCCCGGGGCGGGGACGGTCGGCTGGCACCTCGGCGGCGCTGGAGCCGCTGGTAGTTTTCTCCGGGTGGCACCAGAGTTGGTTCTCTTCGCCGATGACAGCCCCACCGTCCGCTTCCTCCTGCGGTCGGTGCTGGAACGCGACTTCGGGGTCATCGAGGCGAAGGACGGAGCGCAGGCGGTGCAACTGGCGCTCGCCGAACGGCCGTCGGTCATCCTCCTCGATCTCGAAATGCCCGAGCTCGACGGACACAGTGCACTGCTGCAGATCCGCCGGATACCGGAACTCGCCACGACGCCCGTTCTGATCGTCACCGGAGCCGCCGGCGGCGACACGGCCACCGCCTGCCTGCGGGACGGGGCCCACGATTTCGTCCGCAAACCCTTCGAGGCCGCGGAGCTCCTGGCCCGGGTCAAGGCGGCCCACCGGTTCAGGATCTACGAGGACGAGCTGCGGCGCCGGAACCGGGATCTCGAGCACTTCGCCGCCGTCGCCGCCCACGACCTGAAGGCGCCGCTGGCCGGGATCCGGATGATCGCCGAGGTGCTGGCCGGCGACCGGATCGACGATGCGTCCCGCCGGCGGCTGCAGGAGGACATCGGCCTGCTCGCCAACCACGGGAGCCGGATGGTGGCCGACCTTCTCGACCTCGCCCGGCAGGACTGGGTCGGCGGTGTCGTGCCGGCCCCACCGGTCGACGCCGAGCGGGCCGTCTGGGACGCCGTGGCCCAGGCCCGCCTCGTCGACGCCGACGTCGACGTCGACGGCGACTGGGCGAGGGTCACCGTGGCCGAGGCCGATCTGGCCAGCGTGCTCGCCAACCTGATCGCCAACGCCTCCCACTACGGCCGGGACGGCGGCGGCAGGCTGAGCCTCTCGATCACCGCCGCCCCCCGGGCCGACCGGTTGGCCATCACCGTCACCGACCGCGGCGCCGGCGTGAGCCCCGACCTGGCCGACCAGATCTTCCACCCCTTCTACGCCGCACCCGACAGCCACGAACGCAACCCCGACTCGACCGGCCTCGGGCTGGCCCTCGTCAAGCGCACGGTGGAGCGCCACGGAGGCCGCATCACCCTCGACCCCTCCGCCGTGGGGTGCGCCTTCACGGTCACCCTCCCCCTCGCCGACTCCTGACGAGGCCACTCGACGACGCCCTTGAAGGGGTCGCTGAACGCAACACGTCGCGTGTGGGGTTCGTTTCCGGCCACTTGCCGCAACGTGTTGCGCTTGCTGACCCTGGCGGCGGCCGGGCCGGCGCCGCTCGGAGGGGCCCCTGGGCCGGTCCTGCTCCGACGCCGCTCAGCAGTGCGGAAGGTGCGTGAAGAATTCGAGCGGTATGGCGTCGGCCATCCGCTGGTAGCCGGCGTCGTTGGGATGCAGGTCGTCCCCCGAGTCGAACTTCTCGTCCAGGTGCTCGGGGTTGGCGGCCGAGCGCACCAGCAGATCGAAGTCGACGACGCCGTCGAAGACCTCGCGGCCGTGGTTCATGATCCAGTCGTTCACGGCGTGGCGCTTGGCGATGCCGTCGGGGAGCGAGTAGATGCCGTACGGCGCGGGGCGGGTGGCGTCACCGGCCGGGGTCATGGTCCCGATCATGATGCGGGCCCCGGCCTCGTGCACCCGGCGGGCCACCTCCCGGTAGCCGGCGATGATGTCCTCGGCGCTCACCCGTTCCTGGACGGTGCCGGGTGGGCGGACGGCGATCGGCTGGCCGATGTCGTTCAGGCCCTGCATGAACACGACGGCCACCGGGTGCAGGGCGAGGACCTCCCGGTCGAGGCGGTGCAGGGCGCTCGGGCCGAATCCGTCGTGGAGGACCCGCCCCCCGCTGATGGCCTGGCCGGCCACGGCGAGGTGCGCCGTGGCCGGATCGGCCTGCAGCCGCCGGGCGAGATCGTCGGGATAGCGGCGGTTGGCGTCGCCGGAAGAGAAGAATCCGTCGGTGATCGAGTCGCCGAAGGCCACGACGGTCCGCGACGAGGCCGGGGCCAGCACCTCGACCATCCGGAGGAAATAGACCTGGGTGGTGAACGTCGCCCGGTACGGATCGGACACATCGCCCCCGGCGCTGAAGGCGCCGCCGGCGCCGTCACCGGTGTGGTTTCCCGACGCCGTGTAGTAGTTCTGGACGGCGTTGGCGTGCAGGGTGGCCGGTCCCGTCGGCCCGGCGGTGAAGACGCTCACCACCAGGTCCGAAAACGGCACCACCGCCAGCGGCGCCGGGTCGCTGGTCACCTCCCCACCGGCGGGGATGACCACGTCCGGCCGGCCGGCGAAGGTGAGGCGGCGGTCCGAGCCCGCCACGACGGAGGCCGCCTCGGCCCGCAGCGCGGCGTGCGTCTCGTCGAAACGGACCGGCCGGGTGCCGAACAGGTTGGACAGGGTGATGCGGATCTGCTGTCCGCCGAAATGCAGGTGCGCCACCTGGCGGACGGTCTGGTTGTCGAACGCGTCGTTGGGCGGGGTCACGCTGTGGCCGGTCATCGACGAGCTGAACCGGTTCCCGGCGCCCTGGACGCTGGCCGTCCACGCCGCCACCCAGGCGGCCCCGGAGCAGCCCGGCGGCGGCGAAGGCTCGGCGGCCGACGGGCCGACACCGGCGATCGCCGCGGTCGAGACCGCCAGAAGGATGACCAGGGCCCGCCGCATCTTCATGTCCCCCACTCCCCCGGAGCCTGGCCGGGCGGCCACCGTCCGTGGGCGATCCTAGCTACCGCCGGCCGGAGCGACCCATCAGAGCCGGCAGGCGTCGAACCATGTTTCACCGCAGGGGCGGTAGCCGGCGGCCGAGAACCGGTCGGCCAGGCCGGGAAGGTGGTCGGTGCCCCAGACGAGGACGACGTCGCCCTGCCGCAGGGCCTCGGTGGCGCCCTCGAAGGCCCGACGGTTCCGCTCGCCGATCACGACCCGGCTCACCCGCCGGTTCCGGGGCCGCAGCGAGCGCAGCGCCTCGAGGAGACGGCTGTGGCGGAGCTGGAAGCGGACGGCGATCCTGACGGCCGGTCCGAAGCCTGACAGGGCCGGGGTCGCGGCGGGAACGGCGAAGAGCCGCCGGTAGTTATCCCAGCCGACGCGCCGGAGCAGCTCGGCGTGCGAGAGGTCGATGTTGCGGGTGCCGTCGGGCAACCGCAGTTCGACACCCTGAGACTGGAGCCGGAGCAGCTTCACCGCCGCGCCGGTCGTCTCGGCGTCGTCCCAGGTGTCGGCCTCGGCGAGCCGGTCGTCCTCCCAGGCGCTCAGGCGTTCCCCGTCGCGCCGGGCGATGCCCTCGACGTGGATCTCGGCCCCGCCGGCGGCCAGCCGGTCGAGGACGGCCGACAGCGTCCGGAAGTAGGCGACGTCGCCGATGTGCATCGTTCCCACCAGCGTCGCCGTCCGCCCGGTGGCGGGATTGACCAGCGTCCACATGGCCGTCTGCACGTGGTGGCGGCTGAGCCGTAGGGCACCCTTCGCCCGGACGCCGGGGCCGAGGCGGTTCGGATGGTGCCGGTCGGCGGTGAGCGTTTCCACGACTCGAGCATTCGGCCCCGAGGACGCCCCCCACCAGCGACGAAAGGCCCTTCCGGCGCGGCGAAGGTCATCGACGCCCGGGCGGGAACGGGACCTTCGGAGGGTCCGATGGCGCCGTTGGACTCTGACCCGGCACCCCGGTCGTCGGTGACGCTGGGGAGGACGAAGGGAGGAGCCATGACCAGCAGCGAACGCCGGCAGGTGCTCCGAACCGCCGCCGAGCTGGCCATGGCCATCCGGTCGGGTGACAGCGACGCGGTCGACCGCAACCAGCGGGAGCTCGTCCGGATCGAACGGCACCAGCGAACGGACCGGTGAGCCCCGCCGTCCCGATGACCTCGACCGCCCGGGCGGGCCCTCGGCTGCCACTGTTCAGGACATTGCGGTCCTATCGTCGCGACGATCTCCGCCACGACGCCACGGCGGCCGTCGTCGTCGTGGCGCTGCTCATTCCCGCCGGGCTCGGGTACGCCCAGCTGGCCGGGCTCCCCGCCGTCACCGGCCTCTACGCCACGGTCGCCGCCCTGGCCGCCTACGCCCTCGTGGGACCGTCTCCCATTCTGATCCTCGGGCCCGACTCGTCGCTGGCGCCGGTGATCGCCACCACGATCGCCGTCGCCTCGGGGGGCGACCCGGAGCGGGCCGTGGCCCTGGCCGGTCTGTTGGCCCTCTTGAGCGGCGCGGTGCTGCTGGCCGGCGGGTTGCTGCGGCTGGGCTTCGTCATGGATCTCCTCTCCAAACCGATCCGGGTCGGATATCTCAACGGGGTGGCGGTGACGGTGATCGTGAGCCAGCTGCCGAAGTTGGCCGGGTTCTCCGTGGCCGGCGATGGGATGTTCCGGAGCGCCTGGCGCTTCGTGACCGGCGTCGCCGACGGGCGAGTGGACCCTGCCGCCCTCGTGATCGGGATCGGCGCCCTGGTCCTCATCCTCGTCCTGCGGCGGGTCGCGCCCCGGGTGCCCGGCCTCCTGGTGGCGGTCGCCGCGGCCGCCGCGGTGGTGTGGCTGGCGGGCCTCGACCGGGTGCCCGTCGTCGGGCCCCTGCCCGGCGGCCTGCCCCGGCCGGCGCTCGGCGGGCTCCGGGCGGGGGACGTGGGAGCGATGTTCCTCCCCGCCGTCGGGATCGCCCTCATCGCCTTCGCCGACACCGGGATCCTGTCCCGGGCGCTGGCCGCCCGGGCCGACCGGGATCCCCGGGCCAACCAGGAGATGGCGGCCGTCGGCGTCGCCAATCTCGCCTGCGGTGCGCTGGGCGGATTTCCGGTGTCCGGCAGCGCCACCCGCACACCGGTGGCGCTGGCCAGCGGGGCCCGCACCCAGATGACCGGCCTCATCGCCGCCGTGCTGGTCGGGGGGCTCGCCCTCGCCGCCCCCGCCGCCACCTCGCACCTGCCCCAGTCGGCCCTGGCCGCCGTGGTGCTCGTGGCCGCAACCTCCCTGGCCGACGTGCGGGGTTCCTTCGAGCTGGCCCGGGTGCGACCGGGCGAGTTCGCCCTCATGGCCGTGGCCTTCGGCGGGGTGGCCGCCTTCGGGGTGCTGCGGGGCATCGCCGTGGCGATCGGGATCTCGCTCCTGGCCTTCGTGGCCCAGGCGTGGCGGCCCCACACCGCCGAGCTGGTCCGCGTCGACGGCCGCAAGGGCTATCACGACGTGGAGCGCCATCCCGAAGGCCGGCGCATCCCCGGCCTCGCCATCGCCCGGTTCGACGCGCCGCTGTTCTTCGCCAACGCCGCGACCTTCGCCGGGCTCGTGCGCTCGCTCGTCGACCGGGACCCTGGCGAGGTGCGGTGGGTGATCGTGGCCGCCGATCCCATCACCGACGTCGACACCACCGCGGCCGACGCGCTCGTCAGTCTCGACGAGGAGCTGCGCCGGCGGAGCGTGACCCTCGTCTTCGCCGCCATGAAGGGCCCGGTGAAGGACCGGCTCGCCGCCTACGGGCTGGGCGGACGGTTCGGCCCCGACCGCTTCTACCCCACGCTGGGGACCGCCGTGTCGGCCTTCGTCGAGGCCACCGGCGCGCCGTGGGTCGACTGGACCGACCGCTCCGGGCCCGACCGGGTCCCGGGTGAGAGGAGCGGAAGGACCCCCGATCGGGAGTCGAACGGCCCTACCGGCACAACGGCCGTGTCGGCGACGCTGAGTCACGAACAACCCGAAGGGAGAGCGCCATGGAGCGGATCGTCGTAGGAGTGGACGGATCAGAGGCGGGCCGCGAGGCGCTGCGCTGGGCCATCAATGAAGCCCGGTGCCGCAACGCCGCCGTCGAGGCCGTATACGCCTGGCACCAGCCCGGCCTGATGAGCTACGGATACCTCAGCCAGATCGACCTCGAGCCGTTCGAGGAGGACGCCCGCAAGGTGCTCGACGCCGCCGTCGAGGGCCTCGAGGTCGCCGGCGTCACCGTCGAGCGCAAGCTCCTCCCCGGCGGGGCGGCCAACGTCCTCGTCGAGGAGTCCAAAGGTGCGGCCCTGCTGGTCGTCGGATCCCGGGGGAGGGGCGGGTTCTCGGGGTTGCTGCTCGGCTCGGTGAGCCAGCAGGTCGCCCACCACGCCCCCTGCCCGGTCGTGATCATCCCCCCCGCCGCCTGATCGACGCAGCCGGCCGGTCCGGAGCGGCCGTCGGCAGCGCGACGGACGCGCCTCGGGAGGCGGGAGCGCCATGGACCTTGCCATCCGCACTGTCGGCCTCGGGAAGCGCTACGGGCGTTCCGTGGCGCTCGACGGCATCGACCTCGAGGTTCCCCCCGGCGTCGTCTTCGGCTACCTCGGACCCAACGGGGCGGGGAAGACCACAACCATCCGGCTCCTGACCGGGCTGCTGCGGGCCAGCGCCGGCCGGGCCGAGGTGCTCGGCCTCGACGCCTGGGCGTCCCGCGACGACGTGCACCGGCGGATCGGTTACCTCCCCGGCGAATTTGTCGCCTACCCCGACATGTCCGCCGAGCAGTACCTCGCCTACCTGGCCGACCTGCGGGGCGGCGTCTCCTGGTCCGACGCCCTGCTCCTGGCCAAGCGGCTCGACCTCGATCTCGACCGCCGCATCGGGACGCTGTCGCACGGCAACCGCCAGAAGGTCGGCCTCGTGCAGGCGTTCATGCACCGGCCGGAACTGCTCGTCCTCGACGAGCCCACCTCCGGGCTCGACCCACTCATGCAACGCGAGTTCCTGGCCCTGGTGCGGGAGGCCCGCGACGAGGGCCGCACGGTGCTGCTCTCGTCCCACATGCTCGACGAGGTCGAATCCGTCGCCGACATGGTGGGGATCCTCCGGGGAGGACGGCTCATCGTGGTGGAGGCGGTCGAAGTCCTCAAGGCCAAGGCCCTGCGCCGCATCGACCTGACCTTCACCGGGGCTGTCCCACTCGACGACCTCGCCCGCCTCCCCGGGGTTCGCGAGGTGCGGGCCTTCGGGACGACCGCCCACCTCACGGTCGAGGGATCCACCGACGAGCTGTTCCGGGTGGCTGCGCCTCACGGCATCGGCAACGTCGTCAGCCACGAGGCCGACCTCGAAGAGATCTTCCTCGCCCTCTACGACCGTCCGGAGGAAGGGTGATGCTCAGCACCGTCTCCCGCCAGACGATCCGCAGCCAACACCGGGGGCTCATCGGCTGGGGCATCGGCACCGCGCTGCTCGTGGCGTCGATGGCGGCCTTCTGGCCGTCCGTGCGGGACATGCCCGACATCGAGAAGTTCCTGTCGAACTACCCCGAGGCGATGCGGAAGCTGTTCGACATCGAGGCGATCAGGACGGGCCGCGGGTACCTCAACACCGAGCTCTTCAGCATGATGCTCCCCAGCCTCTTCGTCATCTTCGGTGTCGGTCGGGGGGCGCGCCTGCTGGCCGGCGAGGAGGAAGCCGGCCTCCTCGAAGCGGTGCTGACCACGCCGGTGTCCCGCCGCCGCGTCCTCCTCGGAAAGGCCTTCGCCCTGGGCGCCACGATCGGCGCCCTCGGCGGCGTGCTGTTCGTGGCCGGCGTGGCCACGGCCGCCGTCGCGGGAATGGACACCGGCATCGGCGAGATGGCCGCCGCCTCCCTGGCCATGGTCCTCATCGGCGTGGAACACGCCTGGCTGGCCCTGGCCGTCGGCGCCGCCACCGGCCGGCGGTCCGCCGCCATCGCCGCCGGCGCTGTCGTCGCCGTCGCCGGCTACATGCTCTTCGTCCTCGGCCGCATCGTCGACGCCGTCGCTCCCTGGGCCGTCCTCTCGCCCTTCCACCAGGCCATCGACGGCGGGCCCGTCGGCGCGGGACTCCCGGCCTCGTACCTCTGGATGGCCGCCGGGGCGCTGGCCGCCCTCGCCGTCGCAGTCCCGGCCTTCGACCGGCGCGACGTCAGGACCTGACCCGGGCTGCCGGCCCCACCGCCTCACGTTGCCTTCCCGGGTCAGGGTCGCGTGACATCCGCCCGGTGCGGCGGCCAGGCGGCCAGGCGCAGGTGGGAGGCGATGACGACGCTGGTGACGGCGGCCCACAGGCACCACAGCGAGATGAAGCTGCTCTGGCTGAGCCATGCCAACGCCGTGGCGGCCACGAGGTTGGCTCCGCCGAACCAGCGGACGTGCGGCCACGCCGACAGCAGCATCGGCCCGCACGTGGCCACCACGTAGAGCGCCACGGTCAGCCCGCCGTGCCACAGGTCGACCTCGTAGGTGATGTGATGGCCTTCGATGGCGGCGACGATCGGACCCCGGACCACCGCGCACGACAGCACCGCGGCGACAACGGCGCCCAGCGCGATGAACGGTGTCATCCGGCGCCGGGTCGAAGCGGGCTCGAGCGCCCCGACGGCGATCGGTACGAGGACGGGAAACACCGCGAAGGCGACGGCCAGATAGAGCCAGACCGCGAACCTTCCGAGCGGCTGGGGCACATGGTCCTCCAGTCCCCACCACACGAAGGCCTCGACGAACTGATGGCCGGCCAGGACGAGCGGCAGCGCCGCCAAGGCCAGCTCCGCCCGACGTCGGATGTGGCGGATGCCGTCGAGGCCGATCGCGCCGATGATCACGCCGGCGGCCACGTCCGCCTCGGCCGAGAAACACACCGTTCGCTCCGGTCCCGCCGGGGGTCGGCCGCGACGTCGCCGCGGGCTCGGGGTCTCAGCCCGCCAGCGTCAGCGAGTGTATCTCCGCGGCGTCGGCCGTCGCCGCCGGGACGTCGGGCTCGGGCCGTGGTCCTTCGGTCCGGCGATGTGTGACCTTCGGCCGGTGTCTCCCGGCCCGGCCCTGGGGGACGATTGGGAGGGAGTTGGCCGTTCGGGAGGTTCAGATGGGTCACCGACCGACCGTGGTGCTCGGCAGCGGCGCCGCCGCCGTGGGCCACGAGTCGCCCTGCCCCGCCCTCGTGGTTCCCTTTCCCGGCAGCCCCGCATGAGCCACCCGGGCCTCGGGTCCGGTGTCCACCGGTCGGCGCCGGCCGAGACGGGCCCGCCGAAGGACCCGCCGAAACCAACGGCCCCTCCCCCACCGCCCGCCTGGCTCCACACCCTGTGGCTGGCGGGGCTGGTGATGACGCTCCTGTGGCTCTTCCTTCCGGCCCCGAAGTCGAAGACGACGCCACTCGCGTACACCGCCTGGAGGGCCAAGGTCGGCGCTGATCAGGTCAAGACGGCGACGTTCGACCCCGACGGCAAGGTGTCCGGAAAGCTCGTCGACGGCACCCGCTACACCTCACGCCTCCCCGTCGCGCTGAAGGACGACGCCCTCGCCGCCGAGTTGGACCAGCACCACGTGACGGTCGACGCGGTCGGCACCTCGACGAACGTGTGGAGCGTCATCGGTGGGCTCCTGCCGTTCGTGCTGCTGTTGGGGGTGTACTTCTGGATCAGCCGGGGGGCGAGACGCCAACTGGGCGGCGGGCTCATGGGCATCGGGGCGTCCAAGGCCAAGATCTACGACGAGCAGCGTCCCACCACGCGGTTCTCCGACGTGGCCGGCTACGAGGGGGCCAAGCGGGAGATCGGCGAGGTGGTCGACTTCCTCAAACGGCCGGAGCGCTACCGCGCCGCGGGGGCCGTCGGCCCCCGGGGCGTGCTCATGCTGGGCCCGCCGGGGACGGGCAAGACGCTGCTGGCCCGGGCCGTGGCCGGCGAAGCCGACGTGCCCTTCCTGGCCCTCACCGGATCGAGCTTCGTCGAGATGTTCGTCGGCGTGGGCGCCGCCCGGGTGCGGGACCTGTTCGCCGCCGCCCGCAAGCGGGCCCCGGCCATCATCTTCATCGACGAGATCGACGCCATCGGGGGACGCCGGGGCGGAGCGCTCGTCTCCAACGACGAGCGGGAACAGACCCTCAACCAGCTCCTGTTCGAGATGGACGGCTTCGATCCGGCCACCGGTGTCGTCGTGCTGGCCGCCACCAACCGTCCGGAGACACTCGACGCCGCCCTGCTGCGGCCGGGGCGCTTCGACCGCCAGGTCGAGATCCCCCTGCCCAACCTCTCCGAACGCGCCGCCATCCTCGGCGTCCACACCCGCACCCGACGTCTCGAAGCGGATGTCGATCTCGAGGCCGTCGCCCGCGGGACTCCCGGGTTCAGCGGCGCCGACCTGGCCAACCTCGTCAACGAGGCGGCCATCGTGGCCGTCCGGGACGGCCGGGAGACGCTCCACGCCCGGGACTTCGACGAAGCCCGCGACCGGGTCCTCCTCGGGCGCCGGGAGACGAGCAATGCCCTGATGCCCGAGGAGAAGCGCTCGGTCGCCGTCCACGAGGCGGGCCATGCCCTCGTCGCCGTCCTCTCCGAGCACGCCGACCCGGTGACGAAGGTGACGATCCTCCCCCGGGGCGCCGCCCTCGGAGTGACCGAGCAACTGCCCGTCGACGAACGCCACCTCTACGGCGAGGGGTACCTCAAGGACTCCCTGGCCGTCCGGCTCGGCGGGCGGGCCGCCGAGCAGCTCGTGCTCGGCGAAGCCTCCACCGGCGCCTCCAACGACCTGGCCGGCGCCACAGAGCTCGCCACCCGCATGGTCGCCGAATACGGCATGAGCGAGCGGCTCGGACCGGTCGGGTTCGCCACCGGCGCCCCCATGTACCTCGGCACCGAGCAGGTCCGCACCCGCCGCTACGCCGAAGCGACCCAACGCGTCATCGACGAAGAGGTCGAGGCCCTCCTGCGCGAAGGGGAACGACGCGCCCTCACCCTGCTCGGCGATCACCGCGACGCCCTCGACCGGCTCGTCACTGCGCTCCTCACCCACGAAACTCTCGACGGGGAGGCCGTGGAGAACGCGATCAGCGGCACCAACCGGCCGACCGGCCCGGCCGAAACCGGCGGCCGGGTGCAGATCGGGGTCCGGACCACCGCCGCCTTTCGACAGGCCGCCAAGGAACGATAGGCGGACGTGTCGGTGCCGGCTCCGATGAGGGCATCGGTCGATGAGGAGGGGTCGCGGCGCGGGTCGGGCGTCGACCTGCTCTGGATTCCGCTGGGGGCGGGCCGCCACGTCGTGCGGCTGAACGGCAAGGCGTTCGAAGCGCTCACCGCTCTCCTCGAGCGGCGCCCGCCACTCGACCTTTACCACGCCGCGCTCGAGGTGGCGGTCGACGGCCGCCGCTACGTCATCGAGCTGGCGCCCGTTCCCGACGGCGACGGTCAGGCCCGGGGCGTGGTCGGTGTCGGCCCGGTGGGCAGCAAGTGGCTCGGACGCCTCCGGATCTTCCGCTACGAGGTCCGCCGCTGGCCGGGTGGGGCGATCCCGGACCGGGGCTACGCGGTCGGCGGTCCGAGGCGGGTGACGGCCGACGAGTCGCAGGCCCGGCGGGTGCTCGACCTGGTGCCGGCGGTCCCCAAGCCCGTGTGGGGACGTGACGAGCTCGACGCCGGGGAGATGTGGAACTCCAACTCGGTCATCGCCTGGCTGCTGGTCGCCGCCGGCATCGACATGACGGATGTCCGGCCGCCCGAGGGAGGCCGGGCCCCCGGATGGGACGCCGGCCTGCTCGTCGCCCGGCGAGACGGCCCCGACCGGGATCGGCCGCTGGTGGCGATCGAGGACCGGGTGGTCGCGGTCCGTGTCGCCTCGCGCCCCGGCCCGGTGGCGGTGTCCGACTCCCCCGGGGAGCGCCGATGAACCACCCCGTCCGGCGAACGCCTGCCCCGACCCACTGGTCACTTCGAAGCGGTCACGCCATCCGGGCGGGAGGTGCTGGCGCGAACGAAGGACGAGATGGCGGTTCGGCTCGAGCTGCTCGGCGATGAACGCACAGTTCGCCTCGGGTGGGCCGTCGAGGATGCGTCGCGGGACGCGCTGCCCGGCTGCCAGAGCCGCCCAGACCGGCACCTGCAGCGATGCGCCGCGACCAGCTACACATAGCGTCGCTAAGCGCGGACGAGCGACGCGGTACGCCAAGTCCGACCGTAGGCGAAGTGGAAGGGGCGGCCTCCGGACTCGGAAACCGCCCCTGACCAGCACCCCTAAGAGTCGGGCTGGGGAGATTTGAACTCCCGACCTCTTGACCCCCAGTCAAGCGCGCTAACCAAGCTGCGCCACAGCCCGTGTTGCTCTGACCTGCGGAAATACTCTGGTGTAACACCCGTTTGGACGACCGTGGCGAGCACGGACGACCAGGCGGGCGATCACAGCATAGTGATCCCGCCGCGATAGCGGATGATCGCCGGTTTCCCGGTGGACGCGGCCGCATCGCAGGTCGGGGCGGCCGACCGGGCGCCGGGGGGTCGGCTCCGACGGTCCGTTTCGGGGGTTGTGAGGGCTGAGTCGCAAATGGCCGTCAGCGCTTGCGCGTGACGGAGAGCTTCTCCCGGCCGGTCAGCATGAGGAACCAGGCCTCACCGGCCACCCGGCCGAGTTCGTCGAGGGCCTCCGCCCGGGGCAGTTCGGGGGACAGCGCGATCTGGACGTAGGCCAGGTGTTCGACCACCGACCCGAGCGCCTCGGCCAGCAGGTCGAGGTTGGCGCCGGCCTCCAGCTTGCCAGCCTCCTGGAGCCGCTCGAGGAAGATCACGGTGCGCTCGACGAAGGCCCGGCGGATCTTCAGCCACAGCCGCCCGAACTCCGCACTGGTGGCCGCCGCCTCCCGCATGACCCGGATGACGTGGCGGTGACGGGCGTAGGTGGAGAAAAAGGCCCGGTTGGCGGCCACCAGATCGGCGAGGACGACGTCGGCCCCGGAGTGGACGCTGGTCGATCGGCGCAGCTCCTCCAGCGGGCCCTCGAGTACCGCCAGCAGGATCTCGTCCTTGCTCTGGAAGTGCCGGTAGAAGTTGCCCTGCGAGATGCCGGCCAGGCGCACCATGTCGGAGATCCGGGCGGCGTTGTAGCCGTACTCGGCGAAAACCGCCGCCGCCGCCTCCACCAGACGGGCCCGGGTGATGGCCCCGCGGCGGGTCTTGGCGCCGTTCCCGACGGCAGCGGCGCGTTCCGGCATGGACCCGGAGTATAGGGGTCGCCACCCGCCGGAGGCTCCGTTCGATGCGACACGCAGTTCACATCAGCCGCCCGCGGCCGGGGGTGACCGGGCGGCGGTCCGGCCCGCCCGGTACGCTCGGCCGCCGTGCCGGGCGGGTGGGTCAAGGTCGTGGAGAGGCCCCAGTCGGTCTTCACCGCGGTCCTGGTCTCGGCCGGCCTGCGGGAGGAGTTCCGCCCGGCCACGGGCTGGGACTTCGCCGTGGAGGAGCACCGGTACGAGAGCTCGGCCCATTGGGTGTCGGAGGCCGACCACCAGCGGCTGACGGCCGTGGTCGGCGAGCAGGCGGCATCGGCTCCCCGGTTCTGGGTGGACTACATCCACCGGGCCGTCGCCGCCGGCGACCGACTGCTCGGCACCGCCCGGTCGCTGGCCGAAGGGGCTCAGGGCACCGTTGCGCCGGTGGTGCTGGGTGAGGGTCTGAGGGAGCTGTCGGACGGGATGCGCCGCGTGGCGCCCTTCCCGTTCGCCACGCCGCCGATCCAGGCCGTCCTCGAGCAGCGGTCGGGCCGCCTGATCGAGACCGAGGCGCCGGCCGGCGGTCCCCTGTCCGGGCCGTTCGGCGGGACGGCCGTGCGCCAGCTCCGGAGAGCGGCCCGTCCCGAGGCACGGGCCGAGATGTGGGACTGCTACCGCATCGGCGTCGAGCTGGCCTCGAACCCCGAGGCGGTCGAGGTGCTGCGGAACACGTCCCCCGCCGCCGCCTCGGGCTGGGTCGAGGAACACCGGCCTGAGATCGCCGCCCGCCTCCGCCGCCACGTTCACGACTACGGCTGGCTGTGGGATCCCCTGAGCCTCTCGGCCGCCCGCACACCGGTGGACCTGGTGGAGCGGATCCAGGGAGTGCTGCTGCGTTGGCCCCTCGACGCGCTCGGTGAACTGGCGGGCCCGCCGGCGGGGCCGGCCCCCCAAGAGCTCCTGGGATTTCCCCCGTCGGGCGAGCTGGCCGAGCTGCTGGTGGCCTACCGCCGGCTCACCACCGAGGCGAGCTTCGCCATCGATGTGATGCTCAAGGCGGAGAGCATCGCCGCACCGTTCTTCGACCGGGTGGCCGACGCCCTCGGGTGCCGCCGCCGGGAGCTCGTGTGGAGCACGCCCCGAGAGATCGACGCCGCCCTGGCCGGCACCGCACCGCTGCCCGCCGCCGAGATCGCCCGGAGGCGGCAAGAAGGCTTCGTCGTCGACGGAACTCCACCCGGGGTCCGCATCCATCCCGCCGGGGGAGACCGCACCAGCGCCGTGGCGCCGGTGCTCCGGGGGGTGTCGGCCGCTCGGGGCCTCGCCGTCGGAACGGTCAAGGTCCTCTTCGCCGGGGCGGAGATCGGCCGGCTCGACCGGGGCGACATTCTCGTCACGGCCACCAGCTCGCCCGACGTCTTCGGGGGCGCCTCGCTGTTCCCGACCCGGGCCGGGCTGTCGGGCATCGAACAACTGGCCGCCATCGTCACCGACGAAGGCGGGACCCTGAGCCACGCCGGGATCGTGAGCCGCGAGTACGGCATCCCCTGCGTCGTGGACACGGGCCGGGCGACCAGCCTGCTCGCCGACGGCCAGGTCGTCGAGGTGGACGCCCGGCGCGCCACCGGGCTCGTGGCCGTCCTCGGGTGAGGAGCAGGCCGTGAGCGCAGGCCCGCCGCTGTCGCCGCGGTCGACCGCCGCCCTGGTGGCCCGGTTCCTCAAGGCCCAGGGCGTCGAGCGCGTCTTCGGGTTGTGCGGCGGGCACATCATGCCGATCTGGATGCGCCTCGACGCCGAGGGCATCGGCATCGTCGACGTCCGCGACGAGCGGGCCGCCGTCTACATGGCCCACGCCCACGCCGAGATCACCGGCGGGCTCGGCGTGGCCCTCGTCACGGCCGGGCCCGGCGTCACCAACGCCATGACCGGTATCGCCAACGCCCACGTGGCCCGGGCGCCGGTCCTCGTCCTGTCGGGGCTGCCCCCCCGGCGCCAGGAGAACCGGGGAGCGCTGCAGGACGTCGTCCACACGGAGTTCGTCGCGCCGCTCACCCGGTACGCCCGCACCGTGCGGGAAGCCGATCTCGCCCCGGCGGAGCTGCGGGAGGCGGTGGCCCGGGCCTTCGGGGAAGCGGGCGAGCCCGGGCCGGCCTACCTCGACTTCCCCGTCGACGTGCTGCGGGCCGACGTCCCCGACGCCGTGCTGCTCCCCGAGCTGCTGGCCCCGGTGCCCCGCCGGCGGCTGCTCCCCGACCCGGCCTCGGTCGACGCCGCGGTGGACCTGCTGTGGTCGGCCCGCCGGCCGCTGTTCATCTCCGGCCGGGGCGCCCGGGCGGCGGCGGCGCCGCTGCGCCGGATCCTCGACCGGCTCGGCGCTCTGTACCTCGACACCGGCGAGAGCCGGGGACTCGTCCCCGACGACCATCCCGCGGTGGTTTCGGCCATGCGGGGCACGGTGATGGGCGACGCCGACGTGGTCGTGACCGTGGGCCGGCGCCTCGACTTCCAGCTGGCCTACGGCTCGCCGGCGGTGTTCGGCGACGCCCGGTTCCTCCGTCTCGGGGACTGCGCCGCCGAGCTGCGCGACAACCGGCCGGGCACGGTGGCGGTGCTGGCCACCCCCGGCGCCGCCCTCGAAGCCATGCTGGAGCGGGCCGCCGACCGGCCCCCGGCCACCGACCGGGAATGGGCGTCGGGCCTGCGCCGGGGCCACGAGGAGCGGGCCGAGCAGCTGGCCCGGTCGATGGCCGCGGCGCCGCCGGGGAGCGACGGGCTCATGCATCCCAACCGGCTGCTGGCCGCCCTGCGCGAGGTCCTGCCGCCCGACGCCATCGTGATCGCCGACGGCGGCGACTTCCTCAGCTTCGCCCGGGTCGGGCTGCCCGCCGGCACCTACCTCGATCCCGGCTCCCTGGGCTGCATCGGGATCGGCACCGCCTTCGGCATTGCCGCCGCCCTCGCCTGCCCCGAGCGCACGGTGGTGGTGGCCACCGGCGACGGGTCGTTCGGCTTCAACGCCCTGGAGATCGACACGGCGGTCCGGCACCGGGCGCCCGTCCTCATCGTGGTGGCCAACAACGGCTCGTGGGCCATCGAGGTGCGCGATCAGGAGGAGTCGCACGGACGGGTCGTCGGCACCCGCCTCCAGTTCGCCGACCATGCGGCGATGGCCCGGGCCTTCGGGCTCCACGCCGAGCAGGTCACCCGGCCCGAAGACCTGGCCGGCGCGCTGAAGCGGGCGCTCGACCGCCGGCCGGCGCTCCTCGACGTGCTGGTGACGCCGGAGGCGCTGTCGTCGGACGGGCGTTCGGGGCTGGCCTGGGTGCCGGACCTCCAGCCGCTGGCCGCCTGGGACGACGCCGAGCGGTCCTGGCGCTCGGGCTGATCCCGGACCCGCACCGTCGAGGCCGGGGACCGCTCAGCCGGCCGGAACGCCGAACCGTTCGAGCAGCGCCGCCCGGATGGCCGGCCGGCTGCCGAACACCAGCAGGAACAGCGCTTCGCGGGCCAGGCGCTCGGCGGTCTCGTGGCGGACGGCGGCCCGGCTGCCGGTGGCGACGACGAGGGCGGCCGACACCCGCACGGCCAGGTCGCCGGCCGCCGCCCGGGCGGCGGCGATACCGCCTTCGCCGGCCCGGGCGAGCTGCTCCCGGCAGCCGGCCAGCTCGGCGTCGAACGGCGTCGACCCGAGGAGCCGGCAGCAGCGGCCGGCCACCCCGAGGGCCAGGAATCCGTTCTGGCGCAAGACGTCGGGGGCGTTGTAGCGGTCGGGGCTGTAGGGCTCGACCCGGACGAGCCGCTCCCCCGGCACGGCCACGCCGGCGAAGTCGGCGGTCACCGTCACGCTGGCGTCGACGGCGCCGAGCCGCTGGCGGCGCACCGACAGGCCGGCGCCCTCGGCGGCGTCGACGACGAGCCACACCAGGCCGTCGCCCGGCGCCCGGGCGGCGAGGAGGACGACGTCGACGAGACCCCAGCCCGAGACCCACGGCGACATCCCGTCGACGATCCAGCCGTCACCGGCCGGTGTCGCCCGGAGTCGGGGCTCGCCGGGCAGCAGCCCGCCGAGGGCCAGGCCGGCCCGGCGCTCGCCCCGGCACAGCGGCCCGAGCCAGGCGTGGCGGGCCGGCGAGGGCGGCGCCTGCTCCAGTGCCCGGACGAGCCCGTGGTGCTGGGCCCACACGAACGTCGTGGTCAGGCAGCCGCCGGCCAGCACCTCGAAGACGGCCCGGATCGTCTCGGCGGTGGCGGCGAGCCCGCCGTGTTCGGCCGGACCGGCCAGACCGTAGAGGCCGGCGCCGGCCAGCCGGTCGAGGTGGGAGCGGGGAACGGCGTCGGCGGCGTCGGTTCGGGCCGCCGCCGGGAAGAGAACTTCGTCGGCCAGCCGCCGGGCCGTCCCGACGACGTCGACGGTGTCAGGCGTCCGGCGCACCGCCGCACTCTATTGGGCGCCGCCCTCCCCCGACGCGCTCACTCCTCGAGGAGGGGGGCGATGGCGACGACCGGGGCGGACAGCGGCGCAGAGGCCGCGGAACCGAAGAAGGGGCTCTGGCCGAAGGCGAAGACGCCACCGTCGGCGCCGACGAGCCAGCCGCCGAAGTCGGTCGCCATCGCCCCCACGCCGACCACCGGCCGGTTCATCACCGCCGGGCCGGCGCCGGGACCGGGCCGCCACCCCGGACTCCCTCCTCCGCCGGCCCGAACGGCGCCGCCCATCCGGGAGCCGTCCGCCTTGCCGGGGAAGGGTTTGTCGTCGCCCCGGACCATCAATGGACGGAGCTGCCCGGCGGCGGTGGCCAGCCAGTAACCCTGACCGGTCGGCATGGCGGCCAGGCCGACCACCGGCGAGGCGGGCGGCGCGGCGGCCAGGGAACCGGCGAAGACGGCGTCGCCGAAGGCGAACACGCCGCCGTCGGCGGCCACCAGCCAGTAGCCGCCCCCGGTCGGGGTGGCGGCGAGGCCGACGATCGGGCGGTTCAGCGCTCGCCCGGCCAGCGATCCGTGGAGGACGGCGTCGCCGAGGGCGAGCACGCGCCCGTCGGCCGTGGCGACCCACACCCCCCGCCCGCCGGGGGTGGCGGCCACCGCCACCGCGCCGGCCACGCCCGCCGCCGAGCCGATGTCGGGGGCGTCGCCGAAGGCGAACAGCGTCCCGTCCGAGGCCAGAACCCAGTAGCCGTCGCCGTCCGGCGTCCCGGCCATCCCCACCACCGACCGGCCGGCCAGCCGGCCCTGCGGCGTTCCGAAGGAGCGGGCGTCGCCGAAGGGCAGCACCTGCCCGTCGGCCGTCGCCAGCCAGTACCCGTCCCCCTGCGGGACGGCGATGGTCCCGGCCGGACCGCCGATGCCGAGGCTCCCGGCCAATGGCGCCAGGACGGCCCGCAGGGCCCGGGAGGCGAACTGCCAGTTGTGGCCGCCGTCGATCACGTCGGTGTGGACGGTGATCCCGGCGGCCCGGGCGGCCCCGGTCAGGTCGTCGCCGGTCCGGCGGTGGGAGGCGTCGTCGGTGCCGACCACGAACCATGCTTCGGTGTGGCGGTACGGCTGACGGGCCAGCAGCGCGGCCGGGTCGTGGCCGGCCATCGCCGCCCGGTCCCCCCCGTAGAGGCCGGCCAGCGTACGGGCCGGATCGCCCAGCGTCGGGGCCGGGTCGCCGGCCAGGTCGACGAAGCGGCGGTAGACGTCCGGGTGGCGCAAGGCCAGATCGAGGGCGCACGTGCCGCCTTCGGAGAAGCCGAGGATGGCCCAGTCGTCGGGATCGGCCGAGGCGCCGAACGTCCGGATGACGAACCGGGGGACGTCGACGGTGAGGTAGGTCTCGGCCCGGCCCCGAGGGCCGTCGACGCACTCGCTGTCGGCGGTGATGGAGCCGTTCTCGTCGACGAAGACGAGGATCGGCGCCAGGCCCCTGTGGGTGGCGGCGAACCCGTCGGCGGTGGCGGTGGCGAACCCGGCGTGGGGCCAGGCGGCGGGCGAGTTCGGCACCCCGGCCAGCATGACGACGACCGGCAGATGGTGCCGCCCGGCGAAGAAGGCCGGCGGCAGGTAGACGCTGCCCGTCATGTGGGCGAAGCCCGACGAGGTGGCGGGGATGTCGAGCGGCGCCAGCCTCCCCCGAGCCGGCTGCGAGGGCGGTGAGCCGGCGGCCGTCCCCAACGCCGCCGCCAGCTGGGCCGACGAGATCTGCCCGTCGAGCCGGTGGCCGACGAGGTCGCCGAGCGCCGGCCAGTAGCCGTAGTGGTCGTTGATGAGGAGGAAGGCGGCGGCGCCCGACAGCGGCACGGCCAGCACCGCGACGGCGGCGGCGACGGCGGTGGTCCGGGCGGCGTCGCGCCGTTGCCGGAGACGGACGGGACAGGCCAGCCCGGCCAGGATCACCGACCCCACCCACAGGGCGAACGACGGCGGGTAGTGGTCGTTGACGGTGCCGGTCCAGTGCAGCAGCCCGGCCGTCAGCCCCACGACGGCAACCGTGACGCCGACGAGGACGGGCAGCGTGACCCGCCACCACCGGCGATCGCCCCGGCCGAGCGCCGCCGCCCAGCACCCGGCGGCGGCGATCTCCACGCCGCGGGGGAACGGCCCGCCCAGCAGCGAGACGCCCGGCCCGCGCCCGGCCGCGACCCACACCAGCGCCCGGCCGGCGACACCGGCCGCCGCCGCCGCCACCACCCGCCGCAGACGCCGCCGCCGGCCGGCGCTCACGGCCGCGGCGGCTCCGGAGCCGGGGCCGGACGGGCGGCGGCGGCGGCCTCCACCGCGCCCGCCACTCCCCGGCAGTCGTAGAGGTGCAACGGCCAGCGCCCGCCCGGCGGTCCGCCGGCGGCGGGGAACGGGGACGGCGCCGCGCCGCCCCAGGCCGGATCGTCGACCGGGCGGCAGGCGGAGGCGACCGCGCCGGCCAGCGGCGACCGGCCGGTGCCGAACATTCCGCCGACGAGGAAGAACCGCACGTCGTTGCCGGCGATCCGCTGGGCCAGCGAGGACGGCGTGAGCGCCGGATCCGAGCCGATGAAGCCGCCCATGGCCATGACCGGTTCGCCGGTGGCCAGGATGAGCGGCGCGCCGGTCAGGGCGTTGGTGGTGGCCACCAGGTAACGGGCGCCGCCCCGGTTCTGCTGCAGGTACCGCACCAGCTTGGCCGGATCGGCGACACCGCCGTTGGTCAAGCGCCGAAAGGGGCGGCCGGACCCGCTCGGACCGGCGATGTCCATGTTCCCGTCGACGGCGTGGCCGACGGTGCTGAGGCTCCAGGCGGCCGGGGCCACGAGGAGGGAGGCCAGCCCGAAGGCGACCCCGGCCGAGGCCACCACCGGCCGGCGGCGGGCACCGGCCAGCGCCAGCGCGGCCACGACCGACCCGGCGCCCACGACCGGTACCAGCCAGCCGGCGTAGGCCGGAAAGGCCCGCAGGATCCGCCACTGGAAGGCGGCCGTGGCCACCACGCCGGCCCCGGCGGCGATCCGGACGGCGGGACGGAGGCCCAGCTGCGCCAGCGTGACCACGCCGATCCCGACGAGGGCGGCGGCGGCCGGTGCCAGCAGCGAAAGGTAGTAGGAGTGGAAGATCCCCTGGGCGAAGCTGAAGACGACCGCCGCCGTGGCCAGCCACACCGTCCACAGGACGGCGGCGGCGAAGGCGCCGTCCCGCCGCCGCCGGGTGCCGGCCAGCACCGCCCCGGCGCCCAGGACGGACAGCGGCAGCAGCCAGCCACCCTGATCGGCCAGGGCGGTGGCGGCCAGCCGGGCCGGGCCGGGACGGCCGCCGAAGATGCGCCGGCCGATGTCGCCCAGATCGCCGAACTCACCGGGTTCGGGCGCGCCGGCGGCCGGCCGCTGCCCGCCCCGGCCGAGGCGGGCCAACCGGTCTTCCCCCTGCCCGTTGATCCGGCCGAGGCCGTTGTAGCCGAAGGCCAGATCGAGGGCGGAGTTGTTGGTGCTGCCTCCCACGTAGGGCCGGTCCCGGGCCGGAACGGCGTCGACCGCCAGCACCCAGCCGGCCGACAGCCCGATCATCACGACGCCGGCCAGGGCCAGGTGGGCCAGCCGGATCCGCCACCGGTGCGGCGCGCCGGCCAGATAGGCCAGCCCCAGCGCCGGGACGACGATGTAGGCCTCGAGCGTCTTCGTGTTGAAGGCCAGGGCCATCGCCACCGCCGAGCCGAGCAGCGGCCGGAGCCGGCCCGTCCCCACCGAGCGCTGCAGCGCCCAGGCGGCGAGCACCACCAGCAGGACCAGCAGGGCGTCGGGGTTGTTCGACCGGTTCACCGCCACGCTGACCGGCGTGACGGCCAGCACCAGGGCCGACAGGAGCCCGGCGGCTCGCCCGAAGGCCCGGGCCACGGTGAGGTAGAGGACGAGCACCGCCGCCGCCCCGGCCAGCGCCGAGGGCAGGAGCAGGCTCCAGGAGTTGAACCCGAACAGCTTGACGAAGCCGGTCTGCACCCAGGTGGCCAGCGGGGGCTTGTCGATGGTGATGAAGCCACCGGGATCGAAGGAGGCGAAGAAGAAGTTGTGCCAGCTGCGGGCCATGGACCGCACCGCGGCGGCGTAGTAGCTGTTCCCGACCCCGTTGCGGTCGAGGGCCCACAGGTTGATGCCCAGGGCCAGCGCCGTGACCGCCGCCACCGGCGCCCACGAGGCCCGGATCCGCCGCATCCGCCACAGGCCGGCCACGTCTTCCCGGATGGTGGCCGGGATGTCGACCCGCGAGTCGAGGTCCTCGATCCAGTCCACCGGCACCTCGTAGATCCGCATCCCGTCGGCTTCGGCCAGGAGCAGCAGTTCGGTGTCGAAGAACCAGTTCTCGTCCTCGATCCGGGGCAGGAGCCGGCGGGCGGCGTCGGCCCGCAGCGCCTTGAAGCCGCACTGGGCGTCGGAGAACCGGCTGCGGCCCAGGATCCGGACCAGCCGGTTGTAGGTCCGGGAGAGGAGCTCCCGCCGGGGCTGCCGGGTCACCCGGGCCCGCCCGGCCAACCGGGTGCCGATGGCCACCTCGCTGTGGCCGCTGAGCAACGGCGAAACGAGGGGGAGGAAGCTCTCCAGGTTCGTCGACAGGTCGACGTCCATGTAGGCCACCACATCGGCCTCCGACGTCTCCCAGGCGGCCCGCAGCGCCGCCCCCCGCCCCTTGCGATCGAGATGCAGCACCCGGACCCGGGGCGTGGTCGCCGCCAGGCGCCCCGCCGCCGCCCACGTCCCGTCGGTGCTGGCGTTGTCGACCACCGTGACCTGCCACCGGAAGGGGAAGTGGTGCTCGAGGTAGTGGCAGAGCCGGGTGACGTTGACTTCGAGCACCGCCTCCTCGTTGAAGACCGGAACGACGACGTCGATCAGCCCTTCGTCGATGGGGGGGAGCGCCGACGGCACCGCAGCCGACTGCCCTCCGGTGCCAACTGGCACTCGGTGCAAAAGCCGCATTCCGGGACGATAACTCCCCCGGCAGGATCTGTCAGGCCGGCCGGGCGCCGTTCTTCCCCAAGAGATCTAAGGTCGATTCCCGCTGACAGAACGTGGGGCGGCTACTGGCGGGCGTAGGACTCCGAGTCGCTCACCGCCATCTGGGGGCTGGTGAAGGTGCCGCTGAAGCTCGTCACCCGCGATCCGCTGGTGCAGCTCACCTGCTTGGCCTTGAAGGTCATCTCGTAGGCCCCGGACTTGTCACCGATGGTGCGGGTGCCGCGCTCGGTCCACGTCAGCGGCCCGACGGAGAACGTGCCGGTTCCCTTCTGGGTGGCGTAGGTCTGGCCGCCCCGGACGGCCTTGTTGTCGCTGCTCATCTTGTCGGGGGCGGTGAAGCTGACGGTGATCGGCTGGTCGTCGGAGGCGTCCGGGGCATTCGCCGGCCGGGTCCGCTGACCGGCGAAGGTGCCGAAGAAGTCGTCAGCCGTGGCCCCGCAGGTTCCGCCGGGTTCCGAGTGGGCCGGGCCGGCCAGCGCCGCTCCGATCGTGAGCCCCGTGGCGGCCAACGCCACGATCAGCCGGGTCCGGATGCCTGTGTGCCGTCGCATCGTTGCTCCTCGTCGCGGGGAAGGTCTTGTGGCTCCATGTATCGCGCCGGCCGTTCCTTCTCGGAATGTCCAACAGGGCAGAGGGAATTGCCCGCTGGGACATTCGCCGCGGCGACCGCCTGTGCGACTCTCCTCCTCGAAGCCGGGGCGCATCACCGGACCCCGACGCTGATCGCTGACCCCGGAGGTGAACAAGTCGATGTCGGAACGCAACGCCTCTCGGCGGCGCGGCGCCCTCGTCGCCCTGGTCGCCCTGGTCGCCGCCGCGGGGGCGACGGCCGTGGCGCCGGCGGCCGGCGCGCTGCCCTCCGCTGTACTGACCGACGGTGCTCCCCCCCAGGGCGGCGGTGGGAACGGCGGCGCGCCCGATCCGCTGGCGGGGGCGGTGGGCGGCGCGGTGGTGTCGTGGTGGACGAACTACGGGCCGCTCGGCCCGCTCGGCCCGCTGGGGCCGCTCGGCCCGCTCGGCGCCCTCGGTCCGCTGGGGCCGCTCGGCCCGTTCGGCCCGCTCGGCCCGAAGGGCCCGCAGTGACCACGAAGGCCCGCCGGCGCCGGCGGCGGGGATTGACGTCGGAGGACCGGTGCCCTGGGGAGGGGAAGAGCCCCCGGTCCTCCGACGGATTCCCGTTCCCTGTTGCGACCACCTCATGAGCCGTCACAACCGGAGCGGTTTCTTCATCGCAATCCTCACAACGCCGTAGCCCGCCAACATCACGCGATCGCGCGGTCGCTGCGGGGAACCTGTGGTGCAGGCGGTCCCTTTCAGCAATCGTTGCATTGCAACCGGGTCGGGCCGAGGAGTCCTACAAGCTCGGGGGATGTACGCCGGTGCCGGCCTCCGGCAACGTGACCTCGGCAGGGCTCTGCCCGCCGGCGAGGCGGGTCGCTTCCCCTCGGAGGTCAACGTGTTGGTCATCGCGCTCGGACCGGCGAAACAGGTCGAAAGGACAGGCACGCGGATCGTGGGCTGCACCGTGTCGGAGTCCGATCTCATGATCGCCTCGGTGGCGCCGATGCAGATCGTCCCGCTGCACAAGGCCGGGCTGGGCGTGTCGATGCTGATCGATCTGCAGAGCCCGACGCTGCTCGACGTGCTGGGCGACGACCTCGGCGCACCGGACGACACCGTGGCCTGGCTCCTCGGCCGCAACCTCGAGGCCGTCGTTCCTCCCGACCATCTGGGACAGCGCCCGGCACTCACGCTCGTCGGCCGGCCCGACCTCACCATCCGATGACCGCCGTTCCGGCCCGGCGCTGGACGCCGGTGGCCGGCGCCGCCGCGCTGCTCGGCACGCTGGTGGCGGCCGGGCCGGCCCGGGCCGCCGGGCCGGCGTTCACCACCGAGTGCGGCCCCACCGACGTCTCCATCGACGCGAAGACGTGCACCTACACGTTCCGCTACTCCCAGACGATGGAGACCTTCGTCGTCCCGGCGACCCCCGACCCCGTCCGGATCACCGTGGTCGGCGCCCCCGGCGGAGTCGAGCGCCGGTTCCAGTCCCGGGGAGCGATCGTGACGGGCTCCTTCCCCAACCTCGGCGGGCGGCCGGTGTTCGTGACCGTCGGCGGGGAAGGTTGGTTCGACGGCTACAACGGTGGAGGAACCGGGGGCGGGGGCGGCGCCTCCGACGTGCGGCTGGGCGGTATGGCCCTGACGGACCGCGTCATCGTGGGCGGCGGCGGCGGAGGCACCGGCGAGCGGCTGGAGTTCGACCCGGGCAGCGGGGAATTCCGGTTCTTCGCCGTCAAGGGCGGTGACGCCGGCCAAGCCGGCTCCGGCGCCGGCGGCGCGGCGGGCACCACCTCGGCCGGCGGCCGCGGCGGCGGCAACCATCCGGCCCAGGGCCAGCCCGGCCGGCTGGGCCGGGGCGGGACGGGGGGTGACGGCCTCTCCAGCGGGGGTGGAGGCGGGCTCTACGGCGGTGGGGGCGGCGGGGGCTGCGCCGGTTCACACTGCGCCGATTCCCGGCCCGGCAGCGGCGGGGGCGGGTCGTCGCTCGTCCCGCCGGGAGGGACGTTCGCGTTGAGCGCCGATCCCGAACCCCGGGTCTCGATCGCCGTCGTCCGCTACGGCTGGTGGGGGGTCCCCTGACCGGAGCGGGTTGACCACCGGGCGGCGCCCCGCTACGTTGACTGAACGACTGCTCAGTCGCAATCTCGCGGTGGCGGGGGAAAGGCGTCCTCCATGGTCGGCGTCCGGCTGGTCGAGCTGTTCTTCCTGCTGGCCTGGGCGGCGGGATTCTGGTTGTTCTGGAACCACACCCGGCGGGCGCTGCTGCTCGGCGTCTACGTCGGCTGCACGCTCTCCTGGACGCACGACTGGGTCCTGGCCGGCCCCGAGATCTGGAAGATGGACTTCCACCCCCACACCATCTGGATCGCCACCTGGGGCAACCGCCCCGAAGCGCTGTGGGCGCCGCTGTCCTACGGCGCCTTCTTCGGCTTCGCCGTCTTCGGCTGGCTCCGGTACTGCGAGGCACCCCTGCGGGCCCGGTTCGGGGCCTGGCGCTACCTGGTGGTGTTCCCGGCGATCTTCGCCGGCAACGTCGCCGTCGAAGGGTCCATCATCGAGTGGGCCCACACCAACCGCTACCACCAGCCCGGCCACTGGCTGATCTTCAACCTTCCCTGGCTGCACCTGGTCACCACCGGCGCCATGCTGACCGGGATCCTGTTCTTCACCATCGAGGCCGTCCGCCTCGTCGAGTACTTCGGCTGGAACGACCTCCGACCGGCCGGCGCCGGCGCCGCCGTCCCGGCCGCGCCCGTGCTCCAGCCCGCCGGGGGCGGCCTGCGCCCGGTGGCCGCCGGCCTGGGGGACGGCGCATCACCGATGGCCGAGGTCCCCGGCCGGGTCCGGGCCGCCATGTTCTTCGTCGGCGTGGCCCTCCCCCAGGCCGGCCTGACCGCCGCCACCATGCTGGCCCTCTATCTCTACGACTGGCTCCACGTCCCGTTGCGCTGAAGGGCGGCCCACCGGGCGGCCCGGGTGCTGTCGAGCCGCCGGAAGACGATCCCCTCCCGGACACCCCAGGGGCAGAGCCGGATGCGCCGCACCTCCAGGGCCTGCATGGTCGTATGGGCCACGATCGCCCCGGCCAGCAGCTGCCGGGACCGGTGGCGCGACACTCCCGGGAGCCGGGCCCGCTGCTCGGCCGACATCCGGGCCAGCCGGGGCAGCCACCGGTCCAGGCCCTCGAAGGTGAGCTCGCGGGTGACGAACGGGCCGTGGCCCTTCGAGGGCGCGCCGGCGATGCGGGCCAGTTGCTCGAACGTCTTGGAGGTGGCCACGACCAGGCCCGGGGTCGCCTGCGACCGCAGGACCGGCACGACGACCTCGTCCAGCTGGCTCCGGATGTGACGGGCGGTGGCCCGGCAGGCCTTCCCGAACGGCGGATCGTCGGGCAGCCATTCCCGGCTGAGGCGAGCGGCGCCCAGGGGATGGGAGGCGGCGAAGCTCGGGACCTCGTCGCGGCCGAGGGCGATCTCCAGCGATCCGCCCCCGATGTCGATGAGCAGCATCGGACCGGCCGACCAGCCGAACCACCGCCGGGCGGCGGCGAAGGTCAGCCGGGCTTCGGCCCAGCCGCTCAGCAGCGACAGCTCGACGCCCGCCGTGGCCCGCAGCCGGCCGACCACGGCGTCGCGGTTGGGAGCGTCGCGGACGACGGCCGTGGCGAAGGGCAGGAAGTCCTCGACCTGCAGCCTTCCGGCGAGATCCTTCGCCTCGGCGAGGCAACGCTGCAGCACGTTCAGCGCCTCGTCGCCGAGGCTGCCGTCGCGCCCGACCCTCTCGGCCAGCAGCAGCCGCCACTTCCGGGTGAAGACCGGCCGGGGCGGTTCACCCCGCCACGCGTCGACGATCAGAAGGTGGACGGTGTTGGACCCGATGTCGAGCACACCGAGGCGCATGAGGCGGCGGGGTCAGCCGTCGGACATCATGGCCATCACCTCGTTGCGCCAGTCGGCGTAGGCGAGGTCGGGTTCGAGTTCGGCGTACCGGGACCAGTTGCGCCGCCCGGCGGCGGCGGGGGTGGGGAAGCGGCCACCGGGGGGACGGGGCCGGCTGGCGATCTCGACCCGGAGCCTCCTCCCCGGCTGGCCGAGGGCCGCGTCGACGACGGCCCGTAGCAGCGCGACCTCCGACGGCGTCACCTCGTCGCCCGGCGATTCCGGGACGAGGACGATCCGGCAGCGCACCGCCCCGGTGTCCGGCGGCTCGTCTCCCGGCCGGCCCGCCCCGGCCTCGGCCTCGGCCTCGGCCAGGTGGATATGGCAGTCCACGGAGACGGGCGCGACGAGATCGGGCTGTTGCGGCCCCTCGACGACGTCGAAACCCTCGGCCTTCAGGGCTATGGCCAGCCCGTGGACGCGTCCCTGCGCACCGGTCAACAACGTGAGGGCCACAGCTCACTCTCCTCCAGCCCGATCGCGGTTCGATGGCCGGGAAGAATCGTGGCAGTTTCCGCCGGGCCCGACACCGGGTCGCGGCCAATCACAAACGATCGATAAGCGGCGCCGATCAGTCGGCGGCGATGTGGCAGATCGGGGCGTCCTGGGCGATCGTGTCGCCCGGCTTCACCGTCAGTTCCCGGACGAGGCCGGCGGCCGGGGCCGTGACAGGATTTTCCATCTTCATGGCCTCGACGACGGCGATGAGGTCGCCGGCGGCCACGGCCTGGCCGTCTTCCACGGCGACGCGAACGACGGTTCCCTGCATCGGGGACACGACCGCCCCGCCGGCGGCGAGACCGCCGGCCGCCCCGGCCTCGGCCTGCCGGCGGATGGCGGCCCGCACCGAGTCGGCCACCGCTCCCTCGAGGAGGGCCAGCCCCGGAAGGCGGACGGGCATGAGCCGGCCGCCGATGCGCACGTTCACCGTGTCGGGCAGCGGGCCGCCCTCCCCCGGCGCCGCCCCGGCGGCGGAGACCGGCGAGGCGGCGGCGAGGAACTCGTCGTCGATCCAGCGGGTGTGCACCGCGAAAGCCCGGCCGTCACCGGTGAAGTCGGGGTGGTCGACCACCCGGCGGTGGAACGGCACCACCGTCGGGACGCCCTCGATGCGCAGCTCGGCCAGGGCCCGCCGGGCCCGGGCCAGCGCATGGTGGCGGTCACGGCCGGTCACGATCAGCTTGGCCAGCAGGGAGTCGAACTGGCCGCCGATCACGCTGCCCTCCTCGACGCCGCTGTCGAGGCGGATGCCGGGCCCGTCGGGAACGACCCAGCGGGTGACCGTGCCGGGGGCGGGCAGGAAGCGTCGCTCCGGGTCTTCGGCGTTGAGGCGGAACTCGATGGCGTGGCCCTGCGCCACCGGTTCGGCCGGAAGGTCGAGCCGCTCCCCGGCGGCGATGCGGAACTGGAGGTCGACGAGGTCGAGGCCGGTGGTCTCCTCCGTGACCGGGTGCTCCACCTGGAGGCGGGTGTTGACCTCGAGGAACGACACGGTGCCGTCCTCGCCGACGAGGTACTCGACCGTGCCCGCCCCGACGTAGCCGGCCTCCCGGCAGATGGCCACGGCCGACTGGTGGATCGCGCCGCGCTGGGCGTCACTCAGGAACGGCGCCGGCGCCTCCTCCACCAGCTTCTGGTGGCGGCGCTGCAGCGAACAGTCCCTGGTCCCGACCACGACCACCGTGCCGTGCTCGTCGGCCAGCACCTGGGCCTCGACGTGGCGGGCCCGGGCCAGGTACCGCTCGACGAAGCAGTCGCCCCGGCCGAAGGCCAGCTCCGCCTCCCGAACGGCCGAGGCGAACAGCTCGGCGACGTCGTCGCCGGGGTGGACGATCTTGATGCCCCGGCCTCCACCGCCGGCCGCCGCCTTGATGGCGATCGGCAGGCCGTGGCGGGCGGCGAAGGCCTCGACCTCGGTGGCGTCGGCCACCGGCCGGTCGGTGCCCGGCACCATCGGGGCGCCGACCCGGTGGGCGATCTCCCGGGCGGCGACCTTGTCACCCAGCGCCCGCATGGCGGCCGGCGGCGGGCCGATCCACGTCAGCCCGGCCGCCTCCACCGCTTCGGCGAAGGCCGGGTTCTCCGACACGAAGCCGTAGCCGGGGTGGACCGAGTCGGCCCCCGCCGCCGCCGCCACGGCCAGCAGGGCCTCGATGTTCAGGTACGTCTCGCCCGGCGTGGACCCCGCCAGCCGGTGGGCCTCGTCGGCCAGGCGGGTGTGCGGCGCGCCCTCGTCGGGATCGGCGAAGCAGGCGATGCTGCGGATCCCCGCCTCCCGGCAGGCCCGGATCACCCGCACGGCGATCTCCCCCCGGTTGGCCACCAGCACCGCTCGGAGGGCGCTCACCGCGACTCCTCGGCGCGCTCGAGGACCTGATGGGCCATCCGGACGTGGACGGCGTCGACCATCAGCCCGTCCACCACTCCGACGCCCGACGCCGCCGCCTGCACCACCCGGCGCGCCTCGGCGACCTCCGCCTCGCTCGGCGTGAACACGGCATGGGCCAGGCCGACCTGGCGGGGATGGACACAGATCTTCCCCACGTAACCGAGCGCCCGGCCGGTCTCGGCGTCGGCGGTGAAGGCGGCATCGTCCTCGACGGCCACCACCGCCTGGTCGATCATCGGCACGCCGGCCAGCCGCCCGGCCAGCACGACTTCGCTGCGGGCGTAGAGCACCTCGAGCCCGGAGGCCGTGCGGCGCCCCCCCATGTCGGCCAGGAAGTCCTCGGAACCGAAGAACCCGGCGCTGACCCCGGTGGCCAGGAGGTCCCGGGCCCGGGCGACGCCGAGCGCCGATTCGATGCCGAGGATGACGCCGACGGCGGGGGCGGTCTTCGCCAGCCGGTTCACCAGCCCGGCCACCGCCTCGGGATCCTCACCCTTGGGGAGCACGATGCCCGCCGCCGCCGTGTCGAGGCAGGCGGCGATGTCGAGCTCGTGCCACGGTGTGCCGGGCGGGTTGACGCGGACGAGCACGGTCGTCCCGGCGGCGGCGAAATCGGCCTCGGCGACGGCGAGGCGGGCGGCGTCCTTCTCGGCCTCGGGGACGGCGTCCTCGAGGTCCACGATGACGGCGTCGGGCTGCCAGCGCGGCACCTTGACCAGCAGCTCGGTCTTCGTACCGGGAACGAAGAGGGCGCTCCGGAGGTTCATACCGGGCTCACCACGTGGTGGCGCCGCCCCGGCGTCCGCTCCCAGCCGTCGGCCGCCGCCAGGCGGGCGATGAGCTCGGCCCGCAGGCTCTCGGGCTCGACCACGGCGTCGACCACCAGCTCGCTGCCCATGCGCAGCAGGTTGAGCTCCGCCTCCTGCTCGGCCACCCGGGCGGCGATGTAGGCGGCCCGCTCCCCGGGGTCGTCGATGGCGGCGATCTTGTTGGCGTACATGGCGTTGGCCGACGCCTCGGGCGCCATCGTGCCGATGGTGGCGGTGGGGAGCGCCAGCGTCGCCCGGGGTTCGAAGCCCGGGCAGCACATGGCGTAGTAGCCGGCGGCGTAGGCCTTGCGCATGACCACGGTCAGCCGGGGGACTTCGGCGCTGGCCATGGCCGTGATCATCTTGGCGCCGTGGCGGATGATCCCCTGGCGCTCGACCACCACGCCGACCATGAAGCCCGGCACGTCCTGCAGGAAGATCAGCGGGATGTTGAAGGCGTCGCAGAGGGAGATGAACCGGGCGGCCTTGTCGGCCGAGTCGACGAAGATGGCCCCGCTGCGGACCGAGGGCTGGTTGGCCACGATGCCGACCACCCGGCCGTCGAGGCGGGCCAGGCCCGTCACCATCTCCTGGGCCCAGCGGGCCTTGATCTCGAAGAACGACCCGCCGTCGACGAAGCGGTCGATGACGTCCCGCACGTCGTAGGCGACGTTGGGATCCTCGGGGACGAGCCCGTCGGGCCAACCCTCGATCGAGGGCGGCTTCGGCTCGGTCACCGCCGGCCGGTCCCGGAACGAGCCGGGCAGGTAGGAGAGCAGGAGCCGGGCGGCGGCGATGGCCTCCCAGTCGGAGCCGAACACCTCGTCGCCGCAACCGGAGACGGTGGCGTGCATCATCGCCCCGCCCATCTCCTCCAGCGTCGTCACCTCGCCGGTCACCTTCTCCGCCACCCGGGGGGAGGCCAGGTACATCGAGGCGTTGCCCTCCACCATGCCCACCCAATCGGTGAAGGCCGGCATGTAGGCCCCGCCGGCGGCCGACGGGCCGTGCAGGCAACAGATCTGCGGCACCCGGCCCGACAGCCGCACCTGGAGGTGGAAGATCCGGGCCGCGCCCCGCGCCCCGGGGAAGAACCCCATCTGGTCCGACAGGCGCCCGCCGGCGGCGTCGACGAGGTACACCACCGGCAGCAGGTCGCGGTCGGCCCGTTCCAGGATGCGGACCTGCTTCTCGCAGCTGAGCAGCCCCCACGACCCCGCCTTGACCGTGAAGTCGTGGGCGATGACCGCCACCGTCCGGCCCTCGATCCGCCCGACGCCGGTCAGGACCCCGTCGGCCGGCAGGCCCTCGGCCCGGGCGTTGGCCATCAGCCCGTCCTCCACCCAGCTACCGGGATCGAGGAGGAGACGGAGCCGGTCCCGGACGGGGATCTTGTTGGGCCACTTCGAGGCGTCGAGCCCGGCCAGGGCCCGGCTCCGGGCGGCCCGCACCTCGGCGATCTGTCCGGCCGACATGGCCTCAGCCCTCCTCTGCGGACGGGCGGCGGTGCATGAGCCCCGTCCGCCGGGCGACGCAGACGAGCTCGTCGCGCTGGTTGAAGGCCCGGTGCTCGAAGACGACGATGCCGGCCCGGGGCCGCGACTGCGACTCCCGGGCGTCGACCACCTCGGTCGTGACCCGGATCGTGTCGCCGTGGAACACCGGCGCCGGGAAGCGCACGTCGGACAGGCCGAGCTGGGCCACGATCGTGCCCTGCGTCAGCTCGGGCACCGACAGGCCGACCACCAGCGCCACGGTGAACATGCTGTTGACCAGCGGGCGGCCGAACTCCGACCGGGAGGCGTAGTCGAAGTCGAGGTGCATCGGCGCCGGGTTCATCGTCATGGTGGTGAACAGGATGTTGTCGGTCTCGGTCACGGTGCGGCGCGTGACGTGCTCCACCGTCAGGCCCACCGGGAGGTCCTCGAACCACCGCATTTGCCGGTCACCCCGTTCCGGAATTAACGTTCATTCAGAAACGAGCCGACTCTAGGCAGGTCGGGTGCCCAGGTCAACTTCAGTGTCGGAGACCGCCGTCCGGGCGGCGGCCTGCGAGCTCTTCGCCCGCCAGGGCTACCACGGTACGTCGATGAAGGACATCGCCGCCGCCCTGGCCGTCTCCGCCCCCAACCTCTACAACCACGTCCCGTCCAAGCAGGACCTGCTGGCCGTGATCATGGACCGGGCCATGGACCGGGCCCACGCCGCCCTCGACGACGCCCTGGCCGGCGTCGCCGGCGTGGCCGACCAGCTGCGGCGGGCCACGGCCACGTCGGTGCTCGACTTCCTGCGCCATCCGGCCGAGATCACCGTCTGCAACACCGAGATCCGCAGCCTGGAGGAACCCAACCGGGTCCGCATCATCGGCAAGCGCGACGCCTACGCCGCCCGCATCCGGGCCATCGTCGACCGGGGCTGCGCCGAGGGCCGCTTCCGCACCGCCCACCCCCGGCCGGCGACGTTCGCCATCCTCGAGCTGCCGGCCAACGCCAAGGCCTGGTTCAACGAGCGGGGCCGGCTGTCGGCCGAGGAGGTGGCCGCCATCTACGGGGACTTCGCCCTCGACATCGTCCGCTGCACACCCCGACCGGCCCGCCGGGGGCCGGGCTAGATGTGGTTGCGCAGCATCAGCTCCTTGGGGTGCAGGTCGAGGTAGGCCTGGCGCTGGAGATAGCCGATGCCGAGCCGCCCGACGTAATGGCGCAGGAGCGTGAGCGGCACGACCAGCGGGACGAGCCCGGCGCCGTAGTCCTCGATGGCGCCCAGCAGGTCCTGGCGGGTCGGCCCGTCGAGGTCCTTCTTCATGTAGCCGAGGATGTGCTGGAGGACGTTGACGTGGCGGCCGGGCGTGGCCCGCACGGCCAGGGCCTCCATGAACCGGTGCCGGTACGCCGCCTCGAGGTCGGTCCGGTCGGCGGCGGCGGCGCCGGCCACCACCCGGCCGAGCTCCCGGTAGGCGCTCGGCGAGTGGGCCATGAGCGTCAGCTTGTGGGCGGTGTGGAAGGCCACGAGGTCCTTCGTCCGCCAGCCCCCGGCGAAGAGATCGGCGAGGCGGCGGTAGGCGAAGAGCCGTTCGATGAAGTTCTCCCGCAGCCCCGGGTCGGCGAGGCGGCCCTCCTCCTCCACCGGGAGGTCGGGCAGCGCCCGGAGCAGCTCGGCGGCGAACAGGCCCCGCCCCGGCCCGGTCGGCTGGCCCGCCCGGCCGTAGACGCGGACCCGTTCCATCCCGCACGAAGGCGAGCCCCGCTTCAGCACGTAGCCGCTGAGGTCGGCGCCGGCCAGCTCGGCCACCCGCCGGCGGGCGAAGGCGGTCATGGCCTCGGTGTGGTCGGCACCGGTCTTCGGGCTGACGAGGCGGACATCGCCGCCTTCGCCGCTCAGGCGCAGGCTGGGCCGGGGCGTGCCGAGGCCCAGCTCCACCTCGGGGCAGACCGGCACCCACTCGACGAACGGCCCGAGGCCCTCGGTCAGGAACCGGTCGCGCTTGTGGCCGCCGTCGAAGCGGACGTTCTCGCCCAGCAGGCACGACGACACCCCGACGCGCACCGGCCGGTCGGAGGACCACAGCCCGCTCATGGATTCGAGGCTAGGCGGCGGGAGCCCCCCGGCGGGCGGTGAAGAGCAGGTCGGCGGCGCCGTCCCGGGCCCGGGCGAGGACGAGGGCGGCGAAGTCGTCGGCGGGGACGGGCTTGGAGAACAGGTAGCCCTGCATCTCGTCGCAGCCCCGGTCGGCCAGGCGGGCCAGCTGGTCGGCGGTCTCCACGCCTTCGGCGATGACCTTGAGCCCCAGGCTGTGGCCGAGGGCGATGACGGCGGTGACGATGGTGTCGGAGCCGCCCGACAGCTCGGTGATGAACGAGCGGTCGATCTTGAGGCCGTCGACCGGCAGGCGGTTGAGGTAGCTCAGGCCGCAGTAGCCGGTGCCGAAGTCGTCGATGGAGCAGGTGACGCCGAGGGCCCGCAGCTCCTGGAGCTGGGTCACGGTCAGCTCCAGGCTCTCCAGCGCCGCGCTCTCGGTCAGCTCCAGCTCCAGGCTGGTGCCGTCGAGGTCGGCCAGGCGCAGTGCCCGGCTGACGTACTCGGCCAGCCCCTCCCGCAGCTGGGTGGCCGACACGTTGACGGCCACCGTCAGCGGCGGCAGGCCGGCCGCCCGCCAGGCGTGGAGCTGCTCGCAGGCGGCGGCGATGACGAACTCCCCCAGCGCCGCCACCAGCCCGGTCTGCTCGGCCAGGGGGATGAAGAAGTCGGGGAACGTCAGGCCCCGCTCGGGATGCTGCCAGCGGATCAGGGCCTCGGCGCCGGTGATCCGGCCCGTCTTGATGTCGACCTTGGGCTGGTAGTGGAGGACGAACTCCTCCCGCTCGATCCCCCGCCGCAGGGCCGCCTCGAGGGCCAGGCGCTCGTTGGCCTCGCTGCGCAGCG
>Ga0070741_10001420_pt1 | contig 73169 bp, 64 predicted proteins | sample Coa_R1_4_FD_66440 | JGI IMG/M metagenome (GOLD analysis project Ga0070741, IMG submission 66440) | Surface soil microbial communities from Centralia Pennsylvania, which are recovering from an underground coalmine fire - Coalmine... | ecosystem: Environmental > Terrestrial > Soil > Unclassified ...
TTACCGCGGGGGTTCCACCCGTTCCCATCCCGAACACGGAAGTTAAGCCCCGCAGGGCCGATGGTACTGCACGCGAAAGTGTGTGGGAGCGTAGGTCGTTGCCGGCATAAATAAAGGCCACGCTGCGAAAGCAGCGTGGCCTTTTCCGTTTAGCCTAGATTTGGGGCACCCGCAATCTGGTGGGAATAACTGCTACTTAGGCTGCGGCTTGTTGTCGGTACGCTGGTTCGATTGTATCGGCGACAAAAGTTTCGTAGCTGGTTGGAGTCGTGTTCTGGGGAGTGCGAGATTCGAGTGAGTGCATTTTCCCAGAGTTGAGCGCCTGCACCATTTCCACGAGCAGGTTTGCCACAGGTTCCGACATTCCGCTTTGGACCAGCACAGACCTAAATTGATCGTCACTAACCTGGGCATACTTCAGGCCAGGCTTGCCGATGGCTTTGCCAATGCTCGAAGCAACTTCGTTGTAAGAGAGATCACGCTGTCCTAAGAGTTCGCGAGTTTGTTTTCTGTTGATGGTCGGGTGCAGCAAAATTTCGGCAGCAACGTTTCCAATGTCGCGCGTGGCGATCATTGGGATCTTCAGGTCAGGGATGACGGGTCCGGCGGCGTTGCCGGTTTGCCGAATCGCATTGACCTGGGGAAGCGTGTTTTCCATGAAATATGCGCAGCGAAGAGAGATCACATTCGCCTCGCGGATCTGGTTAAGTTTTTCTTCGAGATTGTGCAGGCCAACGATGGGGCCAGTTCCACTGGAGAGTTCGGCTCCGATGCTGCTAAGCACAACAACGTTCTTGGTCCCGGCTTTGTGAACGGCGGCGGCGATCGCGTCGCTCACGCGGTTTGAATAGCCCAAGGGATCTTTGCTGGTCGGGTTGGGTGGAATCAGGACGTAGGCCGAATCGGCCGCGTGGAAGGCTTTGGCGAGGGCGCCGGCATCGGTGACGTCAGCGATGAAGGGCTCGGCACCTTTCGACGCCAGAGTCTGTAAATGAGCATGGTTTCTGCCGACGGCGCGAACTTTTTCGCCGCGAGCCAGAAGGTTGTTGGCAACAATGTGTCCGGTATTGCCGCTTGCTCCCATTACTACGTGCATAACAAATTACCTCCATCGTTTTTCGATGCGGCGAAGGGAGATTGGACTCAGCCGGTAGGAGGGTCTCTGATAAAAGTCAAAATCCCCACCCTGTCGCAAACTGCGCGACAAGGGTGGGGTAACCTCTGAATTGCATTTGGCGATTATGGATTTGGTGGCGGGGGTAGCAGGTCGCAGTGGTCGATGCACTTCACGGTGTTGACCTCAACGCTGGCTTTCTTTTTTCCAGAGAAGGTCATTTCGGGAAGGATGAGAAGGGTTTGCGTGCCGTTGGCGACGTTGAAGCTGCAATTGAAGCTCATCTTCTGCACGCCGCGTTCTTTGCATCCGGTCTGGTCGAGCGCGTCGGTCAGGCTGACGGTCTTGTCGTAAACCTGGTCGGCGAGATGCGACGGCAGTAGCGCGACCGTTAAGGGAATCGGCGACTTGATATTCACGCTGAGTTTCTGGTCATCATGGTCCGGCGTCATCAGACTGTAGACCTTTGGTACGGGCGTGATTTCATATTTTTCATTCAGAATGCGACGCCACTCGAAACACGGCACGACACAATTATCGACGCAACTCCAGGCGTAGTACTGGATACGGACGTCGCTGGCAGGGATGAATTGCTGCATGCGCGAGCCGAGGATTGCGCCGATGGTTGAGACGACCGGCTTCTCCGGACGGCGCTCGTCACGGAAGGTGATGATCATAGGCCGCTCGGAGGGAAGATGGCACTCGTAAATCGTACTGGTGACATGCTCCTGGATACAGAGGAATTCGAAATTCACCGGTGCGCTGGGATTCTGCATCGCGGCGTTCCATTCGTCCGCCCACGCCATCGCCACTGTGACGGGATATCGTGACTCGATGCCAACGTGCAAGTTGCCGCCACCGGCTGCAGGATGGTAAACCCGACCGCCGTGCAGGCTGGCGGGCTCCATGGGAATGGTCTCAGTGTTCGCAGGAGTCCAGTTGAAAACGCGATTGTCTTGCGCGCTCGCTAGGCCGACGATGGCGCAGACGAGCAGCGCGGTCAGGACGGAAATGTGCTTCATAACAGAAGTATTTGTCAGGTTGAAGCGGGGGCCTAGTTATTTCCAGCGCTAGAGCATTACGGAAGTACCTGGCGGATTGCACACGAGAACACTAAATAAGTTTCGCTTGGTGGGCGACAGGCACTGGTTGCTTGCCAATTTCGCGGACGAAGGCACCCGGCCCACACAAGCCAGTTAATCTTCGAGAAGCCAGGCGATGGCCTCGGTACGCGACTGGAAGACTCCCCATTCCCGGCGAGCGAAGTTTTTCATTCCATCGTGGACGGATTTGGGCATGCCGGCGACAGCGACAAGAGCGGACTTCTTTACGTAAGGTTTGTTGAAAACTGCCGTTTCTTTCAGCGCCATGACAGCATCATCATCGAATGACGCACCGGTGAAATCAGTTAAGACCAGGGCGGAGCCGAGGGAGAGAGTAGACAAAATGTCGGGAATTTCTCGGACGACCTCCTCGACGATGCGAGCGCTACAGTTTGACAGGTCTACGAACAAAATCTGTTTGCCATCGCGATTGAGGAAGCGAAGCCGTTCGTGTACTGGCGCGCGCTTGGGACTGGATGTCATTCGTCCCTACCTTGTCAGGCCAACTGGCGGGTAGGCCGTGGCATATAGCATGCTGTAACTATCGGCGGGGAGACGCGAAACTGTAGCAAGTCTTTTCTAAGGAAGTGTTCCGGCTGCTTTGGCGCGCAGCGCGAGGAGTTCCAAAACTAACTTATTCTCGGCCTGAGCGAGCTGCTCGACGGATTGTCCTTTGGCTTCTTTAAGCACGCCTTCGATCACGTTGTGCATCAACTCCGGTGTGACCTCGGGCATTTCGAGTTTTTTCATCAGGCCGGTGAATCCTTCCATGAACTGCTTCACAAAATTCTCTATGCCTCCGGCGCCTCCGGCCAAATGCCATTGCAGGCTTGGGCCCATAATTCCCCAGCGAAGCCCGGGTCCATAAGAAACGGCGAGGTCAGCGTCCTCGACACTGAGGATGCCTTGCTGGATGAGATACAGAATTTCCTTATAGAGAGCTGCCTGCAGCCGGTTCCCGACGTGGCCGGGCACGGCTTTGCGCAGCCGGATCGGCTTCTTGCCAATTGACGCGTAGAAAGCAATCGCTCGTTCAATCACAACCTCTGAAGTTTTTGTCCCGCCGACTACTTCAACCAGCGGCATCACATGCGGAGGATTAAAGGGATGGCCCAAAACGCAGCGTTCGGGGTGCCGCTTGCAGCTGGACTGAATTGAATCGATGGTCAGGCCGGAAGCGCTCGATGCGAGAATTGTTTCGGGGCGAGCGGCTTCGTCCATTTGGGCGAACACTCGGGCTTTCAACATGAGTCGCTCGGGCACGCTCTCCTGCACGAAGTCGGCATTGGAGACGGCATTGCTCAGATCGGGGGTGAAGGTCAGGCAGTCGCGACTTGCTCCAGAAGAAAGTCCGACTGTGGTGAGTAACTCCCATGCGTCGTCCACAAATTTGCGCAGGGTGGCCTCCGCATTTGGTGCGGGATCCGTTGCGATGACATCAAGACCGCTTGCCAAGTACTGCGCTGCCCAGCCGGCACCAATCAGGCCGGTCCCGACGACCGCTATCTTCCGAATCTGCGCATCAACCAAGTTGTTCTCCGGGAAAGACGTATTCCCGACTGCACAGTAGCACGAATCCGAATAGTCAGTCGACCAAGGCTACGAGCAGCGATGGCACGCGTACGGAACCACTCGGGGGGGGGTGTTATCCTCTGGCAATTATGGAAGCGAAAGGTTTGACTCCGATATTGAATGTGTCTGATCTTGCGGGCACGTTTAAGTGGTTTGAAAAATGGGGCTGGAAAAAGTTGTGGGACTGGGAAACGCCCGCGACGTTTGGCGCGGTTGGATCGGGCAAGGACAATGAGACGTGCATCTTTCTTTGCCAAGGAGCGCAGGGAAAGCGTGGGCGCCGCGGCACAAACACCACAACCTTTCAGCGGGCCGGAGATGAACAGGGCAACAAAGGCGTTTGGATGTCGATCTGGGTGGATGACGTGGACGAAATGCACAAGCACTGCGTCGCTGCCGGGCTGGAGGTGACATTCCCGCCGACCAATATGCCGTGGAATGTTCGCGAGATGCACCTCCGCCATCCCGATGGCCATGTGTTTCGAGTGGGAAAAGGATTCGAGGCTGAAGAATAAGAAAGACGAACTGAGCTGTTTACGACAGCGTTTATCGTTCCGTCACTTCAGGTTGATCCGGGCTTTCATAAAGAGTGTGATGCGACCGGGAAGCGCGTTCAACGGCCAGCAAGATTAAAAACGCGAGTGGTGGGGAGATCAGGAATGCGATTGCAGACCAATTTCGCGCATCTCGTTCCTTGCGCTTTGCGTATTCCCCCACCAGAATCGCGAGGGTAGCCCACCCCACCGCGTAAAATAAAAAATCCATTTCAGACAAATCGTGTCACATATCCCCAAGCGGGGGAATGGCACTTCTTTACGATGTACTAGCGAGTTACTCGTAGCTCTTTCTAGGTATGTAGGTTTTTTAGGAGAACCGTCACCACACCCGGCAGCGGTTCGCCTTCACCATCGGCTGGCCAGTTTTGCAGCTGAACGCCTGCTGGAATTCCGGCAGGTTCACGACCAATCCATTGACGCGATACTTACCGGGAGAATGTGGATCGGTGATGGCGTTTGCCCGCGCGTCCTCGGGGCGGGTGTTCTCGCAGGCCCACTGTGCATAGCCGACGAAAAACCGCTGCTCGGGCGTAAGTCCGTCGCGGGACTGGAGCTGCATGTCCCTGGTCTGGTCCTTCCACGCCATCCAGGCCAGTATCAATCCGCCCAAGTCGGCAGTATCCTCGCCCAGGGTCAGCTTCGAGTTGATCTTCACTTCATCGACCACCGTGTACTGCGCATACTGATCGATGATGCACTGCTCCCGTTCGTTAAACTTCTTTGCATCGTCGGGAGTCCACCAATCTTTCAGGTTTCCCTTCGCGTCAAACTGGCGGCCTTCGTCGTCAAATCCGTGGGTTAACTCGTGACCGATGGTGCCGCCGGTATTTCCATAGTTGGGGGCATCCTCCATTTTCGGGTCGTACAGTGGAGGTTGGAGCACACCCGCTGGAAAATTGATGTCGTTCATCTGCGGGTCGTAGTAGGCGTTCACCGTCTGTGGAGTCATGCTCCACTCGGTGCGGTCGATTGGCTTGCCGATTTTGTTGAGCTGGCGGTGCGACTCGAACAATGTCGCGCGCTCGACGTTTCCGGCGAAATCGTCGGCCTCGATCTCCACTGAGCTGTAGTCGCGCCACTTATCGGGGTACCCGATCTTATTCACGATGGTGTGAAGTTTGATGAGCGCCTGCTGCTTGGTCGCTGGGCTCATCCACGGTAGCGAGTCGATGTCTTCACCCATGGCCGCTTCGATCTGCTTCGCCATCGTCAGTGTCTTCTGCTTTAGTTCGGGCGAGAACGTGCGATCGACGAACTCTTTGCCCAACGCTTCCCCGAGTTGTTGATCGACCAACGACACGCACCGTTTCCAGCGCGGGCGCAGTTGCGGCGTGCCGTGCAGCGTCTTGCCGAAGAAATCGAAGTTCTCATTCACTAACGCGTCAGAGAGATAGGGTGCTTGCGCGTGCGTCACTTGCCAGCGCAGATAGGTTTTCACGTCCTCCAGCGGCAATGTCGCGAGCTGCCGATCTAGTTCCTTGTAGAACTCCGGCTGGGTAACGTTGAATATGTTTTGCGTCGGCAGGCCGATCTCCTTTATATATACCGCCCAATCGAAGTGCGGCGTCAGCGACTGCAGGGCCTGGGCATCCATCTTGTGGAACAGCTTGTAGGGATCACGCTTTTCAACCCTTGTGAGCTGTGGCCTGGCTAGCGCTGTTTCGATGCGCATGACTGTGTCGGCTTCCGACTTGGCGATCTCGGGCTGGTCGCCGAGTAGCTCAAACATGCGCAGCACGTGCGCGACATACTTCGCGCGCAAGTCCACGGATTTTGGATCGTCCTTGGTGTAGTAATCGCGGTCGGGCAGACCGAGTCCGCCGGCATTGGCGAACGCGATGACGGAGTCGGAGTTCTCGAAATCCTGATTTGAGCCGAAGTCGAAGAATGGAGCTCCTGGTAGCTCGGTGTGGAACTTGGCCAGCAGGGGCGGCAGGTCATTTACTGATTCGAGCGCCGCGATCTTGTCAAAATACGGCTTTAGGGGCATGACGCCGAGTCGGTTGACAGTCGCCTCATCCATGCAGGCGCCGAAGTAGTCCCCAATCTTTTGTTGATCGGCGTTCCTGCCCGAAGTTTGCTGCGAGAGTTGGTCGAGAATTCCCCACAGGTATTGCTGGTTTTCCTGATCGAGTTTGCCGTACACGCTCCAGCGGGCCTGATCGGACGGAATCGGGTTGTTCTTCATCCAGCCGCCGCATGAGTACTGGTAGAAATCGACACAGGGATTGGCGGCGCGGTCCATCGAATCGACATCAAGTCCCGGCGTGTAAGGAAACGAGGTCAGCGGCTTTTCCTGTGCCTGGGCGATAAGGGAAAGGACCAGAAACAAAAATGGGATGGCGTTTCGCATTTCGAATTTTTCTCCGGCGAAGTGATCGAGTGTAGCGGGAGTAGGGCAAAAGGGCAAAAGCCATTGGAAAAGTTTGACAATTCGAAGCGCGCAGATTGCATGCAACAAAACAGCGTGGTCAGCCTGGGAATACAGGCTGTGAGGAATGAACATCGCGTGCTGGTCAGTGGTGCCCAGCCTTCGAACACCACGAAGGCTGGGGCAGCCCATTTGCTATATTCACGACGGGACAAGCTGGGCCAGCCCTCTCCGACCAATATGTTATCGCCAACCGTCGAATTCTACCCGCACCGAGTAGGCAATCAGTGACGCATAACCTCTAAGAATAGTGCCTACCAAAATTAGCGATTCCAAGGGTCGTACGTGCTAGTATCTTTGGCGCTATGGCTACAGCTGCTTCTTTCCGTCCGCTCGTCTCCCCGGCGGCCCCCGACCGCAAGTTCTACACCGGCATGGCCATCGTGATGCTGTTCACCGCTTTGGTCGGCTTCTCGCGGACGTACTTTCTCGGCTTGATCTCCGGGCATCCGAGAACTATCACCGGCCGCGTTCCGAACGCAACCGTTCACCTGCACGCGCTGCTGTTCATGTCGTGGCTGGTGCTGTTCATCGTGCAGACGAGCTTGATCGCGACGCACCGCGTGAAAGTGCATCGCAAGCTGGGATACTTCGGGGTAGCTCTGGCGGCGGCCATGATCATGGTCGGCGGCCGCACGGCAGTCGAGGCGGCACGTCTCGGAGCGGTCCCTCCGGGTGCCAACCCGTGGAACTTCATGGCTATCCCCTTCGGCGACATCACGACTTTCGCCATCTTCGTTCTTGGCGCCGTGCTCTGGCGCAAGAACAGAGACAAACACAAGCGGCTGATGATCCTGGCCTCCGCCTGCCTGATGTCGGCTCCGCTGGTGCGCTGGCCGGGCGTCCTGTCCATCGGAGTGCTGGCCGCGTACGGCTTGACGCTGCTGTTCCCCATCGCCGGCGCGGTGTACGACCGATGGTCACGCGGGCGTGTCCACCCGGTGTACTGGTGGGGGCTAGCGGTGATCGCGCTGGGCATTCCGGTGCGGGTCGCTCTGCTCGCCAGCCCGGTATGGAGACACGCCATGCAGTCGCTGTTCGGCTAACCGGGTGCACCACTATGCTCAACATTGAGTGAAGTGTAACCCGTGGCAAATAAGGGCCAATGCCGGAAAATCGCCATATCACTCACATGCGGCACAGGGCGGGAATGAGAAATCGTTTCAAGCTGAGACGGCAGCGCCAGACGTTTTTCCTGGATCGACACATTGCGGAGCTTTCCGTACACAGTTCCCCAAGAGCTTAAGGGTACACAGCGCCGAATCCAGCGCCTGTTCTTCAGAGAAACTCTCGTCACCAGACTCAAAGAGCTGTCGGGCACGAACAATAATTGCGCTTTGAGCCTGCGCGATAAGTAGGGGAGTTCTTCTGTTATCAGTTTCCATCAGAGCAGCCGTGTAAAGCTTTTTCCAATCCGTGCAATGTGACAAATCATCTTGCAGGAGCATAGAGGGCAAACTCCTTGAAGCAGAGTCTCTGGATTTCCAGAAATAATCGGAAATTGGGAACTTGGCAATACAGATTGTCCTGTATTTGAGCACCCGTTATTGGCTTGGAGCAATTCAAGTCGAGGAGGGAGCATTTTGCCGTCAGGAGAGATAAGCCCCCGCATGTTTGACCCTTTTTTTCTCTGAACGATAAGATCAGTGCTGAAGTTCTTTTCATGTCTGCTGATCAAAACAAGAACGACCTTCCTAAAGCGTACGAGCCTGCGGCCATCGAGGCGAAGTGGGCGGAATTCTGGGTGAAAGAGAATCTTTTTCATGTGGAGACGCCAACGAACGCCGATGCAAGCCCTGAGATCGCGGGCGAGCGCGGGCGCGCCACACAAATTAAGCCGGTATTCAGCTTGCTGCTGCCGCCGCCCAACGTGACCGGGCGGCTGCACATGGGGCACATGCTGAACCAGACGCAAATGGATATTGTCATCCGCTGGCACCGGATGCGGGGTGACGTGACCTTATGGCTTCCGGGGACTGACCACGCCGGAATCGCTACGCAAATGATGGTCGAGCGCCAGCTGACGAGCGAAGGCGTAAAGCGGCAGGACCTTGGACGAGAGAAGTTCATTGAACGCGTCTGGGAGTGGAAGAAACTTTATGGTGGCGCAATTCAGGAGCAGATGCGCAGGCTGGGCGCTTCGGTCGATTGGGGCCGCGAGTACTTCACCATGGACGAAAATCTTTCGCGCGCGGTACGCGAGGTGTTCGTCCGGCTCTATGAAGACGGACTGATCTATCGCGGCAAATACATCATCAATTGGTGTCCCTGGCACGAGACCGCGATCTCCGATCTTGAGGTGAAGCACGAAGACGTTCCCGGGAAGCTGTGGGAGATTCGTTACCCGGTTATCGGGTCGTCTTCTGATAAACCGGAGTTCATCACAGTTGCGACCACGCGGCCGGAGACGATGCTCGGCGATACGGCGGTCGCGGTGAATGAGCGCGATGAACGATACAAACATCTGCACGGAAAGAAAGTGCTGCTGCCGCTGATGAATCGCGAGATTCCTATCATTACCGATGAACTTGCACAGCCGGAATTCGGGACAGGCGCAGTGAAGGTGACGCCGGCGCATGATGCCAATGATTTTGAAGCTGGGCTGAGGGCCAAGCTCCCGATCATCGAAGTCATGGATGAGCACGGGCGCATGAATCAGAACGCAGGCGCATATGCGGGACGAACGCGCGAAGAAGCGCGCAAGCGTGTGGTGGAAGATCTGCGGGCGCAGGGATTTCTAGGCGGCGAAAAGGATTACACGGTTGCATTGGCGAAGTGCGACCGGTGCGGAACGGTAGTTGAACCGCGACTTTCGATGCAGTGGTTTATGAAAGTTCAGCGGCTGGCGGAACGCGGAATCGAAGTAGTTGAAAAGGGATACATCCGCATTACCCCGATGAATTATCGGCAGATTTATCTGAACTGGATGCGCAACATGTACGACTGGTGCATCTCGCGCCAGTTGTGGTGGGGGCACCGGATTCCGGCGTGGTACTGCGACTGTGGAGAAGTTATCGTTGCGCAGGAAACGCCGCGATCCTGCGTAAAGTGCGGCGGTTCGCAGTTACAACAAGACCCAGACGTGTTGGACACATGGTTCTCTTCGGGGCTGTTACCATTCACAGCACTCGGCTGGCCTGAAGCCACGCGGGACCTCGAAGTCTTCTATCCGACTTCGCTCTTGATCACCGGCTTTGACATTTTGTTTCTCTGGGTGTCGCGCATGATCATGCTCGGCTGCTGGTTCATGGCGCCGCCGGAAAAACCGGGAACTAAGGAGTTGAAATCTGGCGGGCGAGACGGCCGCATCAGACGGCTCAGTGATGATGAGCTTCGCGCGTCGGTTCCCTTTCGCGACGTATACATCCATGCTCTTGTGCGCGATGCCGAGCGGCAGAAGATGTCGAAAGTCAAAGGCAATGTAATCGATCCGATTCGAGTGGTTGAAAAATACGGGACCGATGCGACTCGGTTCACCTTGGCCGCAATGTCTTCGCCGGGGACGGATATCGCGTTCAATGAGAGCAGGACGGAAGGGTATCGGGCGTTTGCCAATAAGATTTGGAATGCCGCGCGGTTCATGTTCATGAATGTGGAGCGGCTGGGCTTGAGTGGGCAAGATATCCGTGAGTTTCTCTCGGACAAGAATGTCCGACCCACACGAGCCGTTACTCTCGAAGATCGGTGGATTCTGTCGCGATTTAACAATGTTGCGCGTGGCGTGAATGAGTCGCTCAAGGCTTACCGTTTCGATGAAGCTGCGAATTCGATTTACGACTTTTTCTGGGGCGAGTTCTGTGATTGGTATCTGGAGTTGATCAAGCCACGATTAGCGCAAGAAGGCGGAGAAGGCGCTCGGATTGCCTGCACGAACCTGGTTGCATTATTTGAGGCTTCTCTACGCTTGCTGCATCCTGTGATGCCATTCATCACGGAAGAAATCTGGCACGCAATTTACGCTGGAGAACCGCCGCTGAAGTCGCTCGCGCTGGCTGCGTATCCGGAAGCGGACCAGGGTCAAATTGACACGGCGGCCGAAACTGAAATGGCGATCCTGCAAGACCTGATCGTCAGCGTGCGGAATTTGCGCGCGGAGTTAAAGGTCGAACCCAAGCTGAAGACGCCGGTCGAAATTTTCACAGCAGAGCCGAAGGTCCGCGCCTTGGTGGAAGAGAATCGTTCCGCGATCGCGAATGATCGCCAGGCAAATGTTGAGTCGCTCAGCTTTGCGGCCGCATCTTTATCGAAGCTGCCAAACACACGCAGCACGTCGCGTTTCGATGTTCGGCTGGTGTACGAGAGGAAGATCGACGCGGCTGTTGAATGCGAGCGGCTGAAAAAAGAACTGGAGAGGATCGAGAAGGGCATTAACAGCGGACAACGGCAATTGGGGAATGAACAGTTCCTGGCCAAGGCTCCCGTCAATGTGGTTGAAAATTTGCGTAAACAGCAGCAGGAGCTTGCTGTGTTACAAGAGAAGACGCGTAGTAAGCTGACAGAATTGGGTTGTGGTTAGGGGCGCCATCCTGAGGGACAAAGTATCAATTCCCACCCTACAAACCGCGTAGGGTGGGGCACCCGCTCAGGTGGGATACGCGAGGTGAGAAAGTCAAATTTCTCACCCCTTCGATCGCGCTCAGGGCACGCGCTGGTCGCAAAAAACGCGACCAAGGATGGGGCGCCCGCGGTGTGGTAATCAAGCGGTTTTGCGCACGACGCACGACCAACGACGCGCGACTAATTTATGGACTTTAACAGCCGGCGGATCACGGCGATTTTAGAGAACGCGCTGCTCGAAGACCGGGCCACGCGCGATGCGACCAGTTACGCCTGCATCGACCCGAAGCAGCTCGCGGCAGGCACAATTCTCGCGAAGCAGGACTGCATTCTTTCGGGGCTGGGCGCCGTGAGCCGAATTCTTGATGTCTACGCCATTCTGGATGGCGCGGTGGTTTCGAACCACGAGGTCAGAAGCCACCCGGAGATCTTTGATGGCGTGCGACTACACAAAGGGCAATCGATCGCAGTGGTCCGGCATAACGCGCGCGTGCTGCTTTCCTGTGAGCGCGTAATTTTGAACCTGCTGCAACGGCTGAGCGGAATTGCGACGCTGACGCGGCAATTCGTGGACGCGGTTGCGGGCACGAAAGCAAAAATCCTCGATACCAGAAAAACTGCTCCCGGCTTGCGGGCACTGGATAAATATGCGGTACGCTGCGGGGGCGGGCAAAACCATCGCCTTGATCTCTCGGACGGCATCCTTATTAAGAACAATCACATTGCTCTCGCCGGAAGCATAAAGACTGCACTGGAGCGGGCACACCGCAATCGCCGCGGTACACAGATCATTGAAGTTGAAGTTCGGAACCTTGACGAGCTCGAAGAAGCACTGACGCACGGTGCCGAAGCCATCCTACTCGACAATATGCCGGTTGAAATGACTCGCGCGGCGGTCGAGCGCTGCTCAAAATTTGAGCGCCGTATTCCGCTCGAAAGTTCCGGCGGTATCGTTCTTGAGAACGTGCGCACATACGCTGAAACGGGAGTAAATTTTATTTCGGTCGGCGCACTTACCCACTCAGCGCCAGCAGTCGACCTCAGCCTTCGCATTGTGCCGGCGTAGAGCTAACGAGAGCACACGATACAATTAATGACGGTTGAAGATCTTCTTTTGCCCGAAATACTCGATCCGGTCGTGCGCGGCACGATTTTCTCGGCACATATTCACCATTACCGTCGAGTGGGTTCGACCAATACGCTTGCTCTTGAAGCTGCAAACGCTGGAGCTCCCGAGGGTAGCGTATTCCTCGCGGAGCAACAAACCGCCGGACGAGGTCGAAGCGATCATCAATGGCACTCGGCGGAGGCGACTGGAATTTATTGTTCGGTCATCCTGAGGCCGCCACTGCCGCCTTCGGAGGTCCTTACGTTATCGCTGGCAGTTGGACTGGCGGTTCATGCTGCGGTCAAGGAGCTTGATTTCGAGGCGCAGCCCGATTTGAAGTGGCCCAATGATGTTCTGATTGGCGGCAAGAAATTTTGCGGAATCCTGACCGAGATGAATGCCGAGGCTACTCGCGTGAGGCACATCGTGGTGGGTGTGGGGATCAACGTGAACCATGCTGAATTTCCCGAGGAGCTTCAGGAGACGGCAACTTCGTTACGAATCGCAACGGGAAGAAAATGGCCACGAATAGAACTCTGCGCGGCTTTGCTAAAATCGCTCGACCGTGAATATCGCGTATTGTCGGAACGTCCTCAAGCGCATGATGATATTCTTCGCCGGTTTGAAGCAAACTCGACAATGGTTCGAGGAAAGCACGCGCGCGTTGAGGAAAATGGCGGCTTCGAAGGGATCACTGAAGGGCTGGATGCCCGCGGGTTTTTGCAGGTACGGACGGCCTCCGGAGTGCGTGTTGTTTATAGCGGCACGGTAAGATTGAAAGAAGTGACCAGTGAATAATGATCAGTGGTTGGTAGCCACTGGCTAGTAACGAGCTGAAGAACGATTGATCACTCGTCACTGATGACTGGCCAGTTTCTTTATGCTTCTTGTCCTCGATGTCGGCAATACGAATACGGTTCTTGGAGTCTTCGCGAAGTCGCTCGCGGAGTCCGGAGTGCCACCCAGTCCGAAATATGACAAGCTTCTGGCCAACTGGCGCGTAACGACTCGCTCCGCGCAGACGATCGATGAGTACGGTGTGCTCTTCCGGAACTTATTTTCAATGGAAGGGCTTGAGCCGAAGGACATCGGCGGTATCGTTATTTCTTCCGTTGTTCCGCCGCTTGATTCTACGTTGCGTCGCGTGTGCGAGCGCTACTTCGATCGCAAGCCTCTGTTCATCGAACCCGGAGTTAAGACTGGCATGCCAGTGCTGTATGAAAACCCTGCCGAGGTGGGTGCAGACCGGATTGTGAATTCGATTGCCGCGTTTGAAAAGTACGGCGGCCCGTGCGTGGTGGTGGATTTCGGAACGGCGACGACCTTCGATTGTGTCACAGCAAAAGGCGAATATCAGGGCGGAGTAATTTGTCCTGGGATCGGCATTTCGGCGGACGCGCTGTTTAACCGCGCGGCTAAGTTGCAGCGTGTGGATATCCGCAAGCCGCCGAGAATTATCGGATCGACGACGGTGGGGAGTTTGCAATCGGGTCTCTATTACGGATATTTGGGATTGGTGGATGGGATTTTGGAGCGGCTGCTTGGGGAGCTTGGGAGTTCGACAAAGGTGATCTCGACCGGCGGACTGGCGCCGCTGATTGGATCGGGATCGAAGTATATTCAAAAAGTGGATGAGTTTCTTACGCTCGAGGGGTTAAAGATTTTGTGGGAGCGGAATGCTGGGGCGAAGCCGGTGGAGGAACAAGCCGCAAAAACGCGTGCTGGTGGCGCAAGTCGAGCGAAGTGAGCGGCGGGCGATAAGCAGTGAGCGAATCCCATTTTGACAAAGCACGATGAGAGAAGTGCGGTTCGCTGAAGCGGATTCGGAATTATCTTCGATGTTGTCCCGGCACTCACGTGCCGGCGATTTAAATTCCGCCGCTGCGCGGCTGCAAGCAGGATTGATCTGGTGATCGTGTGATTACACCCGAGCGCCTTTGCGCGCTTACCTGCGGCTCGGCGCTCATCGCTCACTGCTTGTTTTAAGCGAAAGCTACAGCTAAAACTCCTTCCGTGGACAACTACTTCAACTACTTCACCGAAATCGAAGAGCACTTTCAGCGGCGGCGTGGAACGATCCTCATGCTTTCAACGCTCGATTGGGCGCTTATCGAGACTTGGAAGGATGCCGGCGTTCCTCTTGAAGCCGCGCTGCGTGGAATCGATTCTGCATTCGACAAATACGACACGCGGCCTTCGAAGACGCGCAAGGTGAATAGCCTTGCCTATTGCGCGCAGGAAGTTCTTGCCGCGACCGAAGACATGAAAGAGGCGGCCGTGGGTGCCAGCTCAACAGCGACGCCGAAAGGGTTCGATTCAGCAGAGATCGCTGCGTTCTTACGACGAAACGCGAACGAGCTTGGATCGATCCAGTTGCCGTCGCGGACCGGGATTTCGCCGGAAGCAGTTGCGAAAGAGATTTCAGAAAGCCTGAAGCAATTCGCAGAAGAAATCGAAACGAAATCATTGCCGGCGCGACTGGAGGATCTGGAGCGGAAGCTGACGGTGCTCGAAGAAAAACTTTTTGCAGTGCTGCTCGCCGTGGTTCCAGATGATGAGGTTGTTAGCGTGCGCGCTCAGGCCGACCGCGAACTTGCACCTTATCGCAGCAAAATGCCTGGGACGCAGATCGAGCAGTTACAAAAGCAATACGTACACAAGAAGCTGCTGGAGAAGTATGGAGTGCCGAGGTTGAGCTTGTTCTATATGTGAGCCGTGACTCGTGAGTTGTGGTCAGGGGATCGGACGTTCGGCGGTGCCCCTGTCGTCTTCAACGTCTAGTGGCAGATCACAAGCACAAGACACGAGCCCTGAACCACGAGCCTGATCCACTATCCTTCACGCTACAATCGCAGTTCGCAACATGCGGTTCACAATCGAAAAATTGATCTATGGCGGCGATGGACTGGCGCGCCTGCCTGCAGATGAGCACGGGCGCGGGAAAAGTGTTTTCGTTCCGTTTTCACTCGACGGCGAAGAGGTGGATGCACAAATCGTCGAAGAGAAACCTGGCTTCGCGCGGGCACGAATTCAGACCGTCCTAAGTGCATCGCCTGACCGGGTTGAGCCCGGCTGCCCGTATTTTCTGCGATGCGGAGGGTGCCAGTACCAGCACGGCAGCTATGAGCACCAGATCAAGGCCAAGGCAGGAATTCTGGTTGAGACGCTGCGACGGACAGCGAAGCTTGAATTGCCTTGCGAGCTGCAAGTGCATCCCTCGGCCGAATGGAACTATCGAAACCGCACGCGGCTGAAGGTGAATACCATCCCGGAGTTCGCGCTTGGGTACTACAAGTTTCGTTCGCACGAGCTATTGCAGATTGAGCGGTGCCCGATCAGCTCGCCGCTTATTAATCGCGCGATCACGGAAATCTGGGATGCTGGCCGCCGGAGAGAAATTCCCCCAAGCGTTCGGGAGATCGAATTATTCGCCGATTCGGAGGACAAGCAACTGCTGGTTGAGGCCTACTGCGACGAAGTATCGGGCAAAGCAGAGGCGGAGAAGGTTGCTACACAGCTAAAGCAGGAACTCGTGAGTGCCTGTGGAATTGCGGTGTTCCGGCAGGCTCCGAACCAATTTGCTGAACCCAGGAACGTGGCTGCGACTGGATCAGCGGAGATCGAATATCGAGCCAAACTGGCCAGCTATCGGGTAAGCGCCGGCGCGTTTTTCCAAGTAAACCGATTTTTGATCGATGAGCTGGTCACTATTGTCACGGAGGGAAGCTCGGGCAAGCTGGCGCTGGATTTTTACGCCGGAGTCGGCCTTTTTTCGGCTGTGCTGGCTAAAAGTTTTGCACAGGTAATCGCCGTTGAGTCGTCACAGACTTCACACGGCGACCTGCGGCACAATGCGCCGCAGGAGGTAAAGGCAGTCCTTGCGACGACCGAGCAGTATTTAGGGCAGGCCTCCGGTATTCGGCCCGACTTGGTTGTCGTCGATCCCCCACGCGGCGGGCTGGGTGAAAACGTTGTTCGCGGGCTGGTGAAGCTGGATGCGCCTCGAACGGTTTATGTCTCGTGCGATCCGTCGACGCTGGCCCGCGACTTACGAATGCTGGTTGGGTCTGGGTATCGCATCATCGGGGCGCACCTGATCGATCTGTTTCCGCAGACCTTCCACATCGAGAGCGTATTTCAGCTGGCCCGTTAACGAACTGCCGCTCAGGACTTGGCAACCGCGAAAGTTGCAGCGCTGCCTGACGCTCTACCGAAGGAGCATTCGCAGGCTGTGCGAAGCGCGCTACCCGTGCGTGCCAGCGCCGAGCAGAGATTTGCGCGTCAGCCGGTCTTCTGGGCTGCATTCGCATTTTCTGCTGGAATTATTGTTGGCAATTACCTCTGGCGGCCGCCAAGCTTGTGGGTTGTTGCGACAATCGTATTCATCACTTCTGCCAGCTGCCTAGTAAAGAAGAGGGCGTTTTTTTCGAGATTTCTGGCGTTGGACGCTCTCTTTTTTGCCGGCGCCTTATCGATCCAACTCAGCCAAATGTCCGGGTCGGCGGCACAACCATTGCCCTCAGGCGATCAAGAAGTCACGGTAACTGCTCACGTGATTTCGGAAGGGAACATCGAGCCGGAAGTTGCAGGGTCATGGCGGCAGCGCATTGATGTCGAGACGGAGGCGTTCAGTTCTGGGGACCAATCGCAGAATGTCGCCGCAGGCGTTCGTTTAAGCATTTACGAGGATGACCATCGCGGTATTCCGCGATCGTCAGTGATGCCGTTATATCGCTACGGACAGCGTATTCGCTTTCCTGCGGAGCTTATTCGTCCGCGTAATTTCCGTAACCCTGGCGCTTTTGACTATGCCGGCTATCTTCGCGACGACGGCATTTCCGCTTTGGCTTCGGCGAAATACGAGAAAGTTGAATTGCTGCCCGGCTTTTCGGGCAGCCGAATCGAACTCTGGCGTTCACGCGTCCATCGCAGCCTACTCCAGCAAATCCATGCACTGTGGCCGGAGCGGGTCGCAGGGCTTATGGATGCCATCGTCGTTGGCGAAGAAGCTTTTATTGAACGTTCGACGCGCGTGGACTTCCAGCGTTCGGGAACTTATCACGTGCTGGTCGTCTCGGGAATGAACGTCAGCATTCTTGCGGTGTTTGCTTTATGGGGGCTGCGCCGCACCGGGCTCGGCGACATTGCTGCAAGCGCTGGCGCAATCCTGCTGATTCTTGGCTATGCGATGCTGACCAAAGAAGGATCGCCGGTTTGGCGGGCAACACTGATGTTTGCCGTGTACTTGTGCATGCGCCTGGTTTATCGCGACCGCGCGATGTTGAATGCGCTCGGGGTGGCGGCGCTCATTTTGTTAGTCGCTGATCCCAAGCAACTATTCGGCGCAAGTTTTCAGATGACCTTTCTTTGCGTCGCTCTGGTTGCGGGAATCGGGATTCCGGTACTGGAGCATACGATCCAGCCGTACTCGCGTGGGTTGCGGAACCTGAATGCGATTGCCTATGACCGCGGGCTCCCTGCGAAAGTCGCGCAATTCCGACTCGACATTCGCCTGTTCCTAAGCCGGCTGGCTTTGCTTCTGCCCGGGCGATTGCCGCGAATCGCATTTCTTGGCTTTTTTCACCTTACTTTCGGAGTGATGGAGCTAGTCGTCATGTCCGCCATTCTTCAGCTTGGCCTGGCACTGCCGATGGCGTACTACTTTCATCGCGCGACCTCGGTGGCGATGCCGGCGAATCTTTGTGTGATCCCATTTCTGGAATTGCTCATGCCTGCTGCGGTGCTGGCCATCTGCCTGAGCTATATGTCTTTGGCTATTGCGAAAATTCCTGCGGTTGTCGCCGCATTCGCGCTGGAGGGAATTGCTGGCACGGTGAAATGGCTCGGCGGAATGCGATTGGCGGACGTTCGCGTTGCGACACCGAGCGTGCTAACAACTTTCGTTTGCGGCGCAGCCATCGTCGTGTGCGCTGTTCTGGTGCGCAAACGGAACATACTTGCCGCCTCTGGTTTGGCATTGCTGGGAGGGAGCGCATTGTGCTTATGGCTCATTCCACCTCGCGAAGTCATACATCACAATCTTCTCGAAATCACCGCAATCGATGTCGGCCAGGGTGATTCGATTTTTGTAGCCACGCCTGCGGGCCGCAAGTTGCTGGTCGATGGCGGGGGTCTGCCGTTCTGGACGCACTCGCAATTGGATATTGGCGAGGACGTGGTCTCGCCTTATCTCTGGTCGCGAGGCATTTCGCGCCTGGATGCGGTTGCGCTTACGCATGCTCACGCCGACCACATGGGCGGAATGTTTGCTGTCATTTCAAATTTTCATCCGCGTGAATTGTGGCTGCCGAAGGGCATTCCGGATGAAGAGATCGGCAGGTTGCTAGCTGAGGCGCGAGACTTTGGCGTGAGAGTGAAATACTACGAAACGGGAGACGATTTTTCTTATGGGGGGATGGGCGTGCGGGTACTTGCTCCCGCGCCAGATGTGGCGCAGCGGGATGCGCGGCGCAATGATGAATCGCTGGTGATGAAGTTGATCGATGGGAACACCTCCGCCCTCCTCGAAGGGGATGCGGAGAAGCCGACGGAAAAATATCTTACGAAGGAAGGTTCGTCGGCTGACGTGTTGAAAGTTGCTCATCACGGCAGCGCAAGTTCGACAAGCGAAGCTTTGCTGGCGGCGGTGCATCCACGTTTTGCCGTGATCTCGGTGGGGGCCAGGAATGTCTATCACCATCCGCGCCCAGAGGTACTGCAACGGTTGCAGAATGCGAAGGTGACTACTTTCCGAACTGATGTTGACGGCGCGACCAGCTTTTTCCTGGACGGGAAAAGTGTGACAACGCAGGCAGCAGCTGATCATTGAGGTGTATCTGCGCGGCCGAGTGGATTACCGTTCCGCTGACTCTTACCAATCCAGAGTCTCTCCTTCGAATGTTGCCATCTAAGTTAATAAAGAGAAAAGTGAAAGATCGGAGGGACGAACATGAAGCATTTTATGGGATTTTTAGCCAGCTTCGTCCTGACAGCAGCTCTCACAGTGCCCGCGTGGAGTGTGAATACGGACACCCATATAGCAATGCCAGGAACGGTGAACTATGTGGAAGGGCAGGCTTCGATTGGGAACGAAACACTGAATTCAGCCTCAATTGGCAAGGCGGAGTTACAGGCTGGCCAGGCCCTGAGCACTGAAAATGGGAAAGCGGAAATCCTGCTCACGCCGGGGGTTTACCTTCGGCTGGGGAACGACAGCTCGGCGCAGATGATCGCACCCGACCTGACCAACACGCAGCTGCAGCTAGACAAAGGCAAAGCGATGGTCGAAGTTGACCAGATTCACCCGGAGAACGATATTCGCATTCGGGAAGATGGTGTAAATACGCGATTACTGAAGACCGGCTTGTACGCCTTCGATGCGGACCAAAGCCAGGTTCGCGTGTTTGACGGTAAAGCCAGCGTTCTTGAAGGCGACAAAAAAGTCACTGTGAACGGTGGCCACGAACTTGCGCTCAATGCGGCCAAGCTCAAGCCGATCAGCTTCGATAAGAAGCAGTACGCCGAAAATGATGACCTGTACCGCTGGAGCAGTTTGCGATCCGACTATTTGTCAGAAGCAAATGTGAATACGGCGCAGACTTATATCGTTGATGGATGGTACGGACCAGGTTGGTTCGGAGGTGGATGGTACTGGTCGCCATGGTTCAGCACGTATACGTTCGTGCCGGCGGCTGGATATTTCTACAACCCGTTTGGCTGGGGATTTTATTCGCCACTGTGGGTGTACGCAGCTCCGTGGTATGACTTCGGCCATTACCATCACGCGTTTGCGACATTCAGGCCTACGCCGCTTCATGGCGAGAGGGTCATAGCGGGGGCACGACCGGGTGCAGTTCACGGGCCTGGCTTCCACGGTGGAGCGGTGCGCTCGTTTGGATCAAGAACGCAAGCATTCCACGGCGGAGTGCATGGAGGCTTCACGCCAATGCACGCGGCGCATGGATTCGGCGGCTTCCATGCAGGCGGATTTCACGGCGCTCCAGCAGCCCGAGTTGGCGGCCATCGATAATCCTGGACAACACACTTACAGCCAGCCGGCAAGGCTGGCTTTTTTGTGCGTACGATCGCGGTGCGTTTCCGGTATTTGGGAGTACAATCGGTGCCGCGTTGAGTGCGATCTCGCTGGATCGCCTTTAGATTTCCCAACAGCTCTGTACCGCGAAACCTTGTCCGAACGGAGGAGCCAATGAAAGGTTCCCGTCCGAGCTTTTTGTTAAATCATACGTGTGTTGCGCTGTTGCTTTGTATCTTAATGGCTGCTGCTCCCATTAGAGCGCAGGTCACTATTAGAGGACCGATAGGTCCGGTCACAAATGCCGAGATAGTGGGAGCGTTCATCGGCATTTTGGCGGTCGGTATCATCACTCCGATTGTGATTATTCACGAGCTACACAAGCATCACAGGATTGCGGGGTGTGTCGAGCCCGATAATAATGGCCTCAGCATAACTGACAAAAAGGGCGAAAGGTACGTTCTCAAAGGAGAGTCAACTTCGTTGAAATCCGGCGAACGGGTAATGCTCAAGGGCAATAAAACGAAAGACTCCAGTGGAATAATGACATTCCGCGTGCGCGGGCTTGAGAAGGATTACGGAGCATGCAAGCCGTGACGCGTTTTAGGGCTGCGCGACGGCAATGGCGCTCGGAGCCTGGCCCACTGCATAAGGTGAACCGGGCAAAGGAGTCAACATCCCGTTTGAGCTGTCGAAGGTGAAGCCACTGATGTTATTCGAGCCAGTGAGCCCTGAAAACCGGTAACCACCATTCGTCACGTAGAGGAACTTTCCCGTGTGGTCAAAGGCTACCGCATTGGGCGCGGTGCCAGTTGGGAAAATGTGGTCCGGAGAATCGCTGAGCGCTCCAGTGGCAGGATTGATGGACATTACGTGAACAAGGTTATTATTCACATCCGTTACGGCCAGCCACTTGCCTGAGGGATCAACGGCCAATCCCAACAGCAGTTCATTTGAATCGGGACTGACGAAACCGGTTGCGCTCGTGGGATTACCTGTCGAGGAATCCACGATTAAAGATGCGATCCAATACATTCCTGACCAGTCGTCCACGCAAGAGGCATAAACAATGCTTGAACCCGATTCGGCGGCAACAGCCACTGAACCTGCCGTAATGCATCCGGTAGCAGTTGTAAAACCGCTAAGGCTCCCATCGTTATTGCGAAGCGCCATGCCGAAACTGCCGGCAGGAGTGTGCTCATTCTGCGGCGTGATTGATCCCATGTAGAGAAACTTGCCGGAGGGGTCGAGGGCTATAGGCCCCGAGGTGACCGGATTACTTCCATTGCTAATACTGAACACATAGGGCGACCCTGGAAGCGGAGAGAAACTGCCGCCAGTGATGGAGAACCCGGAAACCGTCCCGTTTGGAGTGCTTTGAGTGCCGCCTGTCGCGTAAACAGAACCAGCAGAGGGATCGAGCACTGCCGAGAAGCTTCCTGATGTGGATACAGACGACGCCGGATTTAAGATCCCGCTCTGGGAAGCGATGGAATACAGAGAGAGTCCGCAATTTCCATCTGGATTACAGCCGCCAAGCAGCAACGAACTGTTCGCCACTGACAAGCTGGAAGCGGGTGATGCTGCGGTAAAGGGAGAATCTGCTAGCGCAGTGAGCGTCCCATCATTGTTGATTTGAAAGCCGGAGATGGTATTTGAGGCCTGATTGGCGGTATAGAGGAATTGACTTGTTCCTGAGGTGGTCCCGGAGCCTGTTCCGTTGCTTGGATGACCAAAGCTGTTGCTCGAGACGCCGGAGCACGACATCAAGGTCGAAAGGCCCAGCGCGATCATTAGGTAATACATTGCCACCAGAACCCGCCGGCCGCGCAATTTCACGATGCTGAGATTCCGGAACTAAGGTTCCGTGTTGTCTCTGCTGCCGAAGATATGACTAACTTGTTCACCCTCGGCGAAGTAACCAGAGGAAAGGTTACGGGCCGGAGCCGTTTATAATTTGAGATTCGGCCTATCGATTGGTTCAATTCATTCTCAGCCTTGGGCAGGACGTTGTTCGGTTTTGCTGATGGCTGTGGGCTACCCTGAAAGGCAAAACTTGCTCGACTTTTTAGGTGACTTAAAACGCACGCAAATGTGCGGCGCTCTTCGTATATCTGACGCCGGCAAGAAGGCGGTGCTTATGGGATGGGTGAACCGGCGCCGCGACCTGGGCAGCATCATCTTTATTGACCTGCGCGATCGCACTGGTGTGACGCAGGTTGTGTTCAGCCGCGAATTGAATCCGACCGCACACGAGAAAGCCAACCATCTTCGCAACGAATATGTCATCGCTGTTGCCGGCACGGTGAAGAAGCGCGACGCTGATACGGTGAACAAGAACATTCCTACGGGCGAAGTGGAAGTGGCGGTCGATGAGTTGCGGATTTTGAATGAGTCGAAGCAGCCACCTTTCCTGCCGAGCGAAACAGTTTTGCCGAATGAAGAGATGCGGCTGAAGTATCGCTACATTGATTTGCGACGGGACGCGATGCAGTTCAACATCGAGATGCGGCACAAAGTGTCGAAGGCGATTCGCGATTACCTTTCCGCGCAGGGTTTTTTCGAAATCGAAACGCCGTTCATGACGCGATCGACGCCCGAGGGCGCGCGCGATTACCTTGTGCCCAGCCGGGTGCAGCCGGGATCGTTTTATGCGCTGCCGCAGTCGCCGCAGATGTTCAAGCAGATTCTGATGATTTCGGGTTTCGATAAGTATTTTCAGATCGTGCGCTGCTTCCGGGATGAGGACCTGCGAGCGGATCGTCAGCCGGAGTTTACGCAGATTGATCTGGAGATGACGTATCCGCAGCCGGATTCGGTGTGGGCAGTTGTAGAGGGATTTTTGACGGCGGCGTTTAAGTCGGCGGGGCATGAGATCAAAACGCCGTTCCCGCGCATGAGCTACGACGAAGCAATTCGTCGTTATGGCAACGACAAGCCAGACTTGCGTTTGCCGGCCATGGTCGATGCGCGTGAGGCAATGACCGCAGAGGAATGGGATGAGCTGGCGACGAAGTTCCGCATGCGGAAGGAATTTCCGCTGCAGGTGATTCGCATTCCGAAGGCGGGCGATATCTCGGGAACGGAGCGGCGAACGATCGGGACTTACGGCGCTTATAACCACGTGCAGGGACCGACGTTCGTCCAGTTGATGACTGATCCGAAGCGGTTTGCGAAGGATTATGCAGCGTTGTCAGACAAGATTGCGAGTTTTGCGAAGATCGAGCCGGATGATTTGTGGATGCTCGCTGGGGCGGCCAACCGTCCGGAGAACGCGGCGGTGATGGACCAGAGCGTGCAGCATTTCTGCGAAAAGTGCGGGTTCCTGCGGCTGGATCTTGCGCAGAAATACGCGGCTAAGCACAAGGCTTTTGAGAAAACGGGCGCTGTCGACAAAGACTTCCGTTTTCTCTGGGTGTCGGATTTCCCCATGTTCGAGTGGGACAAGACAGAAAAGCGGTGGAATCCGGCGCATCATCCCTTCACGACTCTGCATGAAGAAGACTTCGCAAAGCTGGATGCGAACATCAATTCAGTGAACGACCCCAAGTCGCCGCTGGGAGAAATTCGCGCGCTGGCGTATGACGTGGTGCTGAACGGAACTGAACTGGGGTCGGGATCGATTCGCATTCATCGCCAGGACATTCAAGCCAAGATTTTTCAGGCGCTGGGAATGAGCGATGAAGAAGCACGCGCCCGCTTTGGATTCTTCCTCGAAGCACTGGAGTATGGGACCCCTCCGCATGGCGGGATTGCGCTTGGCCTGGATCGAATCGTGATGATTCTGGCCGGCGCCGACAGTCTGCGCGAAGTGATTCCGTTCCCGAAAACGGCGCGAGCGGTGGATTTGATGGTCGATGCCCCGACTCCTGTGAGCGAGGCGCAGTTGAAAGAGTTGGGGATTCAAATAAAGAAACAGGTCTGAAGTCTTAAGAGCAAATTGGCTTTATGTTGCAGCTCGATTCCACACAACGCTTCTCTTCCCGCGTACAGAATTATGCTCGGTACCGGCCTTCATATCCGAAGGAGGTACTCGATGCTCTGGAACGCGAATGCGGGCTGACGCGCGAATCGGTAATCGCCGATATTGCTTCAGGAACCGGACTTTTCACTAAGCTTCTGCTCGAGCGTGGAAATCGAGTCTTCGGAGTCGAGCCGAATCCAGATATGCAGCGCGCGGGCGAAGAATTCCTGAAGCAATATCCGAAGTTCACAAGCGTTGCGGGCACGGCAGAGGCCACGACACTCCCCGACGCATCTGTCGATTTCGTCACAGCTGCGCAAGCCGGACACTGGTTCGACATACCAAGAGCTCGGCAGGAGTTTGCGCGAATTCTGAAACGAGACGGCTGGCTGGTACTGCTGTGGAACGAACGGAAAATCGACTCGACGCCATTTCTTTGTGACTACGAGCAACTGCTTCTGAAGTACGGAACCGACTACGAAGAGGTCCGGCACGAACACACGGTCGTGGGGGCATTTTTCGATCCGCATCCGTTCCGCGAGCGAACGTTTGAACTGCGTCAGGAATTCGAATACGCAGGCATCGAAGGCCGTCTACTGTCGTCTTCCTATGCACCCGGGCCGGACCATCCAAATCACGCGCCCATGCTCCGCGAGCTGCGGCGGATATTCGATCTGCATGAGCGGAATGGAAAGACTGCCTTTGAATACACCACGCGCGTTTATTGCGGTCAGCTGGCTTAGACTTAAAGGATGAGCAAAGCTGGACCGCAACCTCTTCGCGCAGAAACTCAAGCACAACCGGAATCCTTTCACATGTCGCCGGAGGAGTTTCGGCGAAACGGGCACGCCGTTGTGGACTGGATCGCAGATTACTATTCGCGAATTGAATCGTTTCCGGTGCTGTCTCGGGCAAAGCCGGGCGAGATTCGGAATTCGTTTTCGCAGCAGGCTCCCACGCAAGGCGAACCTTTCGGTGCGTTGCTGAAGGACATTGAACAGAAAATCCTCCCTGGGATAACTCATTGGCAATCACCGAATTTCTATGCGTTCTTTCCTTGTAATGCTTCCGGGCCGGCGATCCTCGGCGACTTGCTTTCCTCCGGACTCGGAGTGCAGGGAATGTTGTGGGCGACGAGCCCCGCATGCACGGAGCTCGAAACCCTGGTACTCGACTGGCTGGTTCCGGCGCTCGGGCTTCCGGAGAAGTTTTTGTCTACGAGCACCGGCGGCGGAGTGATTCAGGACACGGCTTCGAGCGCGACCTTGTGCGCGATTCTTACCGCGCGCGAACATTTCAGCTCGAACGGCGAAGGATGCCGCGGAAAGCTGGTGGCGTATACGTCGTCGCAAGCGCACTCGTCAGTTGAGAAAGCGATTCAGATCAGCGGAGTCGGACGCGGGAACCTACGTCTGATCGAGGTCGATGATAGCTTCGCGATGAAGCCGCAAGCGCTTGCAGCTGCTATCGATAAGGACAAGAAGGCAGGGCTGACGCCGTTCTTTGTCTGCGCAACTGTTGGAACAACGTCGTCGAATGGAATTGATCCGGTGCCGCAAATCGGTAAACTCTGCCGCGAGCAGAATATTTGGCTGCACATTGATGCGGCGATGTCGGGCACCGCCGCGTTGTGCCAGGAGTTTCGATATCTTCACGACGGATTGGAGTTCGCCGATAGCTATTGCTTCAATCCGCACAAATGGATGTTCACGAATTTCGATTGCGACTGCTTCTATGTTGCCGATCGGAAAGCGCTGATCCAGACACTGAGCGTGTTGCCGGATTATCTGAGAAACAAAGCGACCGAATCCGGCGCAGTCATTGATTATCGCGATTGGCAGGTCCCGCTGGGCAGGCGGTTTCGTTCATTGAAGCTGTGGTTCGTGCTTCGCTATTACGGAATCGAAGGCTTGCAGTTTCATATTCGCGAGCACGTGAGGTTGGCGCAGGAATTCACGTCGTGGGCCCGATCGGATTCGCGATTTGAAGTTGTCGCTCCGGTTCCGCTGAATCTGGTTTGCTTCAGGCTCAAGTCAGGCGATGAGGCAAATCAAAGGTTGATGGATGCCCTCAATCAAAGTGGTGATCTTTATCTAACCCATACGAAACTGACAGGGAAACTCACGCTGCGCTTTTGTGTGGGCCAAACTAACACAACCGAGCGGCACGTCGAGAGAGCCTGGGGAAGAATTCAGGAAGAAGCAGATCGGATTTCTCTGTGAAAACCTCTGTCTACCCCTGTGTTCTCTGTGGTTGGTTTTTTTAAATCTTTACCACAGAGGACACGGAGAGCGCAGAGGAAATTACACAGAGGGAACCTGTTACTGCGATGCCTGCTGTGTGCCGATCGACTGGCCGCTGACGACGAGTTCAACGCGCCGGTTCTGCTGACGGCCAGCTGCGGTGTCGTTTGAAGCAATCGGGTCCGCCTGGCCGAAGCCACGGGTCACGATTGAGCCCGCCGGAACGCCCTGCTGCGCGAGATACGACTGAACTGACGCCGCACGCTGCTGAGAGAGCTGTTCGTTGAACGTCGGACTGCCGGTGCTATCGGTATAGCCGTCCACTTCGACGTGAATGTCCGGATAAGCGATCAGGATTCCCGCAACTTTCGCAAGCCGTTCGCGCGCGGTCTCTTTCAGATTAGCGCTGCCGGTGCTAAACAGGACATCCGGCATGCTGACGATCAGGCCACGTGCGCTGTCCCGCGTTTGCAGCACCTGATTCAGTTGCGTCATGAGCTGCTGGCGCTCCTGCGCGTGCTGGGCCTCGAGTTGCTGGGTACGCTGTTGGGCTTGTGAGGCTTGCTGACGCGCTTGTTCGGCCTCCTGTGCGGATTGTTGCTGTTGCTGTTCCGCGGCTGCGCGCTGTTGCGCTTCCTGGTCAGCTCGCTGCTGTGCTTCTTGTGCCTGCTGCTGGGCCTGTTGGGCCTGTTGTTGTGCCTGCTGTGCGGCTTGCGCGCTAGCTTGTTGTTGCTGCTCTAACTGCTGGCGCTGAGCAGCTTCGGCCTGGGCCTGCTGCTCGGCAGCGGCGCGTTGCTGGGCCTCAGCTTCGGCCTGCTGATGTGCCTGCTCAGCTCGCTGCTTTGATTCTTCGGCTTGCTGCTGTGCCTCTTGGGCCTGCTGTTGGGCTTGTTCAGCTTCAGCCCGAGCTTTGGCTGTGCGTTCCTCATTTTCTTTGCGCTGCTGTTCCACTTGCGCCTGCTCCGCACCATGCACAGCCGCAACCCGCGCTTCCTCGGCAGTCTGCACTGCTTCGCGTGCGACGGTTGCGATGGGCTTCGTGCCCTGCTTGCGCCGATAGTAATCTTCGGCCTGGTTCAGCAAACTTTCGGCTTTGTTCAAGGTGTCCGCCGCATATTCCTGAGCGTTGGAGGCCTTAGCGATTCGAACTGCATTGCGCGCTTCGAGCAGATCGAGCGGCGCCTTCTTGTCCTGCCCATAAACCAGGTTCTCAATCGGGGTGACTTGGGCCGCATAGATAGAGCGCGGGAATGTCTCGTATCGCACGTCAACCGATTCTGGCCGGCCTTGTGTGGTGTTCCTGACCACGTTTTCACCGACGACCAAATCGCTGGGTTGGGAGACAGCAAAATCCGGTTCCGCCGTGATCACAAGTGCGAAAGCCTGCATATCGGTGGTGGTGTGCAGAGACGCTTTCCCGTCGTGCTCAGTCAATTCCCCGATGTTCTTTGCGCGACCCTGAGGACTGATGGACCAAAGCACGTAGGTTAGATAGGCGAGGTCGATCGATTTAGCGGGCCGCAGGTGCTCGACATCGACATGAATATCGGTGAGCGCTCGTTTGCTGGTCACCTTTGCTTTACCCGTGAGCTCCGGCATTAAGTCGGTGCCCTTAAAATCCACGCCAGTAGTGGCTCCGCTGCGGTAATCAACGGCCTGAATAGATCGCGCGACCATCTGGACGCCGGCGGATTGCGCTTCGGCTTGGTTGTTGGGCGCATTCTGGTTTTCCTGACCTAGCAGAGTTCCGGCAAGCGTTATCAAGAAGAGCGTGCAGCAGGCTACATTGAACTTCACGGCACACCTCGCAAAACGATTTTGTCTTTCAAAGGATTTAGGGTAAATTGATGCGCTGCCGATTCGCGATACCGGGCTTACCGTAACTGATCAAAGAAGTGACTGGACTGCGTTCTTACGTCGGGAGTTGCTGGGAAATTCGAGTGTCAAACTATTCAGAGGAGCTTGCCTGTGAAGCGAACTTTTTCAATTTTTCTTTCGGCAGTCATGCTGTCCATTCTGAGTTTTAGCTCAGAAACACTGGCGCAAGCGACGGATGCCGGCGCTCCAGCTCAGGCGAACACTGCCACTGATCTGGCGAATGCGCCATTCCGGAATCCAGCATTGCCGATCGAGCAACGGGTGAACGATTTTGTCCGACGGATGACACTCGAAGAAAAAGTTTCGCAGATGGTGCATACGGCGGCGGCGATTCCGCGGCTTGGGATTCCTGAGTACAACTGGTGGAGCGAAGGATTGCACGGGGTGGCGCGGGAAGGTTATGCGACGGTATTTCCCCAGGCAATCGGACTGGCGGCCACGTTTGATCCGGATCTGCTGCACCGGGAAGCGGATGTGATCGCGACCGAGTTCCGAGCAAAATATTCGGAGCGGCTGAAAGAAAAAGGCTACACGGACTGGTATCACGGGCTAACGGTGTGGTCCCCGAATATCAATATTTTTCGCGACCCGCGATGGGGACGCGGGCAGGAGACGTACGGCGAAGATCCATTCTTGACGGCTCAGATGGGCACTGCTTATGTGACCGGGTTGGAAGGAAATGATCCGAAGTATGTGAAGGCGCTGGCCACGCCGAAGCACTTTGCCGTGCACAGCGGACCGGAACCGACGCGGCATGAAGTGGATATAAGGGTTTCCGATCACGATCTGGAAGACACTTATCTTCCGGCGTTCCGCGCCACAGTAACCGCTGGGGCGGGTTCTGTGATGTGCGCGTATAACGCCATCGATGGCAAGCCCGCATGCGCGCAGCCGATGCTCTTGCAGGAGCACCTGCGCGATGACTGGCACTTCAACGGTTATGTGGTTTCCGATTGCGGCGCTGCCAGTGACATTGCGCTGCACCATCACTACACAGCGACGCTCGAAGAAGGAATGGCCGCGGCGGTCAAAGCGGGCATGGATATCATTTGCGCGTGGCCAGCGCAGCAGATCGCAATGGAACGCGATGCGGTGTTAAAGGCGGCGCAAACAGGGCTGCTTTCACAGGCAGATATCGATCGGGCAGTGAAGCGGCTGTTTACGGCGCGAATGAAGCTGGGTATGTTCGATCCGCCGGCGGATGTGCCGTATTCGAAAATCACGATTGCGGAGAACGACACAGAGCCGCACCGGCAGCTGGCGTTAACCGCAGCACGAGAGACGCTGGTTCTTTTGAAAAACTCCGATCACTTGCTGCCCCTCGGCACGAAATACAAAACGATTGCCGTGATTGGGCCGAATGCCGACAGCGTTGATCCGCTGCTCGGGAACTACAACGGAACACCATCGCAACCGGTAACGGTGCTGGATGGAATCCGCAAGCGGTTCGGAGATGCGAATGTGATCTATGCGCAAGGCTCCGGGCTGACTGGACTTCCGGTGAAGGGGGTTCCGGGAGAATTCCTGAAAGACGACTCGGGCCAGCCGGGGCTAACAGGGAAATACTTTCATGGGACGTTGCGGGCGGATGCGGAAGGGCCGCAGCAGACGCCAGTGATGACGCGAACAGATGCGGACATCAACTTTGCGTGGAGAGACGGCGCCAGTGCAGAGTTGAAAGAGGATTTTTCCGTGCGCTGGACGGGAACGCTGACTGTGCCGAAAACGGGCGATTACGAAATTGGATTCACCGGAACTGACGCGTTCCACTTCTGGTTGGACAATGAACTGATCGGGCAGTCGTACCACAGCGATACAAGCAAGACGCGGATGAAAAAGCTACATCTTGAGGCCGGGCACGCGTATCCGGTGAAGATTGAATGTTCGCAGGAAGGCAGTGCGGGGCTTGCGAGACTGGTGTGGCGTGAGCCGGGTGAAAAGAAGGATTACACCAGTGCGGTGCAAAAGGCGGATGTGATCGTCGCGGTACTTGGCTTGGCGGGCGAACTTGAAGGCGAGGAGATGCCGATCAGCGTGCCAGGTTTCTCTGGCGGTGACCGCACCAGCATCGATCTGCCGCAAGCGCAGCTGCAGTTGCTTCAAGATCTGGTTGCCAGCGGAAAGCCGGTTGTGGTGGTGCTGATGAATGGCAGCGCGCTTGGGGTGAATTGGGCCGACCGGCATGTGCCGGCGATACTCGAGGCGTGGTATCCGGGAGAAGAAGGTGGACAGGCGGTGGCCGAGGCACTGGCTGGAGATTTTTCGCCGGGTGGAAAACTGCCGCTGACGTTTTACAAATCGGTGAGCCAGATCCCTGCATTCGATGATTACAGCATGAAGGGCAGAACGTATCGATACTTCACCGGCGAGCCGTTGTATCCGTTTGGATATGGATTGAGCTACACGAATTTCGAGTACAGTGGCCTGAGCTTCGATAAGGATTCGGTCGGAGCGGCCGGTGATCTGGTCGCCAGCGTTGATGTGAAGAACTCCGGAGCGATGGCGAGCGACGAAGTGGTGCAGGTTTATTTGACGCATCCGGGCGTAAAGGGCGCGCCGATTCGCGCGCTGGCAGGATTTAAGCGTGTGCACCTCAATGCCGGAGAAAGTCAGAAGGTGGAGATTACGGTTCCGAACCGCAATTTGAGCTATGTCGATGAGGGTGGGACCAGGCGGATTTCACCGGGAACGGTCCAGGTATGGGTCGGTGGCGGACAACCGGTCGGACGCGCGGGCCTAGCTAAGACGGCAGGAGTTTCGGGAACGGTGAAAATTACGGGCAGTGCTGTGCTGCCGAAATAATCGCTACCTCCCTCTGTGTTGTGCTCCGTGTTCTCTGTGGTAGAGCTTTTGAAAATCTTTAACCTTCGAAAACCTCTAACCACAGAGGACAAAGAGTTACACCGAGGATTTCACAGAGGCGAACTATTTTCCAACCACGCGCGGTATGTAAAAGCGAAAGAACGCATCCGAACTGGACTCAAGACATACCTGCACATTTGGCGGGCCTTCCGTCGGGCGTGTCATTCCGTTATCGTCGATGGTGATGTGCATTGGGGTGACTGGGCAAAGTTTCGGATTGTCGATAAACGCGATCGTCATCGGGTCGAACAGCGTCGGCGTTTCCTGTCCCCATTCGTGGTAGAGCAAAGTTAGCGCGTCGGTGATTGGCGTTCCCGCCTGGAACAGAATCGCGCGCTTAACCTCGCCCATTTTCAATTGAGTTGAATCAAGCGGCATCATGTAGATGGGTACGCCGGAAGCGAGAACTTTTCGCGCCGAAACAGGATCGTTCTTGAGGTTCCACTCCGGCTCGGGACCGCGCGGCGGGAAGTATCCCCAATCCCCGTAGCCTTTATAAATCGAACCTCCCATCAGCACCACGCGACGAAGCTTGCGAAAAGTCTGCGGGTCTTTGTCGATGAGCGCGCCCAGGTTCACTTGCGGGCCGATTGCGACGAGAGTGATTTCACCTGGATGCTGGCGAATTTGGTCTAGGATGAAATCGACTGCGGAAGTATGTGAAGCGCGAGCGAAGTGTCCGCCTTCCGCGTAGCGACGCTGGCTGAGGCTGGTCTGGATCTTGGGATCGCGTGTACCCATCGCCACCGGGATGTCGGTGCGTCCGGCTTCACCGAGCAGGCGGTCGAGCAGTTTGGCCCGAATTTCCGTGTCGCCGAAAGTTGTGGTGATTCCAACGATTTGTACCTCAGGGCTGCGGAGAGCGAGGGCGACGGCGAAGGCATCGTCGATGTCGTCGCCGATATCGGTGTCGATGATGATCTTTTCGGGGTGAGAGGAATTGGGCCGTTGAAATTGCGCATGGCAGAAGCTAATCTCCGCCAACAGAAGTACCGCAATAATCGTTGCAAAGCGCGGTGAATTCCTCAACATAAACAGGAAGTATTTCACAGCTGGAGCCTGCATCCCATGCGTATTTCCTTAATGTACCTTCGTGTCCTTTGTGGTTTAAAAACCGCTCACCACGAAGGACACAAAGCAACACGAAGGAAAACGAGGCTATCCGCTTTACCGATTCTGCTTCGTTCTATAGAATTACGAGTTTGCTGCCTGAAGGTTTTTGCCGCAAGGTGACCCGCCTGATTCGGGAAAGCTGAATGAAAATTCACGAGTATCAAGCAAAAGCAATTTTGAAGAAGTATGGCGTCGCAGTGCCTCGCGGCGGGATGGCGGAGAGCCGCGACGAAGCTGTTGGTGCGGCGAAGAATCTGTTCGACTCGGGCGCGAGCGGCGTTGTTGTAAAAGCCCAGATTCATGCCGGCGGCCGCGGCAAAGGCGGTGGCGTAAAGATCGCGAAGTCTGTGGATGAAGCGGCTGAGCTTGCTTCGAAAATGCTGGGTATGACTCTGGTGACGCACCAGACGGGTGCCGAAGGCCGCGTCGTTCGTCGATTGCTCATCGAAGAAACTCTGCCTATAGAACGCGAGCTGTATTTGGGCATTGTGATTGACCGTGCAGAGGCGAAGCCGGTTTTCATGGCATCGGCTGCGGGCGGGATGGAGATCGAACAGGTAGCGGAGGAGAATCCCGACGCGATTTTGAAGGAGTACATCACTCCGGGGCTTGGCCTCGAAGCATTTCAGGCGCGCAAGCTCGCGTTTCAACTTGGACTCAAGCCGCAGCAGATCAATCAGGCTGTGCAGTTCATGACCGGGCTGTACAAAGCATTCGAAGAAACTGATTCGTCTTTGATGGAGATTAATCCGTTCATCACGTGCAGCGACGGCCGGCTGTTCGCGCTGGATGCGAAGATGAATTTCGACGATAACGCGCTTTATCGGCATGCGGAGTTGAAGGAACTGCGCGACGTCACGGAGGAAGACCCGCTCGAAGTTGAAGCTTCGAAGTACAGCCTGAATTACATCAAGCTGGATGGGAACGTCGGCTGCATGGTGAATGGCGCCGGGCTGGCGATGGCGACGATGGACATCATCAAATACGCAGGGGGCATGCCGGCGAATTTTCTGGACGTAGGTGGCGGTGCGAATGCCGAGCAGGTGACGCACGCATTTGAAATTTTGCTAAGCGACAAGAATGTCAAAGCAGTGCTGATCAACATTTTCGGCGGCATTCTTCGCGTGGACACGCTGGCGCGCGGAGTTGTCGAAGCGGCAAATAAGACGAAGATCCAGCTTCCGGTGGTGTTGCGCCTGGAAGGGACGAACGTGGAGCAGGGGCGAGAGATTCTGCAGCAATCGGGACTGAATTTCATTGTCGCGCAGACAATGAAGGACGCGGCGGAAAAGGTAGTTGCGGCCGCGAGTGCGGCGTAGAGCAGATCCCTCACCACCAAAGCGGATCGGATGACAATGACGGAATGAGCATTCTAGTAAACAAATCGACGCGCGTGATCGTGCAGGGCCTGACCGGGCGCGAGGGCACATTTCACGCCAAAGCGTGTGCGGAGTACGGAACGAAGATCGTTGGCGGAGTAACTCCGGGCAAGGGCGGCACTACCCACGAAGGCTGGCCGGTGTTCAACACGGTGCAAGAAGCGGTTGATAAAACGGGGGCCGATGCTTCGGTGATTTTTGTTCCGCCGCCCTTTGCCGCCGACGCGATCATGGAAGCGGCGGACGCTGAGATTGAGTTGGTCATCTGCATCACCGAAGGAATTCCGGTTCTCGACATGGTGCGGGCCTGGGAGTTCCTGCAGACGCGACGGGCACGGTTAATCGGACCGAATTGTCCGGGAATTATTTCGCCGGGCAAATGCAAGATCGGAATTATGCCTGCCAGGATTCACAAAGAAGGCAATGTCGGAATCGTTTCGCGCTCCGGCACGCTGACCTATGAGGCTGTGCATCAGCTCACGACGCGCGGCATTGGGCAATCGACCGCAATTGGTATTGGGGGCGATCCCATTATTGGAACGAATTTTGTGGATGCACTCGATCTATTCAACCGCGATCCCGAAACGGAGGCCGTGATCATGATCGGCGAGATCGGCGGAAATGCCGAAGAGACCGCGGCGGAGTTTGTAAAAACTCGTATGAAAAAGCCGGTGGTCGGATTCATCGCGGGTCAAACTGCGCCCCCGGGACGGCGCATGGGGCACGCGGGGGCGATTATTTCCGGCGGGCATGGGACGGCTTCCGAAAAAATCAAGGCGATGGAAGCGGCGGGGATTCGCGTCTGCAAGTCGCCGGCTGAGATTGGCGAAACCGTGGCAGCGGCGATGGGAACAAAAGTCAGCGCGTGATTCTGAGCCGCGCCGCACATCTAACCAAAAGATTTTAACCGCAGAGATCGCCAAGAAGAGCCACCGAGAACGCGGAGAAAAACAAACAAGTCTATGAAGACACTACAGCGTACCTTCACGATTATTAAACCTGACGCCGTGCGTCGTAATGCGGTCGGCGACATAATTGAGCAGTTCGAGAAGAGCAACTTTCGAATTCTGGCAATGAAGATGCTCGAAATTTCAAAGCACCAGGCTGAGCAGTTCTACGCGGTGCATGCCAACAAGGGATTCTTCAGCTCGCTCACGGATTTCATGTCCAGCGGACCGATTGTGGTGCTGGCGCTTGAAAAGGAAAACGCCATCGCCGACCTGCGCAAACTCATGGGCGCTACGAATCCTGCCAATGCCGAGGAAGGTACGATCCGGAAGAAGTGGGCGGCAAGCATCGAACACAACGCCATTCATGGCTCGGACGCTGAAGATACGGCGCGTTTTGAACTGAGTTTTTTCTTCGCGGGATACGAGCTGACGCAATAATGCGCGCTCTTGGTTTTTAGCCTTTAGCTAAAACATCTCACCCCAGCGGCTCGTAGAGCTGGCCGTCGACCCGGTCGGCAATCTTCGGCAGGTCTTTCTTCGCGTGTTGCAGGAAGTGGGGAGCGGCACGATGGGCCTCGAGCGCTGCGTCATCTTTGTACTGCTCATAGATGAAGAAGCGGCGGGGCTCGGTCCGATGGCGGTGAACCTGATAGGTCACGCAGCCCGGTTCTTTGCGCGACTCCGCGGTGAGTTTCGAGAACAGCTCTGCAACGTCAGCTTCACGACCGTTCTTGGCGACCCATGTGACAGCGAGCACGACCATTCTTGTGTCCTGTTCCTTTTATCGCGTTCCAGACTTTGCCTGTTTGCGAGGAGCTGCCGACATTTTATCTAACTGGTCGGCGAAGTCATCTACAAAGATGGTTTCCTCGCGGCCGGGACCGGTGGAAACCATACCGATGCGCGCGCCCGTTTCTTGCTCGAGGAACCACAGGTATTCGCGAGCCGCTTTGGGCAGCTTGCTGAATTCGGTGATCCCCTTGGTTACCGATTTCCATCCTGGCATTTTCTTGTACAAGCACTCGATTTTTTCCCAGTCGCTGGCCTCGGCTGGAATCTCGTCGGTTTTTTTGCCATCGAGCTTGTAGCCCACGCAAATGGGAATTTCGTCGAGTTCATCGAGAACATCGAGTTTGGTGACCACGAGCCATGACGTGCCGTTGATCATCCCCGAGTAGCGCAACAGCGGGAGGTCGACCCAACCACAGCGGCGAGGACGTCCCGTAACAGCGCCGAATTCGTTGCCGCGTTTGCGAATCAGGTCGCCGGTTGAATCGAAAAGTTCCGTCGGAAATGGTCCTTCACCGACGCGCGTACAGTACGCTTTTGTCACGCCGATAACGAAATCAATTGCAGTGGGAGCGACTCCCGTCCCGATAACTGCGCCGCCCGAGGTTGCGCTCGATGAGGTGACGAATGGGTAAGTTCCATGATCGATATCGAGCATGGTGCCTTGCGCGCCTTCGAACATGACCGAATGACCTTCGGCGATGGCTCGATTCAACAGGACTGCCGTGTCGCAAACAAATGGTGACAGCTTGCGCGAGACCTCGGCGTACTCCTCGTACATTTTGTCGGCGTCGAGCGGTTCCGAGTTGAACAGCGCGTGGGCAATCGTGTTCTTTTCGCGAACGGCATTCTCAACGTGCTTCCTTAATAGATCAAGGTCGAGTAGATCGATGACGCGCAAACCACGGCGTCCGGCTTTGTCCTCATAAGCAGGACCGATACCGCGAGAGGTTGTGCCGATCTTTACACGTCCGGGAGCGTTCTCAGACGCCAGTTCGATCATGCGGTGATAGGGCAAAATGACGTGCGCGCGATTGCTCACGAAGAGGTTGCCGTCGACCTGCACGCCGGCTTCTCTTAAAGCAGAGACTTCTTTTAAGAAAGCAATTGGATCGAGCACCACGCCGTTGCCGATTACGCTGCGGCAGCCGGGACGCAGAACGCCGCAGGGAACGAGCTGCAAGACGAAGCGTTTTCCGTTGATGATGACGGTATGGCCGGCATTATGGCCGCCTGCATAGCGAGCGACGACGGAGAATTTCTCCGAGAGCACGTCGACAATTTTGCCCTTGCCTTCATCGCCCCATTGGGCGCCGATCACGATTGAAGTTCTTCCCTTGGTCAAAGCTATGCCAACCTCGCACGGGGCGAGAGCGCCCGGAAGTCACACACACGCCCGCGGTGCAGCAAAAAATGAAAAATCAGGGATTTACCGGGGCAGAGGTGTACTTAGAATGATAACCCGCTGTTCGAGGCAGGGCCAAGAGGATTTGCGTGCAGCAAAATCGATTGGCCGCATCGAATTGACGCATTCCGGCGAGGATGCTATAAAAGCTAGTCTTGTGCGTGCCTGTCGAGGGAGGATCCAGCTCCCACCTTACCGTCAGAACGCATCAAACGTCCGACGCGGCCAAATCAGGACTCCCTCAATTATGGTGGAAGCGCGTTCGGAGGGCGGCACTTCGCGCTCTGCCGGAAAAGCGCAGCGCGAGAAATCAGCCGCGGAGATTAGGCCAGAACCCGAGTCATCATGTTACGTCATACCGGAGGAATCCCCATGCGTAATGGTTTGCACGGAATTGCGTCCAGATCGGCAAAACTTCTGAACTTGGCAGTGACTCTATTTTCATTTCTCGCGCTGGGAGCCTCAGCCGCAATGGCGCAGCCGGAACAGGTGAGCGGCGAGGCCAATCTGAAGCTGCCGGACCTTAGAAGCGTTTCATTCTTCGGCATGGACGGGCACAACCTGCTCATGATCGGGATTATTTTCTGCATCTTCGGCCTTTGCTTCGGGCTTGTTATCTATTCACGGCTGAAGAACCTGCCGGTGCATCGTGCGATGCGGGAAATGTCGGAGCTCATCTATGAGACGTGCAAGACATATCTGATCACCCAGGGCAAATTTCTTCTTCTGCTGTGGGCGTTCATTGCGGTCATCATCCTGCTCTATTTCGGAGTATTGCTGAAGTATGACGCAGTGCGTGTGCTGATCATTCTTGCGTTTAGCGTGATCGGAATCGCAGGCAGCTATGGCGTGGCGTGGTTTGGCATTCGCGTAAACACGTTTGCGAATTCGCGGACTGCATTTGCCAGCCTGGGAGGGAAGCCTTATCCCATTTACCGCATCCCACTTTCTGCGGGCATGAGCATTGGCATGATGCTGATTAGTGTCGAGCTGCTCATGATGCTGATCATTCTTCTGTTCGTTAAGGGCGATTACGCTGGACAGTGTTTCATTGGGTTTGCCATTGGCGAGTCTTTGGGCGCGGCTGCGCTCCGTATTGCCGGGGGCATTTTCACGAAGATTGCCGATATCGGATCGGACCTGATGAAGATCGTCTTCAAGATTAAAGAAGATGACGCGCGCAATCCGGGCGTGATTGCCGATTGCACGGGTGACAATGCCGGAGACTCCGTCGGGCCTTCGGCTGACGGATTCGAAACTTACGGCGTCACCGGCGTTGCGCTAATTACATTCATTCTGCTTGGCGTGAAAAGCCCGACGGTACAAGTGCAATTGCTGGTGTGGATCTTCGTCATGCGCATCATGATGTTGATCTCGGCCGCGGTAGCGTACTTTCTGAACGGCGCCATTGCGAAATCGCGTTACGCAAATTCGAATGAGATGAACTTCGAGACGCCGCTAACGTCTCTGGTCTGGATCACGTCGCTGGTCTCGATCGGGCTGACCTACCTGATTTCGTTCCTAATGATTCCACTTCTTGGCGCCGACACTTCGCAGTGGTGGAAACTTTCAACGATCATTTCCTGCGGAACGCTTGCCGGCGCGGTCATTCCAGAACTGGTAAAGGCGTTTACATCGGTCGAGTCTCGTCACACCAAAGAGGTAGTTATATCAGCGCAGGAGGGCGGAGCTTCTCTTGGAATTTTGTCCGGATTTGTGGCCGGCAATTTCTCAGGATATTACCTTGGCTTGACGATGATGATTCTGATGGCCATCGGCTATTACGTGAGCACTATGGGGTTGGCTGATGCCGCAACCATGATTGCAGCGCCAGTGTTTGCGTTCGGACTAGTGGCATTTGGCTTTCTCGGGATGGGGCCAGTCACAATCGCAGTGGATTCTTATGGACCGGTTACGGACAATGCGCAGTCGATTTATGAACTCTCCCTTATTGAGAACGTGCCTGCCAGCGAGCTCAAAAGAGACTTCAACGTCGATGTGAATTTCGACCGCGCCAAATATTTGCTGGAAGCGAATGATGGCGCCGGTAACACATTCAAAGCTACCGCGAAACCGGTGCTGATCGGCACGGCTGTGGTCGGCGCAACGACCATGATCTTTTCGATCATCATGGCACTGACCAATGGACTCACGGCGAATGTGGATAAGTTATCTCTGCTTCACGCTCCGTTTGTGCTGGGGTTGATCACGGGCGGAGCTACCATCTATTGGTTTACAGGATCGTCGACGCAGGCCGTAACCACCGGCGCGTATCGCGCGGTTGAATTCATCAAAGCCAATATTCGGCTTGAGGGAGTTGAAAAAGCATCGGTTGCCGACAGCAAGAAGGTTGTGCAGATTTGCACGCAATATGCGCAGAAAGGCATGCTCAACATCTTTCTCGGAGTTTTCTTCGCGACCCTGGCATATGCCTTTGTTGAGCCGTTCTTCTTCATCGGCTATTTGATCTCAATCGCGATTTTCGGGCTCTATCAAGCGATCTTCATGGCCAATGCCGGTGGCGCGTGGGACAACGCAAAGAAAATCGTTGAAGTGGAACTGAAGCAAAAAGGTACCGCACTTCATGACGCTACCGTCATAGGCGACACAGTAGGAGATCCGTTTAAAGATACTTCGTCTGTTGCCATGAATCCGGTAATTAAGTTCACGACGCTGTTCGGGCTTCTAGCGGTCGAACTCGCGGTTGAGCTTACCTCCAAAAACGCGATGCTTACCCGCGTGCTGGCGCTAGTATTCTTCCTGATCTCGTTCTACTTTGTCTACAAATCGTTCTATGGAATGCGTATCGGGTCTGAGCCGCGCGCGCAAGAGGTGCCGGCGACGGCAGACTGAAAAAGCAAGTGGCCGGTGGCTAGTGACAAGTTGTTTAGTACTGCGCGCTGAACAGTATCCACTTTACTGGGTGGGGGCTGGTGCTCCGTAATTGTCGCCGCGCATCTTTGTCTTCACACTGTGTGCCAGCTTCTCGATCTCATCGGCCTTCTTGATTACGTCCATTGAAAGTATGTTCTCGTTGCTCTTGTCGACATACTGCTTTAATTCGGTTGAGAGTTTGAGCAATTTATCGGTGTCGCGCTTGAGATCCGCCTGTCTTTCTTCGTTCCGTTTCTTCTCCATATCGCTCCGCACATCCGGGGGGAGATTGTTGGGCTCTTCGGTGTGTGGATTTCCGATCTCAGGCGGGAGAGGCGCCTGTTGCGAAGGCAGCGCTTCAACTGCGAGAAAGATAAACAGCAAGAAGGTAGTAAGCTTGTGCACGGTGGAACCTCAATTTATTTGAATTATAGCCAGAAGGACACTTGCGACTTGATTGCTATAATCGAGCGCTGAATGACAGTTCTGGATCTTCTCGAAAACGCAGCGCTTCACGCACAGACTAATTTCCCCGAGTTGCTCCGTGACTGGCGCGATGACACGATGACCTTTTTGCGTCATGGTGCGCCAAAAATCATCTTCATCATCCTTGGAGCGTATGCCCTTACGCGCATGCTCCGTACCTTTGCGCGAAAGAGCGCCGATCTTCACGTCAGGAAATTTCCTCCTGGAATCCGCGTCCAGCAAGTCAGGACCGTAGCCACAGTCCTGACGAGCGTTGGCGTCTTTGTCATTATTTTTGTCGCGGCGCTCATGGTGCTTTCGGTGTTTAACCTGAACCTTGGGCCCATGCTGGCAAGCGCGGGCATTGCAGGTCTCGCCATTGGTTTCGGGGCGCAGACGCTGGTCCATGACTTCATCAACGGTTTTTTTATTTTGTTCGAAAACCAATATGACATTGGCGACACAATCCGTATAGCTGGGGTCAAGGGAACCGTCGAAAGAATGAGCTTAAGGATGACGGTCCTGCGGGATGAGGACGGAACGCTGCACCTGGTGCCGAATAGCGCAGTGCAGATCGTTTCGAACACCACCCGTGATTGGGCGCAACTGCCGCTACGGGTGACGGTTGCTTACAGCGAACCGAGCGACAAGATCATCAAGCTGCTGCGAGAAGTTGGCGAAGACGTGCGGCACGATCCGGCGTATGAGGGAGACATTGTCAGTGACATTCAAGTGCCGGGAATTGATCGCGTGGGAAGCGGCGAGGCGGAGTATCTGATGCTGATTAAAACAAGGCCCAATAAACAATATCCGGTTAGCCGCGAATTACGGCGCAGAATCAAAGAATGTTTCGAGAAGAACAACATTCAGGCAGCAGGTCCGGGGCGCGTGTATGTGATGGACCAGGGCGCGACGAAGACGTCGTGATATTCACATCTGGCAATGAGGGCAATAGTGGCTGCTACGACCCGCGACGACGATCCGCTTGACTGGCATTTTGCAAACCAAACACGGCTTGCCTTCGCGGCCATAGACTCTGTGCTTCAGTTGAAAAAATCCCTCTTCGCCGTCCGCATCTACGTAGTCGGAAATGCTCGAGCCGCCAGCGCGGATTGCCTCCTGTAAGACTTTCTTCAGCGCAGCACGCAAGCGTCGCAAATCATCTCGGGTCAACGAAGATGCGCGCCGGCGAGGTCTGATTTTCGCGCGGAACAGCGCTTCATCGGCATAAATGTTTCCCACTCCGCTGAGCAGCTTCTGGTTTAGCAAAGCACTCTTAATCGGAGTTTTTCGGCCGTGAAATAACGCAGCGAAATCTTCAAAAGATATATCAAGCGGTTCGCTGCCCGGTGCTTTGAATTTTTCGATGACACTCAAGCGCCCGAAGCGCCGTGGATCGACGAACCGCAACTCGCGTCCGGAGGCGAGCTTCAGAATGGCGTGAGTGTGTTTTGCTACTTCAGAAGCGGGCGGGCAAACACGCAAGCTCCCCGTCATTCCCAGATGGACAATCCACTGAGTTTCTTTCGCTGAGTTCGAAGCGCCATTTTTCGAGTGTGCAAGGGCAAAGACGATGTGCTTGCCGACTCTTCGCACGCTCGAAATTAATTTCGATTCAAGCGCAGCGGCAATTTCCTGCGCAGAAGATTTTAGGGGTTCGGGCTTTGACCCGAGCCAGACCGATTCGATGACATCACCTGCGACTCGCTGGTTGAGTCCGCGAGCAATGGTTTCGACTTCGGGAAGCTCAGGCATGGAGATTGTAGATTGCAGATTGCAGAGTTTCGATTCAGCCTGTGTTTTCACTCTGCAATCTGAATTCTTCAATTTGCAATCGTCATTTCGTTCCAACCTGCCAGAACAGAAATGAATAGATGTCGGTTAAATCATCGACCTGTTTGGCGATGGGTTTTCCGGCGCCATGACCAGCCTTGGTATCGATGCGCAGAAGGATGGGGCGTTCGCGACTTCGACCGTTGGCCGCTTCGGCCTGCATCAAGGCAGCCATCTTTTTCGCATGCATGGGATCGACGCGAGTATCTGAATCGGCGGTCATAAAAAGGATCGCGGGATACTTCTCACCCTGTTTCACGTGGTGGTACGGCGAGTAAGCGTAAAGCCAATCGAACTGCTTAGGATCATCGGCGGAGCCGTACTCGGGGATCCACAGCTTTGCGATCTGGAAGTTCTGGTAGCGCAGCATATCGAGCAGTGGGACCTGGCAAACGACCGCGCGAAACAGATCAGGCCGTTGCGTCAGCACAGCACCCATCAATAAACCGCCGTTTGATCCGCCGCTGATGGCAAGATGGTCTTTATCAGTGTATCTCTGTGCAATGAGATATTCGGCGCCCGCAATGAAGTCATGGAAGACGTTCTGCTTTTTATCGAGCATTCCCGCACGATGCCATTCCTCGCCAAATTCTGAGCCACCACGTAGATTGGCAACAGCGAAAACACCTCCTCGCTCGAGCCAAAGATACCGGGCACCCTGGAAATTCGGGGTCATGCTGACATTGAAGCCACCATAGCCGGTGAGGAGCGTGGGATTTCTTCCATCGAGCTGCAGGCCTTTTTTGTAGAAGACGAACATGGGCACGCGAGTGCCATCTTTCGAGTTAAACCAAACCTGCTTCACTTCATAGCGCGATGGCTCGATGCCACGGGCCTCGACCTTGCCCCACAGCCATGTGCTGCGATTCGAGAGATTGATCTGGTAGATGGAGCTTGGAATCGTGAAGGACTGGAAAGCGAAGAAAACTTCTTTGCGGTTCCATTTTCCGCCGATTCCGAGGACGCTGCCGATCGCGGGCAGCTCTACGTCACCGAGCGGCTTGCCTTCCGTATCGAAGAGTTTCAGTTGCGATGTAGCGTTCTTCTCATATTGCGCGAGCAGCTGTCCGTTTACTACAACCGTGCCGTCGAGCACCGCGTCAGCTTGCGGGATGATCTCCTTCCAACCTGCGCGTAGCGGAAAGGAAGTTTCAGCCACAAAAGCGCGGTAGCGCGGAGCATCCTCATTCGTCGTGATGAAAATTTTGCCATTGACGATCTCGCCGCCATAGAGAAATTCTTTCCCATCCGTAATGCGAACGGCGGCCGTGCCAGCCTTCAGGTCCTGAAGATAAAGCTCGCTTTTAGCAAATCCCTCTTCGACGGTGATGAGGAGCCAGCGGCCGTCGTTGGATATATTTATACCCGGCCAGTCCTGCGGGTCACGCCCCTCGCCGAAAATCAGCGCATCTTTGGCGGAATCCGAACCGAGCGCGTGATAAAAAACATGGCGGTTGTAATTCTCCTGGCCTGCGGGCACTTCACCCTTCTTCGGATAACGGGTGTAGAAGAACCCGGAATTATCAGGCTTCCATGCCACGCTCGCGGCACGAGTGCGCTCGACGGCATCGGGCAAAAGTTTGCCGCTCTCACTCTCGATGACCCGGAGCGTGCTGAGTTCCGATCCACTGGGAGAGGTGCCATATGCAACGTATTTTCCATCTTCTGACGGTTGCCACCAGTCGAGCGCAATGGTGCCATCCGGCGCAAAAGCGTTCACGTCCACCAGAGCGCGGTCTTTACCCTTGAGCCCTTCGCGGACGTATAGGACAGGCTGGTTCTGCGATCCCTCGCGTTTTGTGTAGAAGTAAAACTTTCCTCCAATATGGGGAGCGGAGATCGCGCCAATCGAAAGCAGTTGCGTCAGCCGAGCGTGTACGTCGGAGCGCCCAGGCAGAGGATCAAGAATGCCGCGGGTGTATGCGAGTTCCTCCGAAACCCATTTCTGCGTTTCCGGGCTTTTCCCATCTTCAAGCCAGCGGTATGGGTCAACAATTTTGTGACCATATAGGACTTCTGAAACCGGCTTCTGCTCGGCGGGTGGAGGGCCGGAAACAGTCTGAGTACCGACGGAGGAGTCGCCGGCAAAAACGGCAACCACAAAGACACAACAGACAAACGCCAGCAGAAGCAAACGAAATCCTCCTGACATAGGTACCTCTTTAAAACGAACCCACAGGGTAGCAAAAAGCAAGCAGCGGTGCAGAAAGATCAGAGGCAGCCTTCACGAACTTTCGATTGACGGAAGGCATGCTATGCTCCGGCGGAATTGAGCCGGAGGTTGCGTCAATGCCGTACAGCTCAAAGCGAAGTACGAATGGAGCATGGGTTCCGAGCATTTTGTCTCCTCGATGAACGCGCTTCCGCAAGCGAGGAGTGCGGGGCCGGATGACCTTTCGGCGATGGAGTTTGATGGTAGACCGGCGATGCCGGAATACGTCCGGTAAAAGGAAATGCAGAAGTCAGAAGGAAGAATGCAGCATTACAACTTTCGGCAGGACTACCTTCTGCTTCTGCATGCGAAATATTTTTGCGTTACGTTTTACTTAGCTCCCTGCTCCTTCGCCAGTTTGACCTTCGCTGATTCCAGTTTCTTGGCTACGCGTGCCTGCTCTTCCTGATCAACTTCTGGACCGATCGTCTTATTCCATTCTTCGAGCGCGCGTTGCCAGTGGGTAGCGGCGAGTTTCAGGCGACCCGTCTTTTGATAAAGATCACCCAGGTGCTCTTGAACCGTGGGATCGGCGCCCATGTGCTGTGAAGCTTTGGTCAGATTGTCTTCTGCAAGGTCATATTTACCAAGCTTGTAATATGCCCAGCCGAGCGAATCGAGATAAGCGCCGTTAGCCGGTTCCTGGTCGACAGCTTTCTTGATCATGGCCAACGCGTCATCCACTTTCATGTTGTGGTCGGCGAGCATGTAGCCGAGATAATTCAAGACGGCCGCATTGTCGGGACTCTGGACGAGAATTTTGCGGAATGCAACTTCAGCGTCGTCGTACTTCTTCTGCCGCTCCAGATTCGCCGCGTGGAGGAACGCAATATTTTCCTTGTCCTCCTGCTTGGTAGCGAGCGCCTCGGCTTTGTTGAGCGCGGCGTCAGAATCGGACCAGCGTTTCAGGCGGCTGTACATGTTCGCCAAAGCCACGTAAGTTTCCCGATCATCGTCTGGCTTTCCGTCGAGCATGGATTTGACCATCTGCAAGCCTTGCTCGGGCTGACCCATATCTGCGATCTGGCTTGCGTAAACCATCTTCAACCGACGGCTGTTCGGCAATTTCTGCGTGGCTTCACGGGCGACGTCTGTGGCTTTGGGCCACTCCTTATTCTCACGATACGTGTCGATGATCGCGCCGTAGCCGCGTTCGGCGTTGTCGTTGCCGAGGGCGAGCATCTGCTGAAAGGTTTCGATCGCGGCCTGCTCATTGTTGTTATCGGCGTAGGCCGAGCCGAGTCGCTCGAGGAAAATTCCACGGTTCTCTTGTTCCTCCTGAGAATATTTCCCGTCCGGTTTTTCGGTCTTTTTCAGCAGGTCTTGAAGGGTTGAAATGGCGTCATCGTAACGGCCCTGAATCTGATAAATCGTGGCGAGATCGTAGGAGATCTGCTCGGAATCCTGGACCATCGACTGCGCTTTTTTCAAGTTTTGGAGCGCAAGGTCGAGCTTGCCTTGACGGCGATAAATCTCGCCCATGCTGATGTAGGTGCGCGCATCTTCGGGATTCGCGTCAGCGATAATCTTGTACTGCTGGAGTGCCTTGTCAGTCTGACCATCCTTTTCGTAGCTGTCGGCCAGTCCACGGATTGCATCAAGGTTGTCGCGGTCCATTTCGATCGCGTGCTGGTAAGCATCGATCGCTTTTTTGTAGTCCTTCTGCTGGCTATAAGTGTCCCCAAGTGCGGCGTAGAGTTTTGCGGAGCGGCTTGCTTCGGGAACGGAAGCCAGCGTCTCAGCTGCTTTGGCAGTATTGCCCTCCTCGTTGTAGAGCACCGCAAGAGAGGTGACTGCTTCTTCCGAATCCGGTGCCAGCTTTATCCCGGTTTTATATTCGTCCTCGGCCTTTTTCATCTGGTTATCGGCGTGGTAAAGGCGGCCAAGCATGATGTGATCGTCTGCACTAGAGGGATCAAGTTTCACTATGTCCTGGTACTGCTCGATCGCCTTATTCAGGACGTCTTCCGAACCGCTGCTGCCCTGCATGTCGCCGAGAGACCGCAAATAAATGTGACCGAGCAGCCGGTGCGCTTCCAAATTATTCGGATCACGCTGCAGGATCTCCTGCGCCTCAGAAACCGCGTCACGAATGCGCCCGCTACGGGCGTAGAGTTCAGCGAGGCCTGAGGTCAGGTACTGCGATGAGGGGTCTGCCTCGATGGCGAGCCGGTACTCCTGAATGGCTTTGGTCAGCAGGTCGCTGCGCCCATAAACGGCCATTTCCTCTTCGTACATGTGCGCCATGGTGAAGTGATAGTAAGCCGCAGACTTGTCGGCCGTGTGCGGAGTTTGGTCAGCTTTAGCCGAAGTCGCGGACCCTTCAGCTGATTTGCTCCCGGCCTGCGAAGCTTCCGGATTCTGATTTTGCGGCGAAGAGGTTTGCTGGCCAAAACTAAGGCAAGCGCTTAAAAGAAGTGCGACAAAAAGATGTCTCATGAGTACCTTGTGGACTCCCAAAACCTTAGCGGATTGGATGCTGAACCGCCTGGGGTGGGTGCTTCTCGGTATTCTACCTTGCCGGGGGAAGGTGAAATGTAAACGAGAGTAATGCAAAAGAGGTGCGCAGATTTTATAAGTGCGGGCCGACGTTCATCAAAATGAGAAGCTATGGCCCGGCATGTCTGAGACTACTTCCACCCTGAGAACTTCCAGCTGCATTGACCTGCGATCTGCTGAAGGTATTTCGGCCAGGGCATTAGGCAAATCTCGCCTTTCACTGGTGATGCTCGCGAAATCTTTTGAGCGAAAGGGACGATCAGTACTGTTCGTCTGAATTGGTATGTGCCTGGAACATAGCTGGGCAACCAACGAGGATCGTTTAAAAAAGCGAATTTTCCCGCCGGAGCTCCCTCGCAGGTGATCCAACCTCGGAATGTGAACCCGCGGCTGCTGCGTTCGCGCTCCAGATACTTCACCGTTTCGTCTGCATCCATTGCTGGCTTTTCGGCGCAGTTTGTAGGGAGGGGGACTTCCACGCTTTCGTGGGAACGCAATAAGATGGACACACAAGCCGAGTCAGGCACGAATTGCGACGGAACAACTACTACCCATACCAAGGCGCAAGTGGTGAGTGCAATGGCGAGAAGCTTTTTCATCTATTTGCTCACTTTCTGGTTATTTCTGCTTAAGTGCGCATTCGCGTTGGTGACTTTAGTTCCGGCACCTTGGCTGAAGTTTTTATACAACTCACGCAAAATTGCCGCTCAAACTGTAACCGAAACCTGGCGAAAGCGATAAAATATACTAAGAAATCAACAACTTACGCTTATCGCAGTTTGGCATCGCAGTTGATATACGTCAGAGTAGGCGTCAGCATCTTAGGATTTAGCGTTTTCGAACGCCAGATTGAAATTCCCAGAAATGCTGAGGCTTTCTGGGAGGCAGACGACGCCGAGTTTCCTGGCTAGCGTTGCGTCAGCGCTGGCCGGCACACACCCAGTCGGGCAACAGTGTCCGACTCACGTGGCGGGTGCTCCCGTTTTCCAGGACGCAACAATTCGCGATCACGCCCGCGAATGGCGTGCGGCACGGAGAAGCCTGGACGTCAGTCCAGAGCAACTCCCCCAGTAAGCACCAGGAGGATGTTCGAAATGAGAAATCGCGCAGTGGTAGCGTTGTTCGTCGCATTCTTACTCTCACTGCCGGCGCTGGCACAGCAGTCAAGCTCGACTCCGAGCGACCAGTCGCAGGCGTCACAATCCAACATGGGCGCGCAGTCAGCACCGGCAGGCGAAAGCGCAACCGGTAAAGCGCCATTACAGTATGAGAGCCGCCAGGGCTTCTGGGGCAAGATCAATCCCTTCGCCCGCAAGAAGTATGTTCAGCGGCAGACGCAGCCGATTCGCGACCGCGTAAACGAGCTCGATGAACTCACGGCTTCGAATTCGAAGATGATCAAGGACACTGATGCGCGCGCGCAGCAAGGCATCCAGATGGCCTCGAACAAGGCCAACGAAGCGGACCAGCACGCAGTCGATGCCGGCAACAAGGCGACCCAGGCGCAGAACACCGCGACCCAAGCCAACACCCGCCTGACCACGGTCGAGACCGTCGTCAGCAACATCGACCAGTACAAGTCGACAAACCAGACCGAAATCCGCTTCCGTCCGGGTCAGACCGTTTTGAGCCAACAGGCGAAGCAGGCGCTCGATCAGATGGCCGAGCCGGTGAAGAGCCAGCGCGGATACATCATTGAAGTGCAGGGCTTCTCTTCAGGCCACGGACAGGCCGCGATCGCGACTTCGCGCAAGATGGCCGATGCTGTGGTTCGTTACCTGGTCGAGAACCACGAGATTCCGGTCTACCGGATCTACGTTCTCGGCATGGGCAATGCCCCGACGCAAACTGCTCAAAACGGCGAGAAGCCGAAGCGCATGAGCGGCGGCCGCGTTGAAATCAGCTTGCTGAAGAACGACCTCGAGCAGCTCGCGACGAACGGCACCACCGGAACCTCGCAGCAGTAAGCACTTCTTGTCAGATAAAAAGAGCCTCCCGCAAGGGAGGCTTTTTTGTGTAGTGCAAAATTCAAGCGGATGTGGGCGCCCGCCTTCGTATGACCTACTTGCCTGGTTACGCCGCGCTGGTCGCGTAGCGCTGAGGCTCACTATCGAATGTGTCTTTGCACTCCTCCGAGCAGAAGTGATATTCCCTGTTCCCGTACTCCGAATGAAAGTTGGTTTTCGATTCATCGACGTCCATCTTGCAGACAGGATCCTTTGTCATGGAGCATCCTCCTCGTTTGCTTACTTCGGTAGGATGCCTCTAGCGAAATTGAGGTGTATAGCGGCAGCTTCAACGTTTCGTGGCCAGGGATGCGGTTGTGCGCACCTCGAGTTCTGCTTGCGCTAAACCATCACCCGTCGCAACCACGTGAATTCTCCCTGGTGCTGTACCCGCGCGCAGGATCAGCAGCGCGAGACCGTTGAACGCATGGCGATAGTCAGCATGAAAGGGCTCTGTGGTCGCCGCATTGCCGTTATCCACGCCGGCAATGTCGCCCGTTCCGGTCACCTTGAAGTGCACAAGATTGTCAGCCAGTGGACAAATGTTGCCGTTCTTGTCTTCAATGCGCACGGTTACATAGGAAAGATCGTCCCCGTCGGCTTGGATCGTGCTGCGATCCGCAATTAGCTTTATTTTCGCCGGAGCACCCGCGGTCCGAACCGCCTGGACTGTCACCTGCTTGCCCCCTGAATAGCCCACGGCCTTCAGCGTTCCCGGCGCATAGGGCACTTCCCAATGCAGGCGATACTTCGTCTGAAACTTGCCGTCTTCGCTGATTTTTTTGTTCACCGGAATTTCGATCAGGTCGGAGAAGCGCTTCTTCCGGCCCAGAGATTTTCCGTTCAGGAACAACTCGACTTCGTCCGCATTGGTATAGATGAATACCGGTATGTTCTTGCCTTCCTGCCCTTCCCAATTCCAGCGCTGGGGAACGATGTGGACCATAGGCTTCGTGGTCCATTCGCTCTGATAAAGGTAGTAGCGATCTTTTGGGAATCCAGCGAGATCAACAAAACCGAAGTACGAACTGCGCGCCGGCCAATCGCCTTCGTGACTGCTGCGCCACTCCCAGTACGGAGTTGGCTCGCCGAGGTAATCGAATCCGGTCCAAACAAATTCGCCCGGCACCATAGGAAGCTTGTCCTGATACGTGAACTCCACATCCGGGCAGTACGCCCAGACTGGTGCGACTGTGTCATAGCTGTTCACCTGGTGCGAAGGTAGCTTTTCGTAAGCCAGCAGCGGCCAATGATACTCGCCGCGCGAACTCACGCACGATTCAGTTTCTGACCCATAGACCACCCAGTCCGGATGATCTTTTCTGACTTGCTCGTAGTGCGCGGGCGCGTAATTCAAGCCTTTGATGTCGACTTGATCGGCGAAGTGGTTGCGTATGGCGGCTTCCCACTGATTCATGGCGCTGGTGGTAGGCCGCGTGGGATCTTCGTCATGAAAGTAATCGGTCAACTGTTTGGCAATCTTCCATCCGTCCGGGGAGTTCTGCTCGGGTATTTCGTTTCCGATGCTCCAGATAATCACGCTCGGATGATTCCGGTCGTGCCGTGCCATGTCGCGCAGGTCGCGCTCCGACCATTCGTCAAAATATTTGCTGTAGCCGTTAGGAACTTTGGGGATGCGCCACATGTCGAAGGCTTCGTCCATGACAACAATTCCCATCCGATCGGTGAGTTCGAGCAGTTCAGGGGCAGGAGGATTGTGGCTGGTTCGAATCGCGTTCACTCCCGCGCCTTTTAGAATTTCGATTTCACGCTCGATGGCCCGGCGATTGACCGCCGCTCCTAACGCGCCGAGGTCGTGATGCAGGCATACGCCACGCAGTTTGCGCGCTTTTCCATTCAGCAGAAATCCATGGTCGTGATCGAAGGCAATAGTCCGGACTCCGAACGGAGTTGTGTACTTATCGATCACGCGATCACCGTCAAGTACCTCAGTGACTAGCATGTAGAGATATGGATCGTCCATGTCCCAGCGGTGGGGATTTTGGACAGTCAAGCTCTGAGGAATAGTGCGCGTCGCTTCCGATGAAATTCCTGTCTTATCGCTGCTGGTTTTGGCGACGACTTTTCCTGAGTGATCAATGACGGATTGCCGAACTACAATCTGCGCTTCCTCTTCGGTCTGGTTACGAACATCGGTCTTCACGGAAACCATTGCCTTCGCATCCGAAACGTCGGGCGTGGTGACGTACGTGCCCCACTCAGCAACGTGCACCGGCGCAGTAATGTCGAGCCACACATTGCGATAAATTCCTGCGCCGGGATACCAACGCGACGAATTTGGCTCGGGCTGCAAGCGAACAGCGAGCACGTTCGGCTCAGAGCCGTAGCGGAGGTGCGGAGTCAGATTGAAGTAGAAGCTCGAATATCCATACGGCCGCCCGCCGAGTTCTTCGCCATTTAGCCAAACAGTCGAGTTCGACATTGCGCCGTCGAACATGATGGTGAATACGCGACCTTTAGCACTCTCAGGCAGAAGAAACGATTTGCGGTACCAGCCAGTGCCGGAAACGGGCAAGCCTCCGGTAGATGGGTTGTTCTTTTCGTCGAACGGGCCTTCGATGGCCCAGTCGTGCGGTAAACGAAGCAGCGTCCAATGCGAATCGTCGAAATCGGAATTTTCCGCGCTCGCAGCGTCACCCTTGTGGAAACGCCAATTACCGTCGAAGTTGATGCGGCGTTCACCGGAAATCTGGATTGCGGCGACTTGCTGGGCAACAACGGCAATGGGATTCAGCGTGAGAACAGCAGTGATTAGCAGATATACGTATTGACGCATGGTTTGTTGACTCATGTGTCTCCTGGTTCGAAGTCGTGAGGCGGCTGTCGTTTAGCTGGAAGTCACCTCAGTGGCTAAAGCCCGACCTTTTTTTGCGGTAATCGGCACGGCTAAAGCCGTGCCCTTCCCGGATGTGCTACGTTCCCGCGGCTTCTTTGGCCGGAATCCAGTACACCTCTTCTTTCAGGTGTTCTTTAGTGAAGCCGATCCGCTTCAGAATGCTCTTGCCGTTTTCGATCATGTCTGGATGCCCGCACAGATACGCGACGGAATTTGTCCCGTCGAGTTCCCACTTATCGGAATACTTCCGCATGACATCATCGACGCGACCCATTTCTCCGATCCATTTTTCGTCTTCCCATGGGCGGCTCACCGAGGGCACGTATTTCAGCCATGGCACTTCGGCTGCGATTTTGCAAAGCTCCTCACAATATCCGAACTCCCATGACCGGCTGGCCCCATTTAGAGCGAACAGTTTGTGCTCACCTTTGAACGTGCCTTCCTTCCATGCTCGGTGCAAAGTGCGCGCGTAACTAACAAATGGAGCGATACCGGTAACGGTGCTTACCAGAAAGTGATTGGTGCGGCCGCTCTTCTGATCGAGGGTAAACAAGCCCTTTGCCGACTTTCGCATCAGCATCTGGTCCCCGACCTTCAATTCATAAAGCTTGGGAGTCAGTTCGCCCTGGGGCACGAGCTCGAAAAAAAATTCGATCTCCTTTTCAAGCGGGGAGGAAACAATCGAATACGCCCGCTCAATTCGCTTCTCGGGAGTTTGGACACCAAGCGTCGCATACTGGCCAGGTTTAAAAGTGAAAGCTCCACCGGGATCAACGCGAATCATCCATAGGTCGGAAGCGAAATCTTTTCTTTCGATTATCTCCGCGCGGTAAAACTTGTCATCGGGAAGAGGAATGTCCATTCAGGACCTCGCTGAGTGAAGCCACACAGTTTACAGGAATTCCCGCACCGGTTGAGATCGCAGGGTATGGTTATGGCGCGGTTGCATTCGCAACCGAACTTCCTTGCGAACTTCTTAACTGCTGCAGAGCTTGTTGCATTTCGGCCCAGCGCTTTTTGTTTCGTCTATCGTGGTAGGCCGCATGTGGGTCGGAGTAGTAGGAAAGCATGTTATTTCGTATTTCCGGTGTCATATTGGTGAAATTGTGACGCGCCAAATCGAGCAGTAGCCGAGAGTACGTGTCATCGGCAAGAGGATACTCGGCCGCGCGAGTCTCGCGTCCGGTATCACAATCGGTATCAACAAATTTCAGTTGTGCGCCGCGCGCCTGTTCCAGCAATGACTTGTAATCATCCATGGTCTTATTTACGCTCTTGATGTACATGTCTTCTGTCTGCGTAGTCGGAATTTTAAAATCCAGCGCGCTCGCCGGACCGACCTTTGGGAAGATCCGCAGGATGAAAGCCAGCACGCGCGAACCAAAGCCAGGGCGGCGATATCCCTTGCCCCACTCCTTCTCGTAACTGGTTCGAGAAAGCTCGTACAAGAATTGCTTTTGGGCACGATTCTGGCGCTCGGGAACCAGATCGGCATTTTTGTTCAGGAGCGCAACGCGCGTCATTGCAGGAACGATCGTACTTACGGCCCGTCGAAATGTTCCAATCGCCAAATCCTCATTGCCGCCCAGAACATCTGAAAGTTGCATGTCGTAGGTTTCTTTGAACGCTCGCTCAAGCAGCGGCTTGGCTATTTCGAATCCGATAAAGTCGTGGAACCGGTCGGACGTGTAGCGGTTCTTTGCGACTTGCACCATGTCAAATCCGAATTCAGTGCGGATGTGGCTTTTGTGATCGTCGGCATAGGTGACTTTGCTTCCATATTTCGCGCGCAGCTTCGGAAATTCAATCGCGACCACCTGATTGATCGTCGGATGGCCCATGTTGTCGGATGAATAGTGCGCCAGCGCCCCGAGCGCAAAAGCGTATTCGTTAATGTCGGAGGAGTCCTCAATCAGCGCAGCGACAAAATCTCCGGTGCGGACGTAATGCACGAGGTCGCTGAAGTATTTTTTGCCGAATGGGTAGTAACCCATGTCCTGCACCACGCTTCCGCCGTATGCAAAAGCATGAGCATGCTTCAGATCATCGGGTGAAGCCTGTGGGAAACGCGCGAGCAGCAGGGGGCGAATTTGGTCCTCCCATGCCAGATCGATGATCTGCTCATGCGTGAGAACAGAATAAGAATGGCTGGGCAGAGAGCACCCAGCAACACAGGCAAGCAAGGTTATCAGCCGGAGAGCTCTCATCTGTTCTTTAGATGCAGCTCTGGCCAGCTATTTGCCTACGACTAGCAGCTCAAAGGTACCCGGCACGATCGATGGACGGGGATGTGGGTTTTGTGCAGTGGCAGCGGGTGGGGGGCCAAACTGCGCTGTGACAAGGTAGAGATTGTGCGTTTTGCGATCGAGCGCCATAGTGCGAGCACCGCGGGCAGTTTTGACATTTTCGGTAACGCTGAATTTCGCGGCAGACTGTTCCTTCACAACCGTGAGTACCCCCTCGCCGCATGATGCGAATGCAAGCTTCGTCTCGGGATCATAGCGATCGGCGTCTACTCCCTCGCCGATTGGCACTGTGGCGATCACCTTGCCGGTATCGGCATTTACGACTGCCATCATCTTGTTGTCGCAACCGGAAAACAAGCGGCGGTTCTTTATATCGATTGCCAAGCCGCTAGGGGATTCACATGGCGCAAGCGACCAGCGTGATTTGATTTTCAATTCCTTCGGATCGAGAGCAACCAATTCGCTCTTGTCTTCGATATTTACAAAAAGCTCGCCTTTTTCGTCGCTGACTCCAAATTCCGGCTTGCCGTCCAGCGGAATTTTGCCGACGATTTTTCCGCTCGCGGCATCAATTGCCGTTGAATCGTGGCTGCGTCCGTTGAACGTGAAAACTCTTTTCGTAGCAGGATCGTAAAGAATGGCGTCCGGATTTTCGCCGACGTTCTGAACCTTGCTGATGGGCTGTAGGGTCTGCAAATCGAAAATCGTTACTGTGCCTTCGCGCCCGTTGCTGGTGAAGCCGCGTCCGAACTCAGGCGCCAGGGCGATGCCATGAACACCGGGAGTGTCGGGAATGTCTCCGACCTGCTTACCTGAATCCGCGTCCATCACAAGGACGTGCGTTGCATGCGAAATGAACAGATGTCGCGAATCGGGGTCCATTTTCAGGTAGTCCCACCCGCCTTCGCCACTAAGTTTGTAAGTCTTTATGACGTGAAGCCCAGGGTTTGCTGCAGAAAGGCGTGGGCCGAATAGGCCGACCACAAACACAAAACCCAGAAGGACATTTCTCATGGCGCACCGCTTTCGTGAGCTGAAACTGCACGCTTGAATTCTACTCTTAAGAACAGAATGCGGGAATATGCGAAGGTTTAAGAGAATAAACGGGCAGAATAAATCTGCCCGAGAGAGATATTGAATTAGGACGAAGTGGCGCGAACAGACTTAGTGACGGTCGTTATCGTGATCGTGATCCCAATCGTAGTTGCGGTCCCAGTCGCGATCGGTGCGCCACTGGTGCGTGTTGGGATCGTACCAGCCGTGCGCCTCGGTATAGCAGCGGTCCCATTCGGATTGCATTCTCGCCTTGGCGTTGTCCGCCTGAGGGCTGTGTCTACCATGCTCATGCACTTCGTGCCGATAGCGGTCCTGCGCCTTTTCTACCCGGTGCTGACAGCGTGAGCGGGCATCATCGGCGTGCGCCTTTGGCGTTGTGGCAACTGTCAGTACCGCGCCCATAGCCAATGCCGCCAGCGTCGTTCCAAATTTCAAATGGTTCATCCCTTTGTACCCTCCTGTGTCGAAATTCGGCGGTTGAGATAGGCTGACGGGGCAGTGGGTTGCTCTTAAGGTGTGCTCGACAACCCTGTAGAAAGTCTCAGCATTTAAAATCTCCTTGTGGAGACAGTCACTTCCAAAGAAAACGTTTCACAGCTACAGTTTCATCCCCGGCGGTTTTTGTCCGGCGGACACGTTCAGACGCTCGCAAGTTTTTTCCTTCCGAGACGGTTCTCGTTGCCAAAACCTGAACAGCGCCTGATCGAAGTAGAATCCGGCATCCGCGTTCTTTGCCATTGCTATTGGCAACCGGCGCGTAGTTCTGCACTTACAGTGATTGCAGTGCATGGTCTTGAAGGATCAACCGAATCGAAATACATGCTGGGCATCGCCGATAAGGGACTTTCTGCGGGCATGAACGTTGTCTTGATGAACCAGCGCACGTGCGGCGGGACAGACCATCTGGCTCCTACGCTTTATCACTCGGGCCGCTCCGGTGATGTCATGGCAGTGGCAGCGCACTTGATTGAAAGCGACGGTGTCTCTCGAGTGGCACTCTGTGGATTCTCGATGGGCGGGAATCTGGTTTTAAAAACTGCAGGCGAATGGGGAAGCGACGGCCCTCGGCAGTTTCGCGCAGTGGCGGCGGTTTGCCCGGCAATGGATCTGGCGGCGTCAGCTGATGCGCTACATCAGCCGGGCAATCGCCTGTATGAGCAGTACTTTTTATGGAAGCTGAAAACGCGTTTGCGAAAAAAGGTACGGAGTTTCCCTGGGAAATACGAGCTATCGCGCGCGAATGGCGTGAGGAGCTTGCGTGAGTTCGATGATCGGATCACGGCGTTTTACTGCGGGTTTGACGGAGCTGCAGATTACTACGCACGGGCTGCCGCTTCGAATGTCATTGACCACATTGCTGTACCCGCCTACATCCTTTACGCGCGCAACGATCCCTTCATTCGCATCTTGTCCGAAACGCGGAGGAAAATTGCTGCCAACTCCAGTATTTCGTTTGTCGAAACAGAAGATGGCGGGCATTGCTCGTTCATCGGCACACGCGAGCAAGGCGACGGCCATTTCGCGGAGAGAACTGTGATCGATTTCTTCGCGAATGTTTCGTAGAACTGGGACGCGCACAATTGCGTATCTCTCTTGGGCCAATAGTCACTTGTGAGCGCACTATTAAACTCGCGCAAAAAGGCGCAATACCGCATTCCTGTAAAATCAGCGGCAATGACGCGCGCTTGGCGCTTTTTGATAGCGATCGCTATAGCAGGGCTGCTGCTTGCTATCAGCTCAGCCGCCGAGCCGATTTCCCAGCTTCACCCGTCAAACTACGTTAACGACTTTGCGCATGTGCTTCAGCCGGATACTGAAGCGCAGTTAAACGACCTGTGCCAGCAAATCGACCAAAAGGCAAAAGCTCAGATCGCCGTCGTAACCATTAACTCACTCGATGGCCAGGATATTGAAAGCTATGCCGTCGATCTCTTTAAGAAGTGGGGGATCGGGAACAAGTCTACGAATCGCGGCGTGCTGATTCTCATCGCGGTCAAAGATCATCGTTATCGCACCGAAGTCGGTTACGGACTGGAGCCGATTCTTCCCGACGGCAAAGTCGGCGGCATTTGGCGCGAATCGGTGCCGCTGCTCAAGCAGGGCGACTACAACGAAGCAATCGGGCAGACGACAGAGAAAGTCGCGTCGGTCATTGCGCACGATGCGGGAGTGGAAGTTACAGGTGCAAGCGAAACTCCGCGTGAATCCACCCCACCCAGATCGATCCCAATTGGTGGCATATTTTTCCTGATCATCATTGCAATCATTGTGCTCGCCACGCCGCTGCGGAAGGTTTTGTTCTGGTGGTTGCTCTTGGGCGGCGGCCCGCGTTGGGGTGGGGGTTATCGCGGTGGTTGGGGCGGAGGTGGTTTCGGGGGATTTGGTGGTGGAGGTGGTGGCGGAGGATTCGGCGGTTTTGGCGGCGGTATGTCTGGCGGCGGTGGCGCGAGCGGAGGCTGGTAAGGAGAGAATTATGGCTTTCGGTTCTCAGAAATACGAGGAGTTGCTAAACGAATTTGTGTCGAAGCTGCGATCGGCAGCCGGGGATAATTTAGTCAGCGTGGTTCTTTATGGCTCAGCGGCAGACGGGGAGTTCCATGCCGACTATTCCGATTTGAATCTGCTTTGCGTTGTGCGTGATACATCGTTTGCAGCTTTGAACAAAATTGCCACTGCCGTTGATTGGTGGCGCAAGAAGAAACGTCGGCCACCCTTGGTCATGACAGCAAAGGAGTTGCAGGACACCGCGGACGTGTTTTCAATCGAATTCACCGACATCAAGAACCGATATCGTGTGCTTTACGGCGAAGATCCATTTCAGAATTTCACAGTACCAATGCATCTGCACCGGCAACAACTCGAATATGAGCTGCGAGAGAAGCTATTTCTCCTCCGGCAACATGTGCTCCTGGCCCAATCGAGCCAGAAAGCTTTGTGGGAAGTCATGTTGAATTCGCTATCATCGTTTACAACCTTGTTCCGCCACGTGTTGATCGAACTTGGCGAGCAGGGCCGGAAGCATTCGCGCGAGGCGACCGAGGAGTTGGCCGCGCGGCTGAACTTCGACCCCTCAGCATTCGTACAATTAATGGACATTCGCGCAGGGAAATCTGACCGCAAGCAGCTTTCAGCCGCGGCCGTTGCCGCGAAATATCTCTCGGTGATCGAAACGGTAGCGGCCGCAGTGGATACAATGCAGAGTTCCACTGCGGGGATGAACTAACGTAGGGGCGAACTAAGTTGGGGCAGTTTTTGACTAGAACGGGAAGCAGTTGCGCAAAGGAGAGGCTATGAGCAAATTTGCCATCGTGTCTATTACGATTCTGGTTTTGATTTTGCTTTGTGCCGGCAAATACATCAGCGTAAAGAACACGCTGGTCGCGAAGAACGAAGCGGTCAAGACTTCGTGGTCGCAGGTAGATATCGTTCTGCAGCGCCGTGCCGACCTGATTCCCAATCTTGTCGAAACCGTGAAAGGCTATGCCAAGCAGGAGCAAACTGTATTTGGCGACATCGCCAGGGCGCGAAGCCAACTGCTCAACGCGGGAACACCTGAACAGAAAATTTCCGCAAACACGCAATTGGATGGCGCGCTCGGAAGACTGCTGCTGATCGTTGAAAATTATCCGGAACTGAAATCCAACGAGAATTTTCTACGGCTTCAGGACGAACTCGCCGGCACAGAAAACCGCATCGCGGTAGAGCGCCAGCGTTATAACGACACCTTGAAGGATTACAACGTCTACGTGCAGCAGTTCCCCAATAGCATTTTTGCTTCGAGTCTTGGATTCAAACCGAACACCGCTTATTTTGCGGCGAGTGAGGGGTCGCGCGAGGTTCCGAAGGTGAATTTCTCGACACCGACTGCGCAACCAGCTCCGGCACATTGAAAGGGGCTGGGTTGGAGGATTTGTTATTTTTTATCTGACGCGAGTTGCTTGGCGATCTCGGCGAGCAGCCGGGGCTTGAGTTCAGCGAGGACGTTATCCACAATGCTGGAGAGCGGGTCGCCACCGGCAGGTTTAGTGGCCTTGTCGCCTTGGGCTGCTTGCGACGGCGAATTGGTTTCATCCTCTCCAGGCAACTCATTGCGGACCGAAGCGTTCTTTTCGGCCATAGAAGCAACAGATTGGGCGATGGCTTCAGCGACTTGCTGACCAACAACTGTTTCGCGAACGCGCTCCCAATTGTCCAAACTTGCTGCCGTTTCTGCAGGGGCCGGAGTTTCCGACGTGGCGCTTCCAGATACGGCTTGGGAAGAAGAACCTGAAGCAGATGCCGTAGCTGCAAATGCGGCTCCGGAAATTTCGTCATCAATCTGCGGTTGGTTGGCGGTCTGATCGTCCTCGGCGCGCTCCTGAGACTCTGCCGCAATCGATTCTTTCTTCTCCTGCTCAGGAATCGCCTCCGAGGTCGTCTGTGCCTGTCGCATCTCTTCATCGAGTGATCGCACAGCTTCTTCAGCTGATAGCGCGACGTTCTCTGCGACCCAGCGCGGCCCAGATTCGGTTTTCTCGGCTGCGATTTCTGCTTCAGTGGCCGGAGGCTCGGCTGCAGCTTCAATCTTTGAACCCGATAACGAATCACTGACAGCTTCCGCAGCGGGGGCCGGTTCAGGTCTTTCGTTTTCAGAAGATACGCTCGCCTCTTCGACCTTTGTTGGTTCGGTAACCGGGTCCTTTTCGATCGGAAATTCTGGCGCGGTATTCTGGGGTGACGCAGGCCACGCACTGGGCGCTGGAATAGGCCCGGAAGCAAAAGTGACCGCGTCTTCGGCTTGGTTCTCGCCGGTGTCGCTGGCGGCCATCCGCGCCTGCCGCTCGATGCCGGTAAGTGAAGCATTCGTCGCCGCCGGTTGCGCCGCAGTTTCAGAAGGCCTAGCGTGACGCCTTTTCACTTCCTCGAGGTAAGAAATCCGATCATTCCGCAATTCGTCGCCTTCATCGGCCACAATCTCTTCGCCTTTCAAACGCCGTGACTTCTTCGACTCTGATTTTGACCGGCCGCGTACGCCTTCGGATTGCGGCACAATGCGATCTTCAAGTCGCGTCAAGGCTGCAAGCAGTTCACTTGCGTCGAAGGGCTTAATGATGTGCCCATCGGCACGTACACGTTTGGCTTCGTCGGTTTTGAATGGCTCCATTTTGCCGACGGTGAGCAGGACTGGAATCCGGTTGGTCGCGTCGGATTCTTTCAGGCGCTGGCAGACTTCAAGCCCGCCGTAACCCGGCATGTACACGTCAAGCACGATCAGATCGGGCTGGTTCTCGTGGATTTTCTTCAGCGCAGCCGAGCCGTTGTTGACGGTAATAACTTCGTAACCAGCATCCGTGAGGATGCGGCGCCCCATGTTCTGAGCGGTAACGCTGTCATCGGCAAGCAGTACTGTGCGCGCCAAGCAATGTCCTTATCCGGAAGAGATACCACCGAAGGTAACTTGGAACAGGCGTTACGTCAATAAAACCAAAGGTTTAACGTGGTTACGTGTGGACAATGCGTTCAATGCACCTTCACGTCAGACCCGGGTCAATTGCCGGGTATCACTTTATGCAACAGGCCCTTCTTTTTCTTATGCTTGCTGGAGGCAAGGTCCTGATCTGTGGCAAGTTGCTGGCCACTCGCGTCGGACGCATTTTGCGGGTTTGCTGCTGGAGAGTCATTGCCCGGCTGAATTTGGTTGACCTGCGCCGGAGGAGGAGCCGGCTGATCAGACGAGACGTTCGGCTTCAATTCATTTGGATCAGGAGCGGTCGCTGCCTGAGCGGCTGGATCGGACGCTGCGGCATTCGGTTTGAGCTCGTTAGGATCAGCTTGCTCCTGGGCTGCGGTTGCACTTCCGTCGGCGTTAGCAACACTCGAACCTGAAGAAGTTGAGTCCGAGCGCGGCGCCGCTTCGTTCGCACCAGGATTGGGATTTACGGGCTGAACAGTAAGCGAGTCGTTGCCTTTGCTGCCCGGACCTAATGCGACTTTTCCGGCCGCTTGCACAATCGCCCGGGCATCCATTGGTGTGGGATCGGTTAATGTTGGATCGCCGATCTTTGTCGCCGGAGAAACATCGGGGTGCCGCTCAAACGCGCTCATCATTTTGCTAAGCAGCGTCTGCTCGCCACGCCCGGCTTCTTCAGCTTTGTTGAGGGCAAGAGCTGCTTTGGTGGGCCGCGGAATCGGCTGGTGCAAAGCCGCCAAACGAGCACGAGCATCGTCGGCGCGGTTCATCGCCGGATAACGCGTAATGATTTTCGAATATGCGGCTGCGGCTTTTTCAGCAAAATCATTACTCATGCGCTCGCGTGCAAGCTCATCTCTTTTAAGTTGCGCCTCGTTGAATTTGTGAAGTTTTTCCATCTGCTCGCGCTCAGTGCCGTCCATTTTCTTGAGCAACGCAATTTCGCCCTCGTACGCCTGTCCCAATAAATACAGGGTTTCGTCGGCTTTGCTGTACAGGGGATAACGATCGACAAGGGATTGCAGGCGGGCAATTGCAGCGGGATAGGATTCCTTCAGATAGTAGAAACGTCCGACGCCGTATTCGCGCTCGGCAATCACTTCTTGCACTTGTAGGAGCTTCTTTCTCGCCTCGGCTACCATCTGCTGGTTGTCGGGGTACTGCAGTATCACCTTGCGATACTCCTGCTCGGCGCGCACAGCGTGAGTGAAATCGCGATCAGGCTTCTCCATCTGTTGGTACTGAATGTTCGCGATCTTGAACTGAGCTTCGGCAGCCTCGGGCATGTTCGGGAAGAATGTAATGAAATCTTCGTATTCCTGCTCCGCCTGCGCCAGTGCTGCCGTGCCGCCCTCGGCGTACCACGAGTCGGCGAGAGACAACTTTGCTCGGGCTATGAATTCCGAATCTGGGTATGTGTTGATCAGGGTTTGCATGTCGAGGCGCGCGATGTCGAAGTGATTGTGCTTCATCGCGTCCATGCCGCGGTCGAAGAGGACCTTGTCCGGCTGCTTTGAGTCCACCTTGGCCAGCGGGTTGTTGACTTTTTTGTTGGTGCAAGCGGTTGTGAGCGCCAGCGTCGCGGCCAGGCAAATCACCGAATATCTAACGGACATGAAAACCTCAATTTAAAGCCACTGTCATTCCTCACCGCTTCAGCGGTGAGGAACCTGCTTTTGGCAACTTGGTCGCGGACGGAAGGCGTCCGCGCTACACTTTCTGCAGCGTCGCCTCGAACGCTGCCTTCAGCAAATTTTGGGCGTTAATCTTTGGATCACCGTGGCTGAATACCGCGTTGCCCGCCACCAGTATTTCTGCCCCGGCGCGTACCACCTTCCCCACGGTATCGGGGGCAATGCCGCCATCGACTTCAACCCTGTAGTTCAAATTTCGTTGCTCGCGTAAATCTCTGACTTTGCGAAGCTTTTGCAGCGAATTGGAGATAAATGGCTGTGCCCCGAAACCGGGATTTACTGACATTACCAGCACATAATCCACGATATCGAGGACCTCGCTCAATGTCTCAACCGGGGTTCCCGGGTTGATTACCACTCCCGCGTGGCAGTCGTAATGCTTGATCAAATTCAAAGTTCGATCCAGATGCCGGCAGGCCTCAAAATGAACCGACATCCAATCCGCTCCGGCATCTGCAAAGGCTGGAATATATTCGTCGGGATTTTCAATCATCAGGTGGCAATCGAGAGGCAACTTGGTGGCTTTGCGTAATGAGCGAACCAGTTGCGGGCCCAGCGTGATGTTGGGGACGAAATGCCCATCCATCACGTCCACATGAATGATTGTTCCGCCGCCCTCGGCCGCCCGCGCAACCTGGTCTGCCAAATGCGCAAAATCCGCCGAAAGAATCGATGGCGCTAGCTCAATCAAGGGTCAAGGCCTAGGACGGTCGGGAGAACTGCTGGGGAGAATTCTACCACGCCCTATTGATTGGGCCGAAAGCACCTTGAGAGGCGGTATTGCGCTCAAGCCCGCGAAATTTTTGACCCGGTTTCACATGCTACTCTCGATTCGGAGAACACATGCTCGCGCCCCCGCCACTTGGCTCCACGCTCTTTGCTCTGGGTTCCTTCGGAACGTGGGGCATCAGTGACTTTATTGGGGGATATGCCGCCCGGCGCTTTCAGGCATTTTTCTTGGCAACACTCGGGTATCTGAGCGGCGCTACGTTGATGGCTGTGCTGGCACTGGCCAATCATGAGTCCATACCGCCGTTTTCACACTTGCGCTGGGCGTGCGCGGCAGGCGTTTGCGGAGGAATATCGCTGGGGCTGTTTTATCGGGCGCTGTCGCAGGGCAACATGGGACTGGCTGCGCCGGTTTCGGCCGTCCTCGGAGCGGCGATTCCGGTTGCGTTCGCGATCTTTACGGAGGGACTTCCCGGGTACCTGCCGATTGCAGGGTTTGTGCTGGCATTGATCGGCATCTGGTTGATCTCGCGGCCTGAAGGCGGACGAAGACCTCGAGGGTTGATACCGGCAATGATTTCCGGCGTCGGCTTCGCGTTGTTTTTCATCTTCATCAAGCAAGCCGGCAGCGGTTCCGCTTTGTGGATTTCAGCCTACTCGCGCGGATCCTCGCTGGTTGTGAGTGCGATCATTACGCTCGCCGGACGAAAATTCTCACCGACTTATCCCGCCGGACTTGGACTGGGATTGCTGGCTGGTTGCATCGATGCTACCGGCACGTTCTTCTTCGTTCGCGCCGGACAAGCTGGACGGCTGGACACCGCTGTTGTATTGAGTTCGCTATACCCAGTGTTGACGGTGCTGCTTGCGCGCATCGTTCTCCGCGAGCATTTCACGCGATGGAAGACGCTGGGCATTTTGGCGGCGTTGATTGCTGTGCCAATGATTGCGGTGGGGTAATAAAAAGAAAGCTATTCCGAGGAAGAAGATCATCCGGCACGGCCACGGACGATCTTCATAGTCGAGGAGCCTGCTTTTGCTACCATGCACCCGTGGCCCTCCTTGAGCTTCGCAATCTGACCAAAGTCTTTCCGCAGGGCGAATCGATGCTGGCGAGCGCTAAGACCCAGGTTCGCGCGGTTGACGACGTCTCACTCGACGTTCTCGCCGGAGAAACCGTCGGCCTGGTCGGTGAATCGGGTTCGGGTAAGAGCACATTAGGACGCCTGGCGCTTCGTTTAATTGAACCGACATCGGGAGAAGTCCGCTTCGATGGTCATGATCTGCTTCGCGCAAGCCGCAGCGAATTGCGCCATCTCCGCCGTGACATGCAGATCATTTTTCAGGACCCGTTCAGCTCGCTTGATCCACGCATGAGAGTGGAAGACCTGATCGCGGAGCCGCTGATCATTCATAAGAATGGCAGTCATAGAAATGAGGGTGCCCCACGAAATGAGGGTGCCCCACTTCTTCCCGAGTTTGGGAGAAGTGGGATTCCGCAAAAGGTGCAAGGACTTCTGAAAGCGGTGGGGCTGGACTTCTCCGCTCTCCGCCGCTACCCTCATGAATTCAGCGGAGGCCAGCGGCAGCGCATTGTCATTGCACGAGCGTTAGCCTTGCGGCCCAAGTTTATTGTTTGCGACGAACCGGTTTCCGCACTCGACGTGAGTGTCGGCGCGCAGATCGTCAACTTGCTTAAGGAACTCCAGCGCGATTTTGGACTCACTTACTTGTTCATCTCCCACTCGATGCCGGTAGTCCGGTATCTTTCAACTCGAATTGCTGTCATGTATCGCGGAAAGATTGTGGAGATCGCCTCGACAGAGCAGATTACGAAAAAACCGCAGCATCCATATACAAGGACTCTGCTCGAAGCTACGCCGGAAATCGCCTAGGAATGTGGGGTCGCGGACATTCATTCCGCTTGGAGGTTGCGCCATTCGACATTCCCTCTTTCGCGTTTTATCCTTCGAAGCGCAACAGGAGAGCTTATGAAAATCGCGATTATGATTCTGACTCTTGCCTCGGCAGCCGCAGCACAATCCAAATCTCCCGTTTCGGATGCCCTGCGAGAGATGCTTGGCGGACGCGAGAAAAACATCGTTGCCGCCTTCGAAGAAATGCCTGCCAATAAGTACGAATACAGGCCAACCGCCGCACAGATGACCTTCGGGCACTTAGCCGCACACGTTGCGGAGGGCAACGATTATTTCTGTGCGAATGTGGGCGATGTACCGCAACCGAAAACTGAAGAACTAAAGGGAACCGAAGGCAAAGACAAGCTGGTCGGAGCGCTCAAATCTTCGTTCGAGTTCTGCCGCACAGCGCTCGCCAAAGCCGATGACGCAAAAATGACCGAGAACATCAAATGGTTTGACGGAAAAGAACGTCCGCGTGCGTGGGCATTTCTCGGACTCGCTAGTAGTTGGGCGGATCACTACGGCGCGGCGGCAATGTATCTGCGATTGAATGGATTATTGCCGCCTACGGCGAAGAAGAAAGATTAGTCGTGTGGGGCGGACGCCCTCGCTCGTCAAGCCTTAGAAATGAAATCTTCCAGCATTGAAACTCCCGACTGGTCCAAGATTCCTGCGCCGATTGACGATGGCGCTGCCCGGCATCTCACCGGAATGAAAGTACCGGCGATTGAACTGCCTGCGAGTGATGGGGGCAATATAAATCTAGCTAAGTTGCGGGGACGAACAGTTGTCTACGCATATCCGCGCACTGGCAGGCCCGGAGTGCCGAACCCTGAGGGCTGGGACTTGATTCCAGGCGCGCGTGGTTGCACGCCGCAGAGCTGCGCTTTTCGCGATCACTTCGCCCAACTCAAAGCAGCGGGAGCGGATCGTCTTTACGGGATTTCGACTCAGAGCCCTGGCTATCAACGAGAAGCAGCCGAACGCCTGCACCTGCCGTTTGCCCTACTATCAGACGATCATCTGCGGCTGACGAAAGCCATGCGACTCCCCACATTCGAGACAAGCGGCATGACGCTGCTGAAGAGATTTACTCTGATTATCGCGATGGCATTGTGGAGCATGTTTTCTATCCGGTGTTTCCGCCGGACGCGAATGCCGGCGAAGTGTTAGCCTGGCTCACAATCCATAACGTCAAATAGCATCAGGCTGGCATTTGCACGCCTCATGGTGGAGCAGGCTTGAGGCCTGCGTCACATTGGCATCTCACTGCAGGCTGACGTTGCTCCACCCACAGGGAAACGTAAGTTATACTTTCCCGACCCGGTTCTGATCCAAACCACGCGGTCTCCTTCATGGCCATCGGTATTCGCACACTCGATCTGCGCAAGGTGTACCATTCCGCGCCTGCGTTTGCTGCAGGTGGTTTTGTTTCAAGCGCCAGCGCTCGCGACTCGAAGAAACATAAGCAGCCCAAGCCACAAATCGTCGCCTTAGACGGCATCTCTTTGGAAGTACTGCCTGGCGAAATCTTTGGACTGCTTGGTCCGAATGGCGCCGGCAAATCGACCACCGTTGGCGTGTTGACTACGCGCGTTCGCCCTACGAGTGGAGAAGCCTGGGTTGGAAAACATGAAGTCTGGAAGGACCAGGCGGCGGTCAAGCGTCTGATTGGGGTTGTGCCCCAGCGCCCGAACCTGGACTTCTCCCTGACCGCAGCCGAAATTCTCACATTTCACGGCGCATATTTTGGGCTTAGCACGAAGGACCGGAACGAGCGCGCCTCGCAATTACTGGAGAAATTCAAGCTCACTGATCGCGCCGATCAGATGGTGCGAGGATTTTCCGGCGGAATGATGCAGCGGCTCTCGATCGCCCGCGCCATGATGCATGACCCGCAAATTCTCTTTCTCGATGAGCCGAGCGCCGGGCTCGACCCGCAGACGCGAATTCTTCTATGGGAAATCATCCGCGAATACAACCAGGCTGGAAAGACAATCCTTCTGACCACGCATTACATGGAAGAAGCCGACGCACTTTGTAATCGGCTGGCGATTGTGGACCACGGAAAGATGATCGCGCTTGGTACACCCGCAGAGTTGAAAGCATCGATTCCCGGCGGGTATCTGTTGCGCCTCCGGTTCGGCAAGCAACCAGCCGAACTGATGACTGGGCTACGCGCGCTTTCGGGGGTGCGCGAAGTGCGTTCGCAAGATACGACTGGAGCAGACATTTACGCCGATCGCGGCGGATCGTTGATTCCAGAAATCGCGAGCCTCGCCACAACCACAGGCGCTGAGCTGCTCGACGTCCACATCTCAGAACCAAGCCTTGAGAATTTGTTTCTACATCACACTGGAAGGAGCCTGCGCGATTGAACTGGAAGGCTTTTGGCGCCCTGCTCGCACGCGATGCGCACGTCGCAAAGCGCAACGCGATGCAGTTATTTTTTCAAACATTTCTGCAGCCGCTCCTGTTCGTGTTCATCTTTGGACGCGTGATGGTGCGCAGCGGCTACATGCCGGAGCAGTATAAGAGCATCCTGTTGCCGGGAATCATGGCGATCAGTATGGTGTTTACCGGCATATGGGCCGTCGCCATGCCGCTCATCGCCGAGTTTCAATGGACAAAAGAAATTGAAGATCGTCTGCTCGCGCCAATTGAAAATATTTGGCTCGCGATCGAAAAAGTATTGTGGGGGATGATTCAGGCGGTCATCGCGGGAGTGATCGTCCTTCCGCTCGGCTGGCTTCTGCTGCGGCCGATTGATATCGGGATCCACTCGCCAGTTATGTTTGCCGTCATGACCATTCTGGTTGCCGCGTTCTCTGCCTGCGGCGGTCTCGCGCTTGGCTGCAGCATGAAACAGGAGCATATCGGGCTGATGTTCAGCATGCTGCTAACACCGATGATCTTCTTCGGATGCACTTACTACCCATGGAGCGCGCTGAACCTGTTCCCGGTGCTGCAAAAGATCGTCCTGATCAATCCCCTGGTTTATGCGAGCGAAGGGTTGCGGGCGTCCTTAGTTCCGGGGTTCCCGCATCTTTCGACGATTGCAGTACTCGCTGCGCTGGTATTCTTTGATCTTTTGTTGTTCGCGCTCGGGCTACGACAGTTCGACAAGAAAGCCATCAGTTAAACGTGGCAAAAATTCTGCTTGTACACTGGAACGACAAGGAAGCGAAGGGACGCCTTCGTGTTCTCAAATCGTGCGGCCATTCAGCGCAGGTCCTTTGTGACTCCGAAAAGCCAAATCTCGCCGCAATCCGAAATTCTCCTCCTGATCTTTTTGTGATCGACCTCGCGCGATTGCCTTCTCATAATCGCGAGATAGCGGGTTATTTCCGGCGCGGCAAGTTAACGCGCAGTACTCCCATTCTTTTTGTGGATGGCGACTCGGAACGAATTGCCAGCGCGCGCAAGTTAATACCCGATGCAACATTCGGTGGGTGGGAAGAGATCAAGGCGAGCATTGAGAAAGCGATCAAAGAAGCGCCGAGAAACCCAAAGGTTCCTGGAACGATGGCCGGCTATTCCGGAACTCCTCTGCCAAAGAAGCTGGGTATTCGAGAGAATCATTTCGTGGTCCTGGTAAATGCCCCGGACCGATTTGAACGAAAGCTCGAACCGCTGCCCTCCGGAGTGCAATTCCTGCAAGATGGGGACGGAGCGAATGTTGCTCTACTATTCGCAAAATCTGAAGCTGAACTGGTGCGCGATTTTCGTTTACTAGTGAAGAGACTACCGGGAAAAGTTGCGCTCTGGATCGCGTGGCCGAAGAAAACTTCAGGCGTTATGACTGACTTAACAGAAAATATGGTGCGCGCAGTTGGCCTGGATAGCGGCTGGGTCGATTACAAAGTTTGCGCGATTGATGAGACCTGGTCCGGCCTATGTTTTGCGAGAAAGGCGTCCCGGAAGGTGAATCGATGAAAAATATTGGCATTCTTCTCTCCGGTCGCGGATCCAATTTCGAGACAATCGCCAAGAATGTGGCTTCCGGAAAGATTCCTGGCGCCCAAATCTCGGTCGTGATTTCCAATCGCGAGGATGCGGGGGGGATTTCTAAAGCGGGAGAACTCGGACTCGAAGCGGTCGTCATTCCTTCGAAAGGCAAGGCTCGAGAAGACCACGATCGCGAAGTGGCGGCCTCGCTTCAGCACCACAAAGTTGATCTCGTTTGCCTCGCGGGATATATGCGTTTGTTGTCGCCCTGGTTCGTCAGGCAATTTCCGCAGCGCATTTTGAACATTCATCCTTCGCTGCTGCCGGCGTTTCCTGGTCTCGAAGCGCAGGAGCAGGCGTTTGCTTACGGAGTAAAAATCGCCGGCTGCACCGTACATTTCGTTGATGAGGAACTCGACCACGGGCCGATCATCGTGCAGAAAGCGGTGCCAGTGCTGGAGGGCGACGGCGAAAAATCTTTGGCTGCAAGAATTCTGGAACAAGAACACATTGCGTACAGTGAGGCCATTGATCTTGTGCTGAACAAGAACTTTCGCGTGCTCGGACGGAAGTTCGTCCTGAATAACGGTTAGCCCTGAGTTTAAATTCCAGCAAATCTGCAATAATCTTCACCATGCCAACATTCGCACCTGTTGACGAACAGCTGACATACATAAAGAAGGGCTCGGCGGAGATTGTGAAGGAATCCGAACTTCGCGACCGCCTGGAAAAATCCCGCACGTCTGGGAAACCGCTTCGCGTCAAAGCTGGGTTCGATCCCACTGCGCCCGACCTCCATCTCGGCCACACCGTACTGCTGCGCAAACTAAAACATTTTCAGGACCTCGGGCACACAGTTATTTTTCTTATCGGCGACTTTACAGGGATGATCGGCGATCCGACTGGACGTTCGGCTACTCGCCCGGCGCTTAGTGCGGACGAGTTGATGAAGAATGCCAAGACCTACATGGAGCAGGTCTACAAGATTCTTTCTCCGCGCACGACGGAGGTTCGATTCAACAACGAGTGGTTTGAAAAAATGAAGGCGGCGGATTGGATCAAGCTGGCTGCGAAGACGACAGTTTCGCAGATGCTCGAACGTGAGGACTTTCATAAGCGTTTTCAGGAAGAAAAACCAATCGCGCTGCACGAACTCTTATATCCGCTAGCGCAAGGTTATGACTCGGTCATGCTGAAAGCCGACGTCGAACTCGGTGGCACCGATCAGAAGTTCAATCTGCTGATGGGACGGGAACTGCAGCGCACCCATGGGCAGGACTCCCAGATCGTGTTGACCATGCCGATCCTCGAAGGCCTCGATGGCGTGCAGAAGATGTCGAAATCCTATGGCAATGCCATCGGAATCAAAGAGTCACCGCTTGAAATGTACGGCAAGCTGATGTCGATCTCTGACGAAATGATGTGGCGCTACTACGAGCTGCTCACCGACGTGCAAATGGCCGAGATCGAGCGCATGAAGCGCGAAGCTCATCCCATGCAAGCGAAAAAAGATCTAGCGGCGCGCATCGTGGAAGATTTCCATTCCGCCGACGCGGCGACGAAAGCCGCGGAGGACTGGGCAAAGCAGTTTCAAAAGAATCAAACGCCAGACAGCGTCGAGGAGGCGGCGATCCCAGCTTCGTCGGTTTTGGCCGATTCCGGATCCTCGAACGGAAGCCATGCCGTTAGACTGGACAAGCTTCTCAAGGAATCTGGGCTGGCAGCCTCGCGCACCGAAGCGGAACGCAAGATTAAAGAGGGTGCTGTCTCGATTGACGGCACGTCCGTTACCTCCCAAGTCGTAAACGTCAATGGCCACGAAGGCGTGCTGGTGCGGGTAGGCAAACGCGTCAAGCGTATCCGACTCACATAGTATTTCCTCGTTCCCGCGGCGATGGGCACTATTCGTGTGCAGTGCACCCGGGAAGGAACACAGTCCGTCTTCGCGCGCACCTTTTCCGTGATTTGACGCATCTTATTTTAGGCGCATATTATTCCCGTTCGGCTTTCGAGGCCCGCGAACAGAGTAGCGGGCTTCAAGTATTGGAGCCTCAAAATGGAAAAGAAAAAATTGGACGCATTCAAAAAGCGGCTGGAGCAGCGACAGCAAGAGTTGCGCCGCACTGTTACACGCACGCAGCAAGACGGCCGTAGTGCTGACGATGATGTCGCGCAAGACATTGCCGATAAGGCAGCCAGTTCTTATAACAAGGAATTTTTATTTCATCAGAGCAATGCCGACCGTCAATTGCTGCAAATGGTTGAGGGCGCCCTCGCCCGGATTCGCGAAGGAAACTTCGGTGAGTGCATCTCGTGCGGCAAGGAGATTAATCCCAAGCGGCTAGAAGCCGTGCCCTGGACCCGCCACTGCATCGAATGCCAGGAGAAGCTGGAAAAGGGGCTGCTGGAAGAGGCGTCGAGATAGCACTCAGTCCTTCAGCTTTCAGCCATGAACTTGGAAGTGAATCTTTACCCGAGATGCAAGTGAGGCGACATCTTCCTTCAAGGTTGGGGCTGATTGCTGAATACTGAGTTCCAAGTTGCTATTGCTTCTTTGACGCTCTTCTTTTCCAGCTGATACACTGATTTTTCCAGTTTTAATCTAGAGAGGGGTTTTCGTGCGCGCAGAAGCACGCCATCAACTCAAACGAGACAAGTTCAGCCGCACCACAATGGAAGTTGCGGAAAAGACAGTCTCCTGGTCCGCCGAGCACAAAGGCAAGGTGATTGCCGGCGCGACCGTACTCGCAATCATCATAGCTGCCGTTTTCGGCGGTTGGTATTACCTTCAGCAGCAAGATCAAAAAGCTAGCGTTGATTTCGGCAAAGCTTTACAAACTATGGATGAGCCAGTTCGCGCTGCCGGAGCTCCAGCGCAGCCTGATGAGCCGAGCTTTGCGTCCGCCAAGGAACGTGCCACTGAAGCCCACAAACAGTTTCAGGCAATCATTGATAAATATCCGCATACTCGCGCTGCCGATTTTTCACGCTACTTCCTTGGAGTAACTTCCGCGCAATTGGGCGACACTGCAACGGCAGAACGCGAGCTTAAGGCTGTCGCCGGATACCACAACCGCGATCTCTCGTCCTTGGCTAAGTTGGCCCTCGCGGGCATCTACCGCGATACGAATCGCACAAAAGATGCCGTTGACCTATACAAGCAGCTGATGGAGAAGCCCTCGCAAACGGTGAACAAAAGTGCGGCGCAGATTGAGTTGGCCGAAACCTACCAGGCCGCGGGTATGACTCCCGACGCAAAAAAGCAATACGAGCAGATTCAAAAAGAAGCTCCTCAGAGCGAAGCTGCTCAATTGGCGTCGATGAAATTGCAGGAATTGAAATAGGATTACACGTCTTTGGCACTCCGGAATCGACATGGGAATTAAGGTCCTGCTCGTTGACGACGAGCCGAGCATTTTAATGACCCTGGAGATGGTTTTGCACGCTGAAGGCTTCGAGGTACAGACCGCTTCCTCCGGCACCGCAGCAAAAACAGCCCTCTCGGAACATGCGTTCGATGTGGTGCTCACTGATCTAAGCCTCGAAACTGCCAGCACTGGATATGATGTTGTCCAGGCGGCCAAACAGCATGGGGCAAGACCCGCAACCCTGGTCGTCAGTGGATTCCCGGACCTGCTGTGCAACTGGAAAGCCCACGGTGCGGACGCAGCTCTGCAAAAGCCGACTGAAGTCCCAGAGTTGATTGCCACAATCAACCGCCTCGTTGGTCAACGATAGTGCTCCGACAACCGTAACGTTGACCACCTCCTCGGCCCAATCGATCATTGTCTTTCGGTATGAAGAAGTTAAAGATCGCTTTTGGGATTGCTGTGCTTCTCCTAGTCGGCGACGTTGGCCGGCAGGTTGGAGCGGCTGAAATTTCAAATGCCGAATTGCAGGAGGATATGAAAGATCTCGCCTTACAAGTGGCGAGCCGTACCAACCCATCGGGTATCGTGACGGACGAGCAACTCCGGGATGCAATTCTTCACAAAGCCGATAACTACGACATTCAGCTGAGTGCAGGGCAAATAACTGTTGAGCGCACCGGCTCAGACAGAGATGTCACCGTGTACCTCGCAGCCGATTACGATGCGGCCATACGCGTCGCAAATTACTCCTACGTCATCCACTTCGACCCGAGTAGCGGCAGATGACGCTACGTATGTACTTCTGAGTTATTTTCCGCCCCAAAAACGCACCTAGTCAGTACACGTTCTTTCCTCGATTCGGCCCTATTATGTCGATAACGAATTTCCGGAGGTTGATCCTGCCATGGCAGCAAGTCAGGTTGTGCTCTACTTCGACAGACAGGAAGACGCGGT
>Ga0070741_10001422_pt1 | contig 73080 bp, 65 predicted proteins | sample Coa_R1_4_FD_66440 | JGI IMG/M metagenome (GOLD analysis project Ga0070741, IMG submission 66440) | Surface soil microbial communities from Centralia Pennsylvania, which are recovering from an underground coalmine fire - Coalmine... | ecosystem: Environmental > Terrestrial > Soil > Unclassified ...
CTGCCCCTTCTTGCTCGTCGATGATTCCGCCATCTGCCTCTCCCGTGTGCTTGCAACGTGAGGACAGTGTGCACAAAGCGCCCCCGCCAGATCTATAACGCCGCCTGCTTACCGGTTACGCTCCCACAAGATCAACCGGATTTACATCACCCTGCCAATGGCAGCCCAGCCGCGCACCCTGCAGCTACTCGACGCGTTGCACGATAGCACCGCCTCGATCTACTTCGTCCCCGATATACGGAAGTTCAACGTGGTGCAAACGTATTTCGATGAGGTCGGGGACATGCCGGTCATCGGTGTTAGCGAGACGCCGTTTAACGGAGTCAATTGGATGATCAAGTACGCCTTCGATTTGATCGCTGCCTTTGTGGCGCTCGTCCTCCTCGCTCCTGTAATGCTCGGGATTGCAGCGGCCATCCGGTTGACCTCGCCCGGTCCGGTCATCTTCAAGCAACGCCGCTATGGTCTTGATGGCGAAGAGATCGTCGTGTACAAATTTCGAACCATGACGGTCTGTGAAGACGGCGGGGAAATCGTTCAGGCGACGAAGCAAGACACGAGGGTAACGCACTTAGGAAAAATTCTACGCAAGACTTCGCTCGATGAGTTGCCACAGCTCATCAACGTCCTGCAGGGACGCATGAGCATCGTAGGGCCCCGTCCACATGCCGTCGCTCACAATGAGATGTACCGCAAACTCATCAAAGGCTACATGCTCCGGCACAAGGTGCGGCCAGGCATAACCGGCTGGGCCCAAGTCAACGGGTTTCGTGGAGAGACGGAGACCATCGACAAGATGGAAGCCCGCGTGCGCTATGACATCGACTACATCCGCAACTGGTCGCTCCTAATGGACATTAGGATCGTCATGCGAACCGCGGCCCTGATATGCCGGGACCCTGCGGCGCATTGAGCCTTTCTCGTGGTCGGCAGCAATTTCGCGGACACCGGCCCTGGACTCATTGGCCAAGGCAAGTAAGCCCAGACGGATCTTTCTTCTCCTAGAAATCTGGCTACTCTTGTTGGTCATGGCACCCAGCTCTTGCGTACTGTCAACGCAGGTTTAGCTGTGCCACGGAGCACACCCGCAGCCCGGTACCACCCCCGTATGGTCCTGTAGCGTTCCTCCCAGAGGTAGCGGTCACGCACGAGCTTGCGCCCAGCATCCGCCATCCGATGCCGCAACGCTGCATCGCTGGCCAGCGTGCGTAACGCCTTGGCCAACCGCTCCACCGTTACATCGGGGGATCCGACCGGCACTGCGATCCCGCACTCGGGGGTCAACATGTCGCCCGGCCCGGTGCCGCGCAGTCCGACAACCGGCACACCGTTGGCAAGCGCTTCGAGCACCACCATTCCAGCAGCCTCGACGCTGGGGAAGAGAAACGCGTCGGCGCATGCCATGAGGCGCATCGCTTCGTGGCGCGGCAGCCAACTGAGGAATTCCACCGAACCTTGCACCCCGAGTTCCCTAACCAAGGCCTCCAACGCTCCTTTGAGTGGACCGTCTCCGACAATCGTCAAGCGCGCCGTTGGTACTGTCTCCATCAGTCTTGCGAAGGCTTGCACAGTGAGGTGAAATTGCTTGATCGGTATCAGATTGCCCATGCTCAACACGTGGAACGGCCGGTCGTTCGGTCGCTCTGCATCAATCAAGACCTGCTTCTCCACACCGATTGCAATATGAGTTCGATATTTGTGGGAGGCAAGCACGCGAAATGGAATACGCTTCCCGACATGCTTGTTGTTGCCGATGATCAGTCGCGCGCGCGCGGTTGACAACCACATCAAGGGATCGATGCAACGAAGGACGATCTTGGCGTAGTACTGCAGCCTATCGCGTATAACGCTTCGTGGACCGGACAGCAATGTCTGAGGTGATTTATCGTTGCTTCCGATCGGACCCCAGACGAAGGGAAGGTTGAGCAATGCGAGAAAGGTAAAGGTGTAGTCGTTTACGAACGTGACGTGGTGCCCGAAACGGAAGTGGATTCGCTTCATGAGTTTGCGTGCTTCGAGGAAGGCGACGATCTGCCAGAGGTAGTAATACAAGCGAATTCGCCGCCCCTTCTTCTTCCAAGTCATCGCCCATGGAGGCAAGTCTGCGTAGACAAAATGCAGATGCGGATTGGGATCTTCCGCAAGTGCTTGTTCAATGCGCGATCGATTGTTCCTTCGCGTGATCACCCATGCCTCATGTTCACGGCTGATCGCCTGGCACATCCACCATCCAACACCAGGCTCTGAGCCGGCGCCGGGTTCACAGGCATAAGCTGCCACCAAGACCCTCGGACGATCGGAGCAGCGATCCATCCAATCTGTCGCAAGGCGCACGGCTTCGACCAGAAAAGGAACAGGGTGAGGCAAATCATTCGGACGCATGGCCAATTGATCGAGCAGGTATAAGATCAGATATGCGGGCACTTCACTTTGGCTCACGCCCACTTGATCCATCAATCGGCCGGAGCGCTCGTCTGCAGCGATGTCTAAGAGCTGCGCCACAACCGAGTTTGCTTGTCGGCGATCGACTAGCCGCGCTGGTGCTAACACGCGGTGAAAGAAATCGTTGAGCGCGGGCGCTTGCATCTGCCCGTACTCCCAATCGATCAAGAACATCCTGCCGTCGCTGAGCTCTAACGTGTTCCAGGGTCCGAAATCACCATGCGAAGCGTTTACCCGGACGCCATGTGCTCCCAGCACCGCCTCTACAGCCCTCTTACCATTGCGCAGCACCGCGGCGACCTCGGCGGGGACCGACGCGAGGTAATTGTCCAGCTTGAGGCGCTCAAATATCTCCTCGAGCGGCTTCACGCCCTGTCCCATCGCAGCAATAGCGGACAGGAAGCGCATGTCGTCGGTGTCCATTGATCCCAGGCGCTGACGCCCGCTGCCCCCTGGAGGAGGGCTAATCAGCAAGAAAGCGAGATCGGCGCGCCGCTCAAAGCCGAGGACCTTCGGGACCACGGCCGCATTGAACTGCTCCTTCTCGAGCCAGCGCAGCATCCGAGCCTCCTGTTCCAGGAGCGCAGAGACCTTCGCGTCGTGACCCACTTTCACATAGGCAATAACACTTCCCTGGGCAGTCACTTGAGCCGTTGTCTTCTGGTGCGGACCTGGAGTGCCGGCATAAAAGCTAACGACCGCTGATTCGTCGTTCAAAATCCGTTTGATCTGCGCGTTGAGTAATGTTAATCGGCGCTCCGTGCGCGGATCGGGAGCGTCAATAAGTAACTTGCGGTGCAACCAGCTCGGAACAGCATTGATTAACGCACTCACCATTAGCCCTGCGCCGGAATACGGGTGATAGAGGTTGAGCGCGTTCCCCAATGCGTCATCAGAATGTACCCAAACCTTGACTTTCCGCGCAGACGGAAATGCGTGCCACCGTGCAGTGGCTCCTTGCGACTGCATCCGCGATAGCGTCCTCGTGGAACAACGATCGAGAACCATGTCCTCGATCCGCCTCGCCACAGCCTCGATACCTGCCTCGGTTTTGATGGTAACCGCGGGCTGCCAATACTTCGCCTCGCTGGAGTAGGCCTGAATTTGCTGTGCGATTTTTGCTGGGCTGAGCTCGGGCTTGCGTGCGTAGATCACGCGAGGATCATCGGCTAGCACCACCAACAAGTCAGGTGTCGGGACGAAAGCAGCGGCGGCTCGAGCAAACCATCGTGGAACTGCGAAGCCGTAACGTTCCGGATGGACGAGCACGTCGGGAAAGTAGCGCTCCCCGACGATGAAGGTCGACTGTGCTCGAGCGGGGTAGATCCGCACCCAGTAGCCGATGATGAAATCTAACCAGTAGTACGCAAAGCGCAATAGCGAAACCACCCCGCGATACTTGGAGGTTTCCGGGGGTGGACCGCCCGATGAAGTGGATGCCTTCCCAAGCCTAGGCAAAAGCCCCGGCCGCCAATGAAACCGCCAGGTACGACGGAAGCCACGCTGCAAATCAGCCAGCAGCGCCGCCGTCACGGACGATTTGCCACTGCCGTCGGGACCGACCAGCACGACGAAATAACCGGTGGGTTTAACCAGGCGTCGGGCTCTTCTTCGCGCCTCTAGAATCGCTCGTCGGGTTCGAAGAATCACGTCACCCCGCGCGATCCGCCGGGCCGCCCTCGCCAGAGCATCGAGATGTGTCTTCGCCTGCGCGGGATTACGGCACTCGAGCAATCGCTCGACTTGTCCTCGCGCGGAGGAGCCAAACCATCTGTCGACATCGCCCCACAGCTGGGGTATCGCGCCAAACCGCTCGCGTAGCAAGTCGAGACCAGCGTGAGACACCTTGCCCTTCACTGCCCGCTTCATGAGCAAGTAGATCGTTTCTCTGTCTGCAGAGGTCCTTATTCCGAAAGTGCCCTCGATCGCGCCTTCGAGCAGATACGTGGTCGGCAGCTGATAACGATTGACACCAATCGGGTCACACAGGCAGTCGAGATGCAGAAACAACGGCACCGAGCCCGGAACGCGCAGAATGTAGTAGTAGCCGTGCGGAACGTCGTAGTGCAAGCGCTGCACGATGTCCAGTTCACCGCGACGCGAGAGCTCCAGCAAGATCGGCTCTATCGACTTCGGCGGCGGCTGCTCGAAGGCGATGTCGATGTCGCTCGCCACGCTCGGGCGCGTTTCACCTCCACCGTGGATCAGGGCGTAGCGGGTACCGGCTTTCTTTAGCGCCAAGAGGATGCGACCAAGCACGTCGTGGCGAGCATCTACAGCAAGCTCAACTGCCATCTGTCGACCTCAGCGAGTCCGCCTCACGTCGAGGAACGCTCGCCTCAATCGAGAATAGCCTTCGTCGCTCAACACTTTCTTGCCGAGTTCCTTCGCGCGAAACGCCAGCTGCCTTCTGAAGTAGTTCCGACGCCTGACCAACGCCTCGATATCTCTAGCGTCGAACGTATTGAGCACCGATGTCCGCCGAAAGACGCCCGCGGCACGCTGTCGCTCGCCGTTTACACCCCAATCTGAAGTGAAGAAGTACCGATACCCGCAGCTTCTTCCGATATTCAAGAGTCGCCTGTTGTACGCGCCACCCGGAAAGGAAAAATGGAAGACGGGGCTCTGCACAATGTCCTCGAGTATCCCCTTCGACCTCGCGAACTCTACCCTCGATTCGGATTCGGTTCGCGGTGTCATCACCTCGTGCCGGTGCGCGTGCGAGCCGATCCCCATGCCCGCCCGGCTCAATTCAAGAATCTCCTGTGGCGTGAGGTAACCGGGCGTTCCGAGCAGTGAAGTCGAGACAAAGAACAAAGCATCGAAACCATGCTGCGCAAGTAATCGTGCGCTGTCCAGGTCACTTCGAGCGCCGTCGTCAAACGTGAAGACAAGGCGCATCTCAGCGTTGCGGCGGTCATTGTCCGTAAGCTCTCGCCATGACAGCACGTTGAACTGATGCTCGCTCACATAGCGCACTTGCGCTTCGAAGTTGCGCCAAGGCAGATGATGTGGATTGACAGCGCCGCCCCCAGCGTCGCTGACCGCGTGGTAAATGAGGATTAGAGTGCTCATGACACATCAAGGCCGGAAAGGTTCGCCGTCGCTTTGACGATGCTTCACGTTAATGCAGCGTCTGGACGTCTGCGCTGGATGCCTTTAATCATCCCCGCATGCAACGTCGTCACTGTCCCCAGACATTTCGGCGATGGCGCGTAGGGTACTACCTTACCCATGATCAGCATAGCCCCCCAGCGACTCGGGTCATCGGGATTGGCACGCGCTGCCTGACCGCCTAAAATGCTTGCAGACTACGCGTCTTGGCGTTGCCCAAGCCCGCGAGCAACTCTGCAGCACGAGAACGCAACGATGACTACCGCCGTACATCAGCCATTGGTCGATTGGTCTGCCGACGAGCTTCGAGCATTTGGCGTTGCGCCAGTGCGACTGCATCATCAATTGCATCAACACGCGCTGTTCTCCGATGATCATCTCGCCCGCATACTCGAGAGGCTCGAGCGGGACGACTATTACGTAAACACCATGAATACTTCTCGCCACGATCTGACCTCTCGCCGAGAAGGCGAGATCAAGGGCCTCTCGGGGATCGAAGTGCTCGAAGCGGTAAGAACAGGGCGCATCTGGATCTTGGTCCTGCAGCCGGACCGGCTGGACTCAGCATACGCGGCTTTGCTTCGGCAGATCTACGACGAGATCTCCAACCGAGTGCCCGGGTTTCGCACCTTCCACGAAAAAATGACCTTGCTCATTTCCTCGCCAAACATCCAGGTCTACTACCACGCGGATGTGCCTGGTCAAACGCTTTGGCAAGTGCGCGGGCACAAGCGCGTCTATGTATACCCCAACAAAGAACCGTTCCTTGACCAAGCTTGCCTGGAAAAAATCGTCCTGGGAGAGGCACATGAAATATCCCTCCCTTACCGGGAGGAATTCGATCGTCACGCAACGGTGTTCGACCTTCTACCTGGAGAGATGCTGCATTGGCCGCTGAACGCCCCGCATCGAATCGTAAACGGCGATTGCGTGAACGTATCGTTTACCACTGAACACTTTACCGCGCCGATTCGACGCCAATACTACGTCAATTTCGCCAACGGAATCCTGCGCCACAGGTTTGGATTTTCGCAGCTCTCTCAGCACACCAGCGGCTTCAGCTACTGGGCGAAAGTCGGCCTGGCGGCCGCTTACAAATTGACTGGAAACCACAAAAAGCGGCGCAAGCTTCTGCATGTCGAGTTCGCGGTCGACCCGCATGCACAAGACGGTGTTCGCACGATTCCCGGTTACGCGTATCGTCGTTGAATGCTGGACCGCGCAGCTAATCGCGGCATGGCGCTTTCGGTAGAGCCGCTCCGCGTTGAGTTTCTATCCGGGCTCGACGAGATGCGAGCGCTCAGACAACGATGGGAAACGCTTAATGGAACATTGAGCGACCATGACGCCCCTTTTTTTCAGTCCTGGGCGTGGTGCCTTCACGTCGCCACGGTGCGCGTAAGCCGCGCCGGCACCCGATATCGCCCTCTGGTCGCACTCGTTTGGGAAGATCGGGAACTTATCGGCATCTGGCCGTTGTCCTTGCAGCGCATGAGCGGGGCATCTGTGGCGCGGATGCTCGATGACCCATTCGGGCAGTTTGCCGGTGTAGCCTTCAAGACCCCTTCGAGCTTGACCCCAGGTGTCCTGGCCGTTATCCGAGCACTGCGCAGCGGACGCGTCTGCGATGGGCTGCTAGTTGAGAATGTCATAGAGGGGTCAGGACTATATGCGGCACTCGCTTCGGCAGGAGCGCATCGCCATTTCGGCAACGAGGCGGTTTATGTAGACCTCGACCAGTGCACGACCATCGAGTCTTTCAGGCACGACTTGAACAAGAAAACACTCAAGAACTTGCGCAACCTTAGTAATCGGTTGCAGCGCGTACTTGCCACCGAGCACCTGACAATATCGCAACGAAACGACGCATTGGGCCGGATCATGACGTGGACGTTCGACGGGCGTGTTGAATGGATGCAGAGCCGCGCACGAACGAGTCCAGCGTTCCGTGAACAAGAGTTCAGGATGCTGCTAGACACTCTGTCCAGCAGCGAGGTGAGTTTGCTTGCTTTCTCCTTGCAAGGTGGCTCAACGATGGTAGCCGCGCAATGGGGCTTCACCTATCTCCGCAAGTATTACGCGTACATGTCGGCTCGCAATCCGAGTTTCGATGAATTTAGTCCAGGACGGATGCACTTAGGCATGGTCATTGAGTCGTGCTTGGGTCAGGGATTGAAGGGACTCGAGCTAATGGCTCCGCCGAGCGGCTACAAGCTCGACTGGACCCGACTCACGAAGCGCGTCGATCGCTTCTCTATGCCATTTAACCCCCGCGGCTACCTCGCCATCGACATTCTCGCTAACCGCCTCGAACCACTCCTTAGAAGAGCTTCACGACGCCTACCGCACGCGATCCGCCAACCGTTGATTGGCATGATCAATCGACGCTGAGCAGCGCGGCCACCGGGTCGCTGCGGTCACCGCACGGGCTTAAGGCCAAAAGCATCGCTGAGGAACGCGGACACCTAGGTGACATGAACGGAGAGCTATTGTCGCTCGAGCCGCTAATCGACGGCCACGCCATCGTGATGTGCACCGCTTGTCTCACTCAAACGACAGAATTGGCTTCATACTCGGGCGTAGCAGAGGTCGCACGCAGAATTTCCTCTCCGGAATCAATCACAAAAGTTGTATCGCAAAGTTCTTGCTTAGACCGGCGCCCGGCGATGCTTTGATATTGCACGCGGCAAATTTTCCAGCCACACGACAACCTCGCCGCCGTTCGTGGGCCCGTTCTTGTCTATTCAGAGGAGCACTATGCATCCAACCCGTCCTGCTACTGCGTTGCGAAACCGGCTGTGCGTGATCAACGACGATTTTGTCGAATCGAGGGAAGGCAAAAGTACTACTTTCGTTTCTGCCCTACTGCTTTCTCTATCGCTCGTTGCGCCTGTCATTTCCAATGCGCAAACCGCTGGCGAGATCGTGATTGATAATTTGCCTCCATCCGCCAGCGACGCAACGCGAACCTTTACAGGGAAGTGGTGCCTGTCCAGCGCAAGCGGAGGTTACGGCGGGGCATCGCTCTACTCGTGCGGCGGGACCTCTGATGCCTATAGGTGGTCGTTCTCGACGCCCACGTCAGGGTCATATGACGTGTACGTGTGGTGGACACAACATCCCAATCGTTCGACGTCGGTTCCCATCACCGTTGTCGACGACGCGGGACCTCATACCAGGACCTTCGACGAAAAGTCATCCGGCGCACAATGGATACTACACGGCCGGTACGCCTTCACTGGGGGAGTTGGCCGGTACGTGCAGGTATCGAGCGCGAATGGTCAAGCGGCTGCTGACGCCGTCAAAATCGTAGCCGCGGCAAGCGCTCCACCGCCACCTCCGCCGCCCTCAGGTACCCAATCACTCAATCTCAGCACAGCGAACGCGTCAGGCGCCTTCATTCGGGTCTATCCTGCAGATTCGACGGGCGGCTCCGACGGAGTTGCGCCGTTGAGTCGCAGCTACAAGACGAGTACGCGCGTGTGGTTGAGCGCGCCACTACGCAGCGGTAGTAACTACTTTGTGAAGTGGCAGAAGAATGGCGTCGATTACGATCAGGCCTCGACGACGAGCGCCTTGCTGGATGCGAACACCTCGATGACGGCTGTGTACGAGACGCCGAGCTGCAGCGGCGTCACCGTGTCGCCTGGTACGGATAGCCTTCGCAACGCCGTCGCTTCGGCGCCTGCGGGCAGCACGTTCTGCATCAAAGCAGGGATTCATCGCTTTACGACTCCAGTTAGTGCGCGAGCAAACGACAAGTTCATCGGGGAAACTGGCGCCATCCTCAGCGGATCGAAAGTTCTCACTTCTTTCGTGAAAGAAGGGTCGTACTGGGTGGCCACCGGGCAAACTCAACAGGAACCTCCCTACCCGGCTTACAACGGTAGCTATTTCGTATGCGTTCCCTCGATGCCTGGCTGCATCTACTCTGAGAAGGTGTTCATGGGCGGAACGGATCTCGTTCAAGTCACTAGCCTAACTGATCTCGGCACGGGCAAGTTCTACTTCGATTATGCCAACGACAAGATCTACCTTTTCGACGATCCCACGGGGCGTACGGTAGAAGCGACGACTGGCAGCGGAGGAATCATCGGGTACACGAACGCTAACCAAGGGAACGTCACGATCAAGAATCTTGTGTTCGAAAAGTTTGGCGGAGGTGAGGTCTCTGGCTCGATACACAATGCCTTGAAGGCGGTCGAAGGATGGCGCGTCGAGAATAACGAATTCAAGTTGATCAGCGGTGCAGGCGTAGTGATATTCGGGACCGGTGGCGTCGTCCGCAATAACTATATCCATCACAACGGCAAGTACGGTCTAAATGGACAAGGCACGATTGAGGGTAACGTCATCTCGTACAACAACACGGATGGCTGGGATCCCAATGACGACGCGGGTGGCAGCAAGTTCCACGGAACCAAAGGCCTTACCTTACGAGGCAATACCGTCTCGAACAACTATGGGAGAGGTCTGTGGGCCGACTTCGACAATCTTAATGTGCTTTACGAAAACAACCTCGTCGAGTCCAATGCCGAGATGGGCATCTTCCATGAAGTGAGTTGCGCCGCATCGATCAAGAATAACGTAGTTCGCGGGAATAACAGCGTCATGGCGGGCAAGTCGCTTTATTGGGGCGCTCAGATCTATCTTCGCTCTTCGAAAGACGTCGACATTTCGGGCAATCACGTCATCGCGGCCGGTAGCGGCGCCAATGGAGTAAGCCTCAGGGGTGGCGATGCAGCATTGACCGGTGCGAACTGCGGTTCCATTGATTTGCGCAACGTGTCGGTCCACGACAATCTCATTCAGCTGGATACAGGGGATCTAAGCGGGATGGTCGGTGGCGGAGCAGGCTACGGATCGACCAATAACCTCAAATTCTTCAACAACTCGTATCGGCTTCAGAGCCTGAGCGGCGGTTACTTCTTCTATGATGCGGCCAAGTCCGCGATGACCAAGGACCAATGGCAGGCGGCAGGGCAAGACCTGAACGGAACCTTCTCGCAATACTAACGCTCGTGCTCTTCCACTCTTAGGTAAGCCGTTGTTCTGCGGAACCCGCGCCTTAGCGGGTTCCGCATTTTCATGCTACGCCATCCATCATTGGCGTTGCAGCACCCCATCGCTTTAAGTAGATTCCCGCCCAAAGACCAGCGAGAGCTGTCGTCGTTAGACTGCAACATACGTTTCGTCGCTTGCAGACGTCGTGATGATCCGGTATTAATTGGCGGATCTCTCGCCGATGCGATCGAATCCGGCGAACGACGTTGTTTACGATTTCATAACGATTGACAGCCAAGGTGCGCGAGTGTGAGCGCAAAATTGCAGGTCGAAACATTGCTGACGCGCACGCGTCACGTCACGCTTCGGTTGCGGAAGTTACGAACCCTTCTACGACCTAGCGCCGCCACCATTATTCGGCGCCGCCTACTCACCGCACATCGTTCGCGCCCCCTAGAAAGCAACACTGACCCAGCTCGAAATCGTGCTGTCATCCTCGCATATCACCGTGTGACGCACGTCACCAGCGATCCGCAACTACTCTGTGTCCATCCTGAACAGTTCCTAGAGCAGCTAGATGTGTTGAAGCGATACTTCAAGGTCGTTCCTTTAAGAGCCCTCGCGGAGCGGCTCGAGAGAGGAGATTCAGTGGCCGGGATGACGGCGGTGACGTTCGATGATGGATACGCTGATAATCTTCTCGTGGCCAAGCCGATCTTGGAGCGGTGCGAAGTCCCTGCGACGATGTTCGTAGCGTCTGGATACGTCGGAGGCTCACATGGCTTCTGGTGGGATGAACTCGAGCGCATCTTGCTGGGCACTACCGCGCTGCCCCGTACGCTGCGATTGCAAGTCGGCGGTCAGGTGTTTCGATGGAGCTTAGGGGACGATGCGGATGCGCCGATCGAGAACGTGATGAATTGGCATACGGGGATGCAGTGGACCCCGACCTTGCGCCATCAAGCCTATCGATCTCTGCACTCCGTCCTGTACGCGCTAGCTCCCGAGCAACGCGAGCTCGCCCTCGATAGGCTGCGTCAGTGGGCGGGGCTTTCTGGCCTTGCCCCTCCCTCGCACCGGACACTTACTGAGGATGAATTGATTGAGCTAAGCCGAAGCGAGCTTGTCGAAATCGGCGGACATACGATTAGCCACCCGGCGCTGTGCACTTTGCCTCTTTCCAGTCAAGAGGCGCAGATCGCCGGCGGCAAGCGATGGCTAGAGGAACGCGTCGATCGTCCCGTTACTAGCTTCGCTTATCCCTACGGTTCGCTTGCTTCCTACGATTCACGCACGATCGATGTGGTACGTGCTGCGGGCTTCCGATGTGCGTGCACGACCTTTGCCGACATCGTACGTCCTGGCGACGACCTTTACCAACTTCCTCGCCTTCTTGTGCGAGACTGGGACGGCGAAGAGTTCGAGCGTCAACTCAGCACGCACATCAACCATTGGCATGAAACGACATGAGAGCGGCAACAACGCCGGGCAAGGTCGTCGACTGTCCAGCTCCGTCAGCTGTGCACGCTCAAGTCTGCTGACCACTCCCCAGTACCGCGAAGCAGCCCCCAGTCCACCGGCGCGGTCGAGCGCCTAATCTCGCCTGGCCCGATGAGTCGCAAAGCTTTGAAGATTCTTATAGCTCATACCGCCTACCGCCAGCGCGGTGGAGAAGACCTTGCCGTGCAAGCAGAGATCGAGCTGCTTCGATCCAAGGGGCACGAGGTCATCCTCATGCTTCGCGACAACGAGAACATCGAGAGGAGCAATCTGCGTTTGCTCGCAGACACCCTCTGGTCACGGTCGTCGGCTGCAGACCTCAGAGTTTTGATTGCGTTCCATTCACCGGATCTCGTTCACGTCCATAACACTTTCCCGTTGCTGTCGCCCTCCATCTATTGGGCGGCGGCAAGTGCGAAGATTCCGCTCGTGCAGACTATCCACAACTTCCGCCTGCTCTGTGCCCAGGCCATGTTTCTTCGGCAAGGACGCATCTGCGAAGATTGTCTAGGGAAGTTGCCGTGGCGTGGCGTGCTGAGAAAGTGCTACCGCAACTCTGTCGCCCATTCGGCAGCGATCGTATCGATGCTTGCCCTGCACCGAGCGCTAGGAAGCTATCGCACCAAGGTCACTCGGTACATCGCATTGAGCGATTTCTCTCGCCGCCGCCTAATCGAGGGCGGATTGCCAGCCGAACGAATACGAGTAAAGCCAAACTTCGTGGACGTTTCGCCTTCGGCAGATCAACCGCGCTCGGGCGCCTTGTTTGTCGGTCGACTATCCGAGGAGAAAGGACTCAACTTGTTGATGGATGCGCTTATCGCCAACCCCAAAGTGCATTGCGAGATCGTCGGCGACGGGCCACTGCGCCCGATGCTAGCCAACCGCCAGCAGATTTCTGCAAGGGGTTGGGAGGGGCAGGAGCAAGTCTACGAGCGCATGCGTAAAGCCGCCTTCCTCGTGCTACCGAGCATTGGCTACGAGCAGTTTCCGCGTGTGCTGGCAGAGGCATTCGCGTGCTCGCTGCCGATCATCGCGCCTAGACAAGGCTCACTCAAGGAATTGGTCGCCCATGGACAAACAGGACTGCTGTTCGAGCCCGGTTCTGCTCAAGATTTAGCCGAGAAGGTCAAATTCGCGTATGAACATGCTGCCACTCTACGCGCAATGGGCGAGAATGCGCGCAGAGAGTACGAGAACAAGTATTCTCCGCAGAAGAACTACGAGCAGCTCATGAGCATTTACTCCGAAACGCTCAGCTCCGCTCCAGCGGGGGCTTAACTGCATGGCGACAGGAGCAGACGCTACGAAGGCAGCCGTCCTGGATGTTTATATCGACCCGTTATCCTGGGATTCGGCGATCGGCAAAATCATCGACTGGGCTGAAAGGCGTGAGTCCCGTTATGTATGTGCCTGCAACGTACATTCGATTGTTACCGCGCGCACCGATACGGGATTGCGGCGCGTCCTAAACGATGCCGACATGGCCACTCCAGATGGCATGCCAATCGCATGGAGTTTGAGGCGCCTTGGCTTTCGAAGCCAAGCACGCATTAACGGACCGGATCTGATGTGGCACGTTCTGGAGCGCGCAGCGCGCGCTGGCCTCTCCGTTTTCTTCTACGGCAGCTCCCCAGAGACCATTGCCCAGCTGACATCCCGCACGATCGCCGCTTTTCCGCGGCTACGCATCGCAGGCAGCTTCTCTCCTCCTTATCGAGCCCTCACCCTCGATGAGGATGCCGCTATCGTTGACCGGATTAATGCATCGGGTGCGTCAATCGCATTCATCGGCCTCGGTTGTCCCAAGCAGGAGCGCTGGATGGCCGAGCATCGCGGGAAGATCAAAGCGGTGATGCTAGGCGTTGGTGCGGCGTTCGATTATCACGCAGGCACGTTGAAGCGCGCACCGCATTGGATGCAGCGCTCCGGCCTGGAGTGGGCCTATCGCCTTGGACAAGAGCCAGGAAGGTTGTGGCGACGTTATTTGACTACCAATACCTTGTTCGCTTATTACTTCGCGCGCCAGATTCTGGCTCGCACTCGCCGACTCTAGCCATGAATCCTCCTACTTCAATGCAGCACTCGACCGCAATAGCACGCGCCAAGCGCGCTGCAATGTGGCTAGCAACCTTGAGCCTTTGCGCATGCACCGCCACCCAGTCTATTCTCGGCACCACGCCTGCCGTCGCACCCACTGCCACCCCTACCGATGCGGCCTCAAAGGCCGATTACGAGATCGGACCGGAGGATCTGCTGGAGATCGTGGTATGGAAGGAGGAGGGACTCAAGAAGGAGGTGCTCGTTCGACCCGATGGCGGTATCTCCTTTCCGCTGATCGGCGAGGTTCAAGCCGAGGGAAAGACGCCCGGACAGTTGCAGGCTGAAATTGCACAGCGGCTATCACGCTATATTCCACGACCATCAGTAAGCGTGTCGGTCCTGAAGACGGCGAGCTATAAGATCTATGTGATTGGCAAGGTGAACAAGCCAGGTGAATTTACGCTGGGCCGACGCATCGATGTGCTGCAAGCGCTTAGCATGGCCGGCGGCTTGACACCATTCGCCGATCCGGAGGACATCCGCGTGCTGCGAAAATCGCGCGGCACCAACACGAGCTTCAGATTCGACTACAGCAGAGTCCAACGCGGCGTCGACCTGAATCAGAACATCGAACTGCGCAGCGGGGACACGGTCGTCGTCCCCTGAAGTGAACACCTCAAGTGCGAAGCCCGATGTTGCCTGGCGCGGCCCGTGCCATCACTCTGGGGATATCCATCCTCTGCATGCCCGCGGCATCGGCAATGGATAAGACCGGACGGTTGTCGATCAGTCTCAGCGAAGAGTATAACGACAATGTTCGGCTGATCGCGACCAAACATCCGACCGTCTACATTTCCACCTTGTCACCAGCCGCGGAATGTTCGGCAACCACTGAAACGTTCTCTGCGCTCGCACGAAGCAGAATCGATGTACGCCGTTACGAAGGCGACTCGAGCCTGAACAGCACCAACGTATTGGCTGAAGGGGTTCTCACGAAGCAACTCACCCGACACACGCTCGGTCTGCGCGCCACGTTCCTGCGTGATCCCACGCTTGCTAGTGAGCTCACTAACACGGGCATCGTGCAAGAGAATCGCCAGCGAACCAGCCTCGGCCTCAATCCCGTATGGACGAGTCAACTGTCGGAGCGCACTTCGTGGAAACTGAGTCACGAGTTTGCGGATGTACGCTACCAAGACACGAGCGGCACCAGCTTGACTAACTATCGAGCGGGGACGACCCGCACAGGACTCGAGTATCGGTACACTGAACGCAGCACCGCTTTCGTGGACGCTGGCTTCGGCTACTTCAGGCCTGAACGACTAGGAACTCGCTCCGACACACGGTACATCGTAATCGGTGCAAAGCACCAACTCTCTGAGCGCGTGCGGGTGCAAGGTTTCGTCGGTCCTCGCCAAGTTGAAGCGCCTTCTTCGGGTCCGTCAAGAAACAAATCGGGGTGGTTAGCCAATCTGGGCTTCGAACGTTCCACAGAGCGCGGGGTGGCGCGGCTAAGTGTCGCGCGCGAAGTCAATCCGCTGGGCTCTGGCGACATCACCCAGACGGACAAACTCAATGTATCTTGGTCCAGCAAGCTTTCGGAGCGATTGCTTTGGAGTGTGAGCGGATCTTTCTATCGAAACCAGCTAGTCATCGGCTCACCCCTCCGCGACCACTACTACCGCATCGAGGGCAACATGTCGTGGTTGATGACAAAGCGTTGGACGATCGAAGCTGGGATTGTGCGCGCCCATCAAAATCCTGATTCGGGCTCGTCGGTATCTGCGAATCAAGTCTTTGTTGGCGTCAAGTATGACTTCTTCATCCCTCGCAGATGGGAGTAAGACGGACGTTACGTCGACCAGGGTCGACGATGGATTATCCGTTCTGACCCTACGCAGTGCCGTAGCTCTAAATCTCGCAGCCAAGCGTAGTCAATGTGCCACCTCGTCGAAGTGATATTTTCGTATCCTGGTTTGGCAATTACGTCAGCGTCACCGGTAGCCTCCTAAAGCCGCGAAAGCGCACCCGGGGATCGCGTTCCGGTTTATCGCGCAACGCGATCTTGGGGAATCGCGACACCAGCTTCCCGATGGCGACGTGCGCTTCCAGCCGGGCGACGTTCATTCCCGCACATGCATGATCGCCGTGGCCGAATGCAAGGTGCCGGTTGGGCTTACGGGCGATGTCGAGTCGATCAGGATCGGGAAATTGCGCGGGATCTCGGTTCGCGGCACCGACGCCCAAGGTAATGAACGTGCCAGCTGCTAACCGCTGACCGGCGAGTTCGATTGGTGCCGTCAAGACGCGATTATTGAGCTGCAGCGGGCTTTCGAAGCGGAGGAGTTCCTCTACAGCAGTCGCGAGCAAATGCGGTTCGGCTTGCAATCGCTCCAACTGATCGCGATGTACGAGCAAAGCGTGCACGCCGTTGCCGATCAGGTTGGTCGTGGTCTCGTGGCCAGCGTTGAGAAGAAATATACAGTTGTGGAGCAGCTCGCGCTCGCTCAGAGCATCGCCATCGAGGTCTCTGCGGATCAGACGCGTCAACACATCGCTGTCCGCATCCAGGGGATGTCTCTTGCGATCGTCGACAAGTCGGCGAAGATAATCCAAGAATTCGGCGACAGCGCGGTTGCCTCGATCGAGGATCTCAGGCGAAGGCAGCGGCTCCAGCGCCGACAAAATCGCCAGCGACCAGCCGCGCAGCGGCCCGCGCTCGGCCCGCGGAACGCCAAGTAGATTGCCAATTACCTCGATCGGAATTTGCGCGGCAAGGTGCTCGATGAGGTCGATGTGGCGTTTGTCTTCGAGCTGATTGAGTAGCCGATCGACTGACGCGCTGACATCGGGCTCCATGCGCGCGATGGCGCGCTGGTTGAGGGCACCCATGACACGTCGTCGCACACGGGTATGTAACGGAGGGTCGTTGAAGACAAGGCTGGTCGTATGATGCTCATAAAGCAAGGTATCACCGAACTTCGGTTTGAACTCTACGCGTTTGTCCGAGCTCGCTGCGGCACTACGATAAACCTCCACCACGTCCTCGTAACGGGTAAGTAACATGCTCTCGTCGCCCAGCCGATGCACTGGATCGTGCACGCGCAAGAGCGCGTACCAGCGATAAGGATTTTCGATGAAATCGTCGGGTGCAACGACCAGCTGAAACGATTGCGCCAGCTCGCGGTCGGCATCTTGGCCAAACAGAGGTGAGCTCATGGCAACGGGAATTGCATTCGATTTACGATGGTGCCACTCTACACGCTCGCCATCTTGCTTCCGAAAATGTCTACATTAGGCGCGCGACACAGGATATCTGCAGAATGGATTCGATGAGATGACGCTCACCAGCCTAGAAGCACTGTGCGGGCAAATACCGAACGGCGCGGTGCTGGCTATCCCCAAGACCTCGGCCGGTGTGGCAATGAGCGCGACGCGTGAACTCATCCGGCGCGGACTGCACGGCCTGCACCTCATCGGCGTACCGACAAGCGGCTTGCAAGCCGATGTGCTGATCGGCGCCGGTTGCGTCGATATTATCCAGACCTCGGCGGTTACCCTCGGCGAATTCGGGACAGGTCCCCGCTTCGCCGCGGCAGTAAAGGAAGGCTCGGTGAAGCTGCTCGACGCCACCTGCCCCGCCATCTATGCTGGCCTGCAGGCGGGGCTCAAGGGCATCCCCTTCATGCCGCTACGCGGCTTGATCGGCAGTGATGTGCTGCAACACCGCAGCGACTGGAAGGTGATCGACAACCCGTTTGCTAACGACGATCCGATCGTCTTGCTACCCTCGATCCGCCCGGATTTCGCGCTGTTCCAAGCACGCAAGGCCGACCGCGCAGGCAACGTGTACATCGGGCGTGAGCGCGAGCTGATGATCATGGCGCAGGCTGCGCGACAGACCTTGGTGACGGTGGAAGAAGTGGTCGAGCACGATCTAATGGCTGACGAGGCGACCGCGTCCGGAACCATCGCTGCCATCTACATCACCGCCATCGCCGTTGCGTCGCCTGGTGCGTGGCCTCTGGGTTTGCTCGACCGTTATGGCGCGGATACGAGCGTGTTGTCCGATTACGCGAAGCGCGCTCGAACTACCGATGGGTTCAAGGGTTTTCTCGACGACTGGCTGAGCGGCAAGTTGGTGACGACAGCCAAGGAATCACCGGCGGGAGTCGCGGCGTAACCGAGTGTCCTGCTGAAAGAGCGCCTCCGGACATGGTCTTCTCCCAAACCGAGTTGCTCATCTGCACCATCGCGGAGTTGCTGCAAGGGTGCCGCTACGTCGCCGTCGGTGAGTCCTCGCCGATCCCCGGTGCGGGTGCCTTTCTCGCCAGCCGGCTGTCCGGCAGCCGCTTGCGTGTTTGCGCGCTCGGATCGAAGACGCACAACTTCTTCGTCAACGGCAGCGTCGAGCTGTTCGATCTCGCCGCGCAGGGGCGCATCGACGCGTTCTTTCTCGGCGGGGGAGAGATCGACGGCCAAGGCAACATCAACCTGGTCGGCACTGGCACGTATCCTCGCACCAACGTGCGCTGGCCCGGGTCGTTCGGTTCGAGCTATCTGTACTTCCTGATTCCGCGCGTCATCCTTTTCCGCGAGGAACATTCGCGACGCGTTATGGTGCCGAAGGTCGATTTCATCAGCGCTCCGGGAGTGAGTGCGACGAACATTCACCGACCAGGCGGACCTTACGCTTTGCTTACCGAGCTCGCGCTGTTCATGTTCGACAAGACGCGGCGGCGCTTTCGCTTGGAGAGCGTGCATCCGGGACACACGCTCGACGAGGTTCGCGACCGAACTGGCTTCGAGTTCGACGTGGCCGAATCGTTGCATATCACGCCGGCGCCGAACGAGGAATGGATTGACCTGATCCGCGGGCCCGTGAAGAAAGAGATTGCCGAGATCTATCCGCTATTCGCGCTCGGTTTAGATACTACTTCACAAGGCGTGCGATAGAGCCTCGCGCGGCATCCGCGCCGATCCCGTCGCGCCCGAGTCGAACGGCTAGACGACCGGCGCCGTCTTTGGTACGGGTAACACTAGTTGTTCCCAGACGTCAGCCGTCACCAGCTTATGAAATCGTCGTTCTCTACTTCCGCCTAATCGCCGAGCCCCTTGCTGCACGCGAGGCGAACGGCACAGGCAGCCCACTCTTTATCGTCCATCCAGGACATGCTTGCGACAGCGCGGACGCATTAGTAATCTCCTGATTCGACCCCCGCGGCAATGCGCTCAGTCACGGGAGGGGTGTAGGCACACATTCGAAAGAATTGAAGTTTGGGAAGGCGGAACGACCTCTCATCGAGCAGCGCTGCAAGCGGATGAGGCAGCGTGACAACCCGCGCGGCACCATACGCGACGCACAAAAGTTCCAGGGAATTGGCCCGCCCGAGTTTGCAATCTTACTGGATGTGTGTTGATCTGCCGTGGAAGTACGCTATAGTCGTTGTCTGTATGGCTGCGGCGACAATCGTCAGGGCCATGACAAGCGAATGAGATGAGCAACTTACCTTGGCAAGAGCTCCAAGAGGGGAAGGCGGCGGCCGCGCCGCTATGTTTGCGGTATTCTGGTCGCAATTCCAAATCGAGCAATGAAACTAGGCACGCCTGCCCACGCGGCGAGCACCGAAGCACATACGCAACGCAGCGACAGCTGACAGAAGGGCGTCATATTTGGAAAGCAATCGATCGATGGAACAGGACGGCAAAAGCTTAAAAGACTACATCGCAGTGCTACATCGTCGCAAGAAGCAATTCGCGGCGGTGGCAGGCACGCTGTTTGTGATTGCCTGGATCGTAGCCTGGTCGTTGCCTGCCGTGTACCGCTCGACCGCCACCATCCTAATCGAGCAGCAGGAGATTCCATCCGAGCTGGTACGCTCGACCATATCGAGCTACGCGGATCAACGCATTCAGACGATCAGTCAGCAGACGATGAGCCGCGCCAGCCTGATGCACATTGTCGAGAAATATCGTTTGTACGCCGTCGACAAGACCGGTCAAGCGACCGCGAGCATGGTCGAGCGCTTGCGCAAAAATATCAAACTCGAACTGGTGAAGGCGGACATTACCGATCTCCAAAGCGGCAACAAGACCGCGGCGACCATCGCTTTCACCCTGTCCTACGATGGGGACTCGGCCGACCGAGCACAGAAGGTGGCCAACGAGTTGGTGTCCCTGTTCATCGATGCCAACAACAAGGAGCGCCAAGCGCAAGCGGCCGAGACGTCTAGTTTTTTCGGGACGGAGGCTGCCAAGCTGAGCGGGCAGATCGCGGGTATCGAAGCGCGGTTGGCGACATTCAAGACGCAGAACATGGGCCGCCTGCCCGAGCAGGTACAGCTCACCTTGCAGCAGAAAGAGCGGACCGAAGCCGAGATCAGAGAGGTGGAGCGGCAGTTGAACGCCCTCGCGGAGCGCAAACTTGGGCTGGAGGCGCAACTCGCGCAGGTGAAGCCCAATCTGCCTCTCGTCTCGGCTACCGGCGAGCGCATCCTCGACGAGACCGAGCGGCTAAAGGTGTTGCAATCCCAGTACGCAAGTCTGTCGGGAATTTACTCTAAGGAGCATCCGGACATCGTCAAGCTGAAAAGTGAGATCGAAGCGCTACAGAGCACCGTAGGTGCGGCGCTCGATGCCGAGGAGCAAACCAAGCAGCTCGAGCGCCTGCGCGGGGAGCTGACGACGATACGCGAGCGCTACTCGGCGAGCCATCCTGACGTCGTAAGGTTAAAGGAGTCGATCAAAGGCCTGGAGGCTTCGATCGCGCACGCCGCTCCAGGGCGAGTCCGCAATCTGCCCCCGGAAAATCCAGCCTACATCACCCTGCAATCCCAGCTGGAGGCCACACAGGGCGAAATTAAGAGCCTGCGTAATAAGAATGTCGAGCTTAAAGCGTCTATTCGGAATCTGGAAGCGCGGCTGCTGGAAGCGCCGCGCGTGGAACGGGAGTACCTCGATCTGACGCGCGAGCGAGAAACGTCTTTACGGCGCTATGAGGACATTCGCGAGAAGCAAATGCGAGCGCAAGTGGCGCAACAACTCGAGCATGATGCCAAGGGCGAGCGCTTTTCCGTGCTGGACCCAGCGCAACTGCCCGATCATCCTTACAGCCCGAACCGGCTTGCCATCGTATTCCTCGGGCTCGTCTTGTCGCTGGGCGCCGGAGCGGGCTACGCCGCGATCCGCGAAGCCTTGGACGACCGAGTCCATAGCAGAAGTGCACTCGCCTCCGTCACGGATGTACCGCTCCTTGCGTTGATTCCGCCTATCGATGCCGAGCGGGGCGAGCATGAGGGACGCAAGTTGAGGAGGTTCGGTTCAGCGTTCGCACTGTTGGCCGCGAGCTTGTGCGTCTTTCTCGGTAACGGAACCCCTCCAATCGACGAGCCTGGATGTTGCAGTACACACGCCGTTGAAGTTAGGACGGATTGGACTACATCGCATATGAGGAAAGCATGGGCCTGATTGACGAGGCCGTGGCGCGCTCCGCACCACTTCTGCATCGCACTGCGCAAAGCGCTCGAGGCGGGGACGGACCCAACCGCATCCCGGTGGGGACTTCTGTCGCAATCCGCGATATACGCTACACGCACACACGCTGTGTCGACGTTGCACGCGCGCTCTTACGCCGCAATCGTGTGATCAGCGGATTCGACCGTTGCTTTTACACGGACGTGTACCGCATTCTCGCCACTCAGGTTTCGCAACGGCTGCGCACCAACGGCTGGAGCACACTGGCTGTAACAAGCCCTGGGCGGAGCGAAGGCAAGACGCTGACGGCGATCAATCTGGCGGTCAGCCTCGCGGCGGAATTCAATCAAACGGCGCTGCTGGTCGATGCGGATCTATGGCGTCCAAGCGTAAGCACCTATTTCGGGCTCGAGGGAGAAGCGGGGCTTAGTGATTACCTGCTCTCGAACAAGCCTCTTGGGGACCTGCTTATCCATCCAGGCATACCTGGATTCGTGTTCCTACCTGGAGGCGCCCCGTCAGCGAAATCATCGGAAGCGCTAGGATCGTATAGCATGGGTGAGCTGGTGCAAGAGCTAAAGACGCGCTATCTCGGACGTATCGTGGTGTTCGATCTACCGCCGCTACTGGACACCGCCGACGTGCTGGCGTTTGCCCCCTACATCGATGCTGCGCTTCTCGTCGTAGAGGAAGGCAAGACCCTGCGCGGGGATGTCAAGCGTGCCTGCGAGTTGCTCACCAACACACACCTGCTCGGCACTATTCTCAACAAAAGCACGGAGGTGAAGGTGCCGCGCGAATCTAGGCGCCGGTTCGCAAAATGGTTTAGCCGCGACGCTTGAAGCCCACCAACACAAAGATCTCGCGCTCTATCTGCTAAGGGCTCGCGCCAGTTTCAAGTCCTTCGTCCCAAGCTGCCAGGATCACTGGCGCGTTGCGGTAATTCGATACCCGGTTTCGACGCTACCGCGACTCGTTCGTAAAGCGCGAGTCTGTCCAGACTTGGGTTTACCCAAGTGCTCAATGACGAGCTAAGTCAAGCGTGGTATCTGCCATGTAATCTGGAATGGGAATGCCGAAGTGCCTGAGAAGCGCGGGCGCGATCTCCAAGACAGACACCTGCTCGCGGCCGTTATGCTCGACCTCATGGTGCAGCGGATCGTGGATCAGTAGAATGCCAATAGGCTGGTGCTCACCTGACAAATACGTTCCTTCTTCATCCTCGATCAAGCGGATGCCGAGCTGGGAGAATGCCACTTCGCGGCCCTCCAACTGCACGGTCTCGCGGCCCTGGTAGTTGCGATAATCGAATACCAGCAAAGAATAGCCGCCGTCCTGATGCTCGGCCTTGAGCGGTTCGCCGCCGATCCGAATCGATGCGATCTTTTCTCTGAACGCAGTCACGTGTTCAGGTACAAGCGACACACCATAGCAAGGGAACATGGCTGTCTTGCGCGCATAGGCCTCCGGCGGAAAGCCAAGCCCTTGCATGAAGCGCGCAAAATCTTCGATCTCTAGATAGTTGTCATTGGGCTCCCCATTGCATGCCTGCTGCCCCATACTAGATCCCAATAGCAGGATGTATTGTGGATTAGCTTCGACAAACTCGAGCAGGCGGCAGACGAAAGAATCCGTCACGTCCATCGCGTATTCGATTTCGTGTTTGTAACGCGCAAGCCACTCTTGCTCGTATTGCAGCTCGGTAAAATCTTGTGGAAAGAGGGCCGCCCAGAAGCGATGCTGAGCCGAAGCCACGTGATTGGTGAAGAACGTCGAGAAGGCGGGATGGGACTGCCGCAGCTGCTTCATGAACACATCGAATGCCAGCATCGACTGAACGGAGCGACGGCGTCCTTTGAGATGCGGTCGCACTCGTTCGGCTAGGAGCTGCCGAGCAATGACTGCAGTCGTGCCCGTCGTCAGCCCCAGCCTGGGCAGCGTGGGAATGATGCGCGCTGCGAGCTTCCAGTCCACTGCGCCACTCACTTGCCGACCTGATTTGCGCGTCATGCTCAAATTGAACTCTTGAAACGGCGACAGATAGGACGGATGTGTAGCCGGTTCATTCGCCAGTGGCTCGGGAAAGTAAAAGGCGTAGTTGGCCAGATCCTCTGGCATCCTGTAAGACAGAAGAGAGCCGAACACGCCTGTGGTAACGCCATGCTGCGCAAGGATGCGCCAGATCGGTGGATACTCGCTGTCGGCCCGCTCAAGCGGCTGGCCGAACGCGGATACGCCGTGCTGGACGTCGCGCACGCCGCGGTGAACCGTGGACCAGGTAACGATCGGCTGCAGCCCCCCGGGCGCGGTTTCTATGGAAGTCTTGTATTGCCGCGATATCGCGAGCAATCTCGCAATACCGCAATGCGGCTTACTCGTAACATACCAATCGACGACACGATAGGGCACTTCATTGAGCTCGAACAGGATGACCGGGCGAGCAATCGGTGCGCTCCCAGGCGCAGCCGCCATGTGTTCTTGCCGTGCTGTGGATGACTGCATCATGATCTCTACAATACCGCATTACGATCGAAGATGACGAAGAGCTAGGTTAGCATCTTCTCTTCTGCTGCGTCAGACCTGGCCTAGGTCACCTAGACACCCATCGGTCACCCATCTGAGCATCCCGACGTCTGGTGCAATCCCCCAGCTGCCCCGGCAACCGCATGGGTATAGGTCTGCTCGAGCTGAGAGAGATATCCCTGCCAGTTCCATACTGCGCGCGAGCGTTCCGAGGCCTCTGTGGCAAACCGGCTCGCCCAGGGCCCGTTCGATAACACTTTCTCAATCGCCGCGACCGTCGCCTCGACATTTCCGACTGGAACCAGCAATGCATTACGTCCGGCTCCTGACAGCTCTACGTTGGACTCAAGCGCGCTCACGATTACCGGGATGCCAAGCTGAATGCTTTCGAGGACCGACAACTGCGGGTGATAACTCAGCTTGCGAAACGGCAGCACTACGCAAATGGACTCAGCGAGCAGCTGCGCGAGGCTCACGCCTCCTGTGTACGGGAAAACGTGGACGTTGACGTTGGGATGCCGCTTAGCGAGCTCCTTGAACTTAGGGGTCCAATCTTCCCAGTGATCATTACGTACCGCCGCGTCGAAGCTGACCTCTGGATATCGCGATGCAAGTGCGTCAAAGGCGGCCAGGCAAACGTCCACACCGTTGTTGAGTGACGGATCACGCCAGAAGAGCACCCGGTAGCGGGTGCGCGACACCGGGGTCGACAGCTCGGCGTCGATGTTTCGCACGATACCGTGTTTGATCACCTCTGCGCTTACACCACGCAACCGGAGCAGATCACGCACGAACTCGGTGGAAGTGATGAAGGCGGAGACCCGCCTCCAGAGCAGCCGCCTTAGAGGCCACCAGCGCCGAGGCAACTCCGAGTCGTTCACAGTCGCGACGAAAGGAGTCTTCACGCCGGCGCAACTGACCAGCGAAGCTAAGTTAGGCAAGTTGCAGGAGCCGTGAAAATGCAATACGTCGTAGCGTTCCCGCAGCACGATACGTCTGATCTGCCACACTTGCTGCACTAGCTTCAGCGGCTCTACCCGCGATCGGCCTCTGAGCTTGCGCCGCGCATCGATCACCTCGTGCACGGGCACTCCAGAAGGCATGCAGGCTGGCAGCACTTCACCTGGCTCCATCTCGGTCGTGATCAATTGCACCGAGTGCCCGGCATCGCGCAGCAACTTCATCGAGTACAGCGGGATCTGTACGTGCGCGGACACGTTACTTTCGCTGTCCGGGAGTACGGCGACTCCAGTGACAAAGAATCCGATTCTCATTTGTTCTGATCTCTTCGGCGAAGCGACGTTTTCTTGAACGAATCGGTCAGGTTTACTCGGTTCGCACCAGCGGAGGAGTCGCCAGACCATGCACCTTGTTCCATCGAATAAATAACCAAACCATTGTGGCCGCCGTCGCGACGGAGGCGGTCAACATCCCCATGCCTGCGCCCACGACGCCATGCCTCATCAACAATCCCCAACCAACCGTGAGTGTCATCAGGGCGGACACGGCGTAACCAATGGGCGCAAGCTTCGGCCGCCCCGCTGCTAACAGTGCGCTTTCCAGCACTCCTGCGATACCGCCCGACAACGGGAGCAAGCCGAGGAGTGCGAATAGGCGGATATCAACCTGGTACTGCCCGCTATAGAGCAAAGCGAAGATTTGCTCCGCAAAGACGGTCAAAGCCGCCCAGAAGATCAAAGCGCCCACCGCATACAGGACCAGCACCATCCGAACGAATCGCCATAGCTCTAAGCGCCCCTGACGCGCAAAGGTCCGGGTGAATTGTGGAATGAGAATGCCGTACAGCGCTGAGTTCACATGCAGGATGGGTAGAATCAAATTCATGTGCGCGCGAAGCACGGCGCTTGCCTCGAGGCCGAGGTAAAGCGGCAGCAGCAAATAATAAGCATAGTTGGTCGACCAGCGCAGGGATGAAGTGAGCGCCGACCACCTTCCATACTGCCAGTGCTGCGCGAGGATCGTGCTCGGTGTCGGAGAGGTTCCCTTCACCCACCTTTGCGGGCCAATCAGCCCAATGAGCGGCAGGCTACTCGCCAGACTTGCCGCGCCCATGACGAGCAGGGAAGACTGGGGCGACAGCAAACGGCTCCGGAACAGCGCGTATGAGCCGAGCACGATGAGCACAAGGTAGAGTGCCCCGGCGCATAGCGGCCAGTGGGGTTGGAGAAGCGCATAATGCGCCCCCCGCGATAGCCACAGCAGGGTAATGCAAGGCGCCACGATGGCCAACGTCCCGAAGGCTTTGGCAAGCAGCAACGACCCGTCGTACCAGCAGAAGGCAGCGATGGCCGCGAGAACGAGGCTGAGGAAAGCGGTAAGTCCCACGTGCATCCCCAGCACACATCCGAAATAGCGCCCAAATCGCGTGGCATGATCGCGCGATCCGAACACCAGAACCGGCTGCACGCACAGAGTGGAATAGAACGCCGTGCCAAGCAATAGGAATAGAGAATAGGCTGTCGTGAACGCGCCGTAGTCCATGCGCCCCAGCCAGCGTGCGAGCAGGATGCCGATCAGGAAGTTCGAGCCAGCAAAAAGTCCTTCGTCGAGGACTGCGACGCTGCCCTTACCTATCACCTCGCGCAGGCGCCCTGCCTGGTGTCTGACCCTATCCGCCAAAGCTTTCCCTTTTTCAGCGAAGCGCCATTTCGCAGATCAGCCGCATGCTTCCGTCCGATGCGCTCCGCGCAACTGCGAAATGGTCTGTGCAAGCGCTCGCCATGCTACCGAGCAAGAGTGTACGCTGCTCTCGCGTCGCGGCGTAGCATCTTGATCAATATGTTGCGCGTGACACGCCCGTTGGGAACGGGCAGAGCGGCTACCCCTCTCGAGATGCGCTTGAGCTCACGAGGAAGGTGCGCGTGACAACGGGTTTTGCGGCCGGTATGACTGGAATGAGCAGCTCGCTATGATTTGACGCTCTTCGCAGCATCGGCTGCTCGGCTCAGCCGGACGTCATCGGCTTCATCCCAGATTTACACCGAATTCGCAATCGAAGTAAGACCTAGCCATGTCAGCGAATCGCGCCAGACTGAGCGCGGCTCAGATACTGACCCATGCCCTCGCGGCCTCTCCAGTTGGCGCCATCGACGATGCATTGCCCGCGCAGAAACACTTTCTTCACGCGCCCCATCACCGAGCGACCCTCGAACAGGCTGTAGTCGACACGGCTGTGCTGCTCTGCCGCGCGGATGGTCCACTGCTCGTTGGGATCGAACAGCACGATGTCGGCGTCGGTGCCGACCGCGATCGTGCCCTTGCGTGGGAACAGGCCGAACAGCTTCGCCGGCGCGGTCGAGGTGATCTCCACGAAGCGATTGATCGACATGCCATTCTTGTGCACGGCGCCGTCGAAGATCAGCGGCAGACGCGTCTCGACACCGGGCGCGCCGTTCGGAATCTGACTGAAGCTGTCGATGCCCTGTTGCTTCGAGAACTTGATGCCGTAAGGCTGTTCGTTGAAGCAGAACGGGCAGTGATCGGTCGACACGACCTGCAGGTCGTCGCTCTTGAGTCCGCGCCATAGCTGCTGCTGATGATGATGCGTACGAAGCGGCGGCGTCATCACATGCTTGGCCGATTCGAAGCCGGGACGTTCGTACTCCTCTTCGGTGAGGAAGAGGTAATGCGGGCAGGTTTCGGCGTGAACGGGAATACCACGATCACGCGCCTCGGTCACGGCCGACAGCGCTTCGCCTGCGGACAAATGCACGATGTAAATGGGCGCGCCGGCGAGTTCGGCCAACCGAATGGCGCGGTGCGTCGCCTCGCCTTCCAGGATCGAGGGCCGCGTGGTGGCGTGATACTTCGGCGCCTTCAAGCCCTGCGCGACGGCTTCCTGCACCAGCACCTGGATCACCTGGCCGTTCTCGGCGTGAATGCAGGTCATCGCGCCGTTGCCGCCCGCCACGCGCATGGCCTTGAACAGTGCACCATCGTCCACCATCAGCACGCCGGGATAAGCCATGAAGAGCTTGAAGCTGGTGACGCCCTCCCGATCGATCAGCGTCTTCATGTCCTTCAGGCTCTGCTCGTTGACGTCGAGCATGATCATGTGCGCGCCGACATCGACGCAGGCGCTCTCCCGCCGTTTGTGCCAATTCTCCAACCCGGTGAGCGGACTCTGTCCCGCGGTTTGATTACAGAAGTCGATGAGCGTCGTGGTGCCGCCGAAGGCCGCCGACTTGGTGCCCGTACCGAACGTGTCAACGGTGTGCGTCGGGCCGAACTCCCAATCGAGATGGGTGTGCACATCGATGCCGCCTGGAAGCACGAGTAACCCGCTCGCATCGTGCACCTCCACGTCCGCGCCAACCGCGATGTTGCGGCCGATCGTCTCGACGCGGCTGTTGGCGATCAATATGTCGGCAGTGTAGTCGTCGACCGCGGTCACGATGCGGCCGTTCTTGATCAGGGTCGTGGTCATGCTTTGTCTCCTCCGTCGCTCTATCCTATGCCGCGCCCGCCCGCTCCATCACCACCTGGAGCAGCACGTTGCAGCCGGCCGCAAGATCCTCTTGCTTGGCATTCTCGATCTCGTTGTGACTGATGCCACCCTCGCAAGGCACGAAGATCATGCTGGTCGGGCAGATGCCCGCCATGTAGATGGCATCGTGGCCGGCACCGCTGACGATATCCATGTGAGATAACTCGAGTCGGCGTGCCGCGTCGCGCACGGACGTCACGCAACTCTCGTCGAACTTGCAGGCTGGGTAGTTCGCTACGCGCTCCACGCTGCTCGAGCAGTTTTCGTCTTGCGCGAGTCGCGCGCAGGCGGCGCGCATCTCCTGCTCCATACGTTCGAGCTGATCGTCGTCCGCATGGCGCAAATCGACGGAAAAGCGCACTTCCCCCGGCACCACGTTGCGTGAATTGGGCTTGACTTGCATGAAGCCCACCGTGCCGCGGCCCGTGGGTTGATAGCGGCCCGCCAGCGCCTTGATTTCGGCGACCACGCGCGAAGCAGCGAGCAGCGCGTCCTTACGCAACCGCATCGGCGTCGGCCCGGCGTGCGCATCTTGACCGGTGACGACGACGTCGTACCAACGCAACCCCAGCGCGCCCACCACCACGCCGAGCACTTTGCGCTCGTCTTCGAGGATCGGGCCTTGCTCGATGTGCGCCTCGAAGTACGCGCCGATCTTGCGGCCGCCGATCTTCTCGGAGCCCGCGTAGCCGATCCGGTTCAGTGCATCGCCGACGCTGATCCCGTCCACATCCTTGCGGGCCAGCACGGACTCGAGCGTGAACGCACCGACGAACACGCCCGATCCCATCATCACCGGCGTAAAGCGCGAGCCCTCCTCGTTGGTCCAGATCGCGACCTCGATCGGTGCCTCGGTCTGAATATCGTGGTCGTTCAACGTGCGCACGACCTCGAGCCCCGACATGACGCCGTAGTTGCCGTCGAATTTGCCGCCCGAGGGTTGCGTGTCGATGTGGCTGCCGGTCATGATCGGCGGCAGCGCGTCGTTGCGACCGCGACGTCGCGCGAAGATATTACCGATGCCGTCGATCTTGACCTCGCATCCGGCCGCCTTCAGCCAACCGATGACGAGATCGCGCGCCTGCCCGTCGAGGTCGGACAACGCCAAACGGCGCACGCCGCCTTTCTCGGTTGCGCCGATCTTCGCCAGATCCATGAGCGAGTCCCATAAGCGCTGTGAATCGATCGAGATGTTCATTGCTTACCCCTATTCACGCGGGCCGGATTGTTCGGGTGGCTGGTCCAGTTCGCATAGGGCCGCACCGGCTGCCCCGTGCGCGGATCGATGCTGCCAACCGCCAGCTCGCGCAGCGTGATGCACTGATCCACCGGGCAAACATTCACGCACAGGTTGCAGCCAACGCACTCCGCATCGATCACTTCGAAGTGGCGCTGGCCGTTCTTCTCGCACGTGATCGCCTGATGAGCGGTGTCTTCGCAGGCGATGTGGCAGCGGCCGCATTGGATGCACAAGCCCTGATCGATATAGGCCTTGACCGTGTAGTTGAGATCGAGCTGCTCCCAGTCGACGAAATTGGGCACCGCCTTGCCCACGAAGTCGGACAAACCGCGATAACCTTTCTCGTCCATCCAGTTGCTCAATCCGTCGATCATCTCCTGCACCACGCGGAAGCCGTACACCATCGCCGCCGTGCACACCTGCACATTGCTCGCACCCAGCGCCAGAAACTCGGCAGCATCACGCCAGGTCGTGACGCCGCCGATACCGGACAGCGGCATACCGGCACAAGCCGGATCGCGCGCGATCTCGCCGAGCATGCGCAACGCGATCGGCTTCACCGCCGGTCCGCAATAGCCGCCGTGCGCGCCCTGCCCCGCCACGCTCGGGCTCGGTGTCATGCAATCGAGATCGACGTGCATGATGGCGCTCACCGTGTTGATCAAGGAGATCGCATCCGCCCCGCCCTGTTTCGCTGCCCGCGCGGGACCCAAGATGTTGGTGACGTTCGGCGTGAGCTTCACGATGACAGGAAGCCGGCAATGCTGCTTGCACCAGCGCACCACCATCTCGACGTACTCGGGCACCTGACCCACTGCCGAGCCCATGCCGCGCTCGGACATGCCGTGCGGGCATCCGAAGTTGAGCTCGACACCGTCGGCGCCGGTGTCCGCGACCATCGGAAGGATCTTCTTCCACGCCTCCTCTTCACACGGCACCATGAGCGACACCACGAGCCCGCGATCGGGCCAATCGCGCTTTACCTGGCGGATCTCGCGCAGATTGACGTCGAGGGGACGATCGGTGATGAGCTCGATGTTGTTGAAGCCAATCAGGTTGCGTGCCGTGCCCAGCAAGGCGCCATAGCGGGGCCCGCTGACGTTGACGATCGGCGGATCCTCGCCGAGTGTCTTCCACACCACGCCGCCCCAGCCGGCTTCGAAGGCCCGATTGACGTTGTAGGCCTTATCGGTCGGCGGTGCCGAGGCCAGCCAGAAGGGATTCGGCGATGGGATGCCAACGAAGGTGGTGCGCAGATCAGCCATCCAATCCTCCGCGCAAGCGCCGATCGATCGAGCGCGCGGCGATCTTGCCGTCTTCGACCGCGACGACGGTGAGATCCTTGCCGCCTGCCACGCAGTCACCGCCTGCCCATATGCCCGGCAGCGAAGTGCGCCGTTCGGCGTCGACTGCAATGCGGCCGCTCCACAGGTCGAGCACATCGAGCGCATCCTCGAGATCGCTCGCCACCAGCATTTGGCCGATCGCTTTGAACAACATGTCAGCGGCCAACGTGAAGGAATCGCCTGTGCCGATGAGCTGCCCTTGGCCATCCTGCCGCGTCGTCTCAAACTGCACCTGGGTCAAGCGGCCCTCATGGGCCGACACTCGTACGGGCCGTGCCCAGTGCTTGATGCGTACGCCGTTGGTTTGCGCCCAGGCTTGCTCTCTTACGCTCGCCGTCATCTGTTCCGGGCCACGCCGATAGACGATGGTCACGTCCTCGGCGCCGAGCCGCTTGATCTGGGTGGCGATGTCGATCGCCGTCATACCGCCACCGATCACGACGACGCTTCCGCCGACGGGAAGCGAAGCGAGATCATCGGTCTGGCGCAGCCTGCCGATATACTCGATCGCATCGTACACACCGTCGATGCTGCGCACCTCGATACCCAAATCGTTCACCGCACCCAAACCGATAGCGAGGAAGACGGCGTCGAATTCGCTGCGCAACTGCTGCAGCGACACATCGCGTCCGAGGCGCTGAGCGAGTCGAATCTCGATGCCGCCGATCTGCAACAGATACGCAATCTCGCGTTGCGCAATGCCGCCGGCGACTTTGTAAGCCGCTACGCCATACTCGTTCAATCCGCCGAGCTTGTCGTGCGCTTCGAACACGACCACACCATGACCGCGCATCGCGAGCGCGTGCGCGCAGGAAAGTCCCGCCGGCCCGCCGCCCACCACCGCGATCGTCTTGCCGCTGCTCGGTGCCCGTGCGAACAACTGCATCTTGCGATCGAGAAGCCAGTCCGTCGCATGGCGCTGTAGCGCACCGATCGCGACCGGCTTACGTTCCTGCAGATTGCGTACGCAGGCGCCTTCGCACAGCATCTCGGTCGGACATACGCGGGCACACATCGCTCCGAAGATGTTCTGCTCGAGAATGTCGTGCGCGGAGCCCCTGAGGTTAGCGGTCGCGATCTTACGGATGAAGCTCGGAATGTCGATGCCGGTGGGACATGCTTGGACGCATGGCGCGTCATAGCAGAAATAGCAGCGATCGCTTTCGATCAGCGCTTGCTGATGCGTCAAGGCAGGATGCGCGTCGGCGAAGTTGTCGCGCAAGATTTCCGCCGACAGTCGACCGCTGCGAATGCCGCCCATCCTTGCGTCGTCGTTCAAAGCGACCTCCCTTGCGCTGGATCGAAGCCGGCGAGCACGGTACGCCGCGCGTCGCGCGAAACCTTTGTTAAGCCACCACCAGTTCTCCCACCGGCGTGCGGCAAAACGCCTCCAGCGAACGCCGCATCAAGACGTGGTCCATGCCGCGCGTGATGAACACGATTCTCGAGCGCCGGTCGTCGGTCGGCCATGCCGGCAAATGCATCGGCGGGTGGACGATGTGCTGGACCGCGTTGATGAACACCGGTGCTTCGCTGCCTTGCACGCGCAGGATGCCTTTCACGCGCAGAACGTCGTTGCCGTGGCGGTTCAGCAGCAGGCTGAGCCAGATACCGAATGCCGTCCAATCGAGCGGCTCATCCAGTACGAGGCTGAAACTGGAAACCGAATCCATGTGCGGACGAAACGCAACCGATTGGCCCGTCCCGTCCGATTCGATCGAACGTCGCTGCCGCTCTGACCCGGTCGCGGCAAGCAACCGCTCGATGTCGAACGAATCCTCTTGCGCGTCCAAGATCTCGGCCGCGGGGTTGAGTTTGGCCAGCACGTGTTGAACTTCGCGCGACAACTCGGGGGGCGCCAAATCGGTCTTGGTGACGAGCAGCCGGTCGGCGCAAGCGATTTGTTTGATGCCTTCTGGGTTGGCCGACAAGTGCAGTCTGGCATTGACCGCGTCGACCGTCGTGATGACATTGCCGAGCCGATAGTGGTGCCGGACCACCGGCTCGTGCAGCAGGGTGTTGAGAATTGAGCCGGGGTCGGCCAAGCCGGTGGTTTCGACCACGACGCGATCGAAAGGCGGAATGTCTTCGCGCTCACGCCGGCCCAGCAGATCGCGCAGCGCACCGCTCAGGTCACCGCGCATGCTGCAGCAGATGCAACCGCTTTGCAGCAGCACGAGCGATTCTTCGACGCGCTGCACGAGCAGATGATCGAGGCCCACTTCGCCGAACTCGTTGATCAGCACCGCGGTACGCGCGAGCTGCGGAGCACCGAGCATGCGCTGAAGCAGGGTCGTCTTTCCGCTGCCCAGAAAACCGGTGATGACATTGACAGGAGTGCGATCACTCATCGGTCGCTCGGGTTCGCGCCTTGGTCATTCGCTATGCGTCTGCAGCCTCGAGCGCTTCGATCAACCGTTCGTCCAGCGGATCGATCACTTGTCCGCGCAGCCGTTCGACCGCCGGCCACACCGCTGCGATGCTGGACACGATCACCGATTGCCCGGTCTGCCCGTTCACCACGTACGATACGCCGTTCCAATCGGACAGCTTGACGCGGTAGTGCCGCAACACCCGATTCGCCAGCGCCACGCGGTGCAAGCGCTCATGACGTCGCGTCCTTCCACCTTGATCTACCGCGGTAACGGAAGCGTCGCTCCAGCCTTCTTCGCTCATGAGCACTGCGCACAGTCCGCACATCGATGTCTCCGCTCGCTACGCATGCCGGGCACTACTTCGTCTCGGTGAGGAAATGCACTTCCTCCGGCCGCCATTGGACCATGACGGGATCGCCAACGTCGAGCGGATCGGCGAAGAACACGCTGTCGCTCTGGTTGACCACGAACTCCTCGCTGCAGGCCTCTTCGAGCGTGATCTTCAGCCACGAGCCTTGATACTCGATCGCCCGCACCCGTCCGGAGACCGCATTCACTGGCAGCGGCGCGGCCGACCCATTCGCCCGGTTCAACTGCACGCGATCGCGGCGCACCGCGATCTGAAAGCTCGCGCCCACGGCCGGGCTGGGATCGGGGGCGCTGAGCACGATCGACTTGCCCCCACTGTCGATCGTGACGGTGCCCGCGCCGCGTTCGATCACGATTCCCGCCAGCACGTTCTGACCGCCCATGAAGCGCGCGACATAGGTGGTGCGGGGGCGGTCGAACACTTCTCGCGCGGTGCCGGCCTGCTCGATGTGACCTTGATCCATCACGACCACCATGTCCGCCAGCGCGATCGCTTCCATCTGCGTGTGCGTGACGTGGATGAAGCTGATGCCGAATTCGTTCTGAATGCGCTTCAACTCACCGCGCATCTGCAAGCGCAAGAACTCGTCGAGCGCGGACAGCGGCTCGTCGAGCAGCAGCACGCGCGGATTGGTGATCAACGCACGCGCCAGTGCAATGCGCTGCTGCTGGCCGCCCGAGAGCTGAGCCGGCAGGCGATCGGCGAACTGGCGCATCTGCACGCGCGCGAGCATCTGCATGGCGCGCTCGCGGCGCTCCGCCTTGTCAACCCCGCGCACCTTCAGATTGAAGGCGATATTGTCAGCGCAGCTCAGATGCGGAAACAGCGCATAGCTTTGGAACATCATCGCCGTGCCGCGCACCACCGGTGGTTCACCGACGACGTTCTCGCCATCGATCATGACGGCGCCTTCGGTGGGCTGTTCATGGCCCGCGATCATGCGCAGAATCGTGGTCTTACCGCAGCCCGACGGTCCCAGTAGGCAACAATAAGCTCCCGCGGGAATTTTCAGATCGATGCCGCGCACCGCGACGGTTTCCCCGAAGCGCTTGGTCACGCCGGCGAGCTCGATACTGCCGCGTGCGGTCGCGTTCTTTTTACCCGGTTCCATCTGACCTGCTCCGTCGTCTCACTTCTGACCTGAGTCGCTTCGAGGTTCGTCCTCGACCGGCTTGCGTGCACGGCGCCGCTGAATGATCGCGATGGAGCCGAGCGACAACGCGATCACGATAAAGGAAACCAACGTCGTCACCGTACCCAGGGCATAGAGTGCCGGTGAGGTGACGTTGGTCGTCATGCCCCAAATCTCCATCGGCAGCGTGTTCTGCGCGCCGGCCGTCAGCAAGGTGCGGGGAAACTCGTCGTACGACAGGGTGAAGCCGAACAGCGCGACGCCGATGATGCCAGGCAGCAGAATCGGCACGACCACCAGCCAGAAAATCTGCCAGTGGCTGGCGCCCAGGTCGCGACCCGCTTCTTCGTAAGCGCGATTGAAGCGGCTCAGCACTGCGAACATGATCAGCAAGCCGAACGGAAGCGTCCACGTGAGCTGCGCACCGAGCGCGGAGGTGTACCAGCCGGTCGGGACGTCGAACAGCTGAAAAGTCAGCCCCACTCCCAGGCCGATCAGAATGCCAGGCATGATCAAGCTCGCCACCGCAAGATAGAAGACGAAGGTCGAGCCTGGAAAGCGCCGCCGAAACGCCATACCGGCAAGCACCGACATCACGACCGTGAGCGCCAACACGATCAGCGCGAGGATGATCGAGCGGGTGAACGCGCCGGCGAAGTCGCCGGTACGCTGCTGCGAGAACAGTGCGTCGAACCAGTGCAGCGAAGTGCCGCGCATGGGAAAGGTCAGCCCGCCCGTCGGCCCCTGAAAGGAGAGCACGTAGATCGCCGACATCGGGCCATAGAGGAAGGCGACGAACAGCGCGAAGAACGCAGCCAGCACGTAGAACGTCCACGGCCGCTTGCCATACTGTTGGCGGATCGGTGCCGGATTTGCCATCGGATTACCCGGCCAGTTCCTTGCGCACGTCGACGATGCGCAGAATCGCGGCGACCATCAGTCCCACGATGATCAGCAGCACCACCGCGCTCGCGGCGGCCGGCGGATATTGGACCATTGCGATCTGGTTCGACATGGCCAGCGCGACCGACGCGCTATGGCTGCCGCTCATGACCTTCACGACGAAGAAATCACCCATGACCAACGTGATGACGAAGATCGACCCGAGCGCGATGCCGGTCTTCGACAGCGGCACGATGATGTCCCAGATGATGCGCAAGCGGCTGCTGCCGGCATCGACCGCGGCTTCGATGATCGAGCGATCGATGCGGGCCATCGAATTGAAGATGGGCACGATCATGAACAGCGTGAACAGATGGACGTAGGCGATGATCACGGCGAAGTCCGAGAACAGCAGGAACTCCAGCGGCTCGTCGGTGATTCCCACCCCCATGAGTGCCTGGTTGAAGATGCCATTGCGCCCGAGAAATGGAATCCACGAAATCATGCGAATGATGTTCGAAGTCCAGAACGGCACCGTGCACAACAGGAATAGCGCCATCTGCCAGAGAATGCTTCGAACATGAAAGACGAGGAAGTAGGCGACGGTAAACCCCACCACCAGCGTGATCGCCCACACCATCAGCGCGTAATAGATCGTCTTGAGATAAAGCGATAGCGTCACCTTGGAAGCGAACAGCTCGGCGTAATTAGTCCACACGAAGGCGGGCACCGTGTTGATGCCGTCGAAATCGAAGAAGCTGAACGCGATGACGACCAGCAGCGGCACGCCGAAGAAAAGCAGGAGCACCAGCAGCATCGGTGCGACCTGCAGGTAAGAGGTGAGCGTGGGAGAGAGCTTCATTGTTGTTCGCCCTCTTCCGTGAAGGAAGCAGGGACAAGCGGCCGAGGCGCGGCGCGGCCCCCTCCCCCTCGTGGGGAAGGGCTGGGGAGAGGGGACATCGCGCCGCGGCCGGTGGTCATTACGACCTGTCCGACACTATGCCGCCAGAAACTCATTCCACTTTTGAACCATGTAGCGGTTCTCGTCCATCAGCGTGTTCCAGCAGGCGACCTTGCCCATGCGGTCCCAGAACGCGCCACCGTCGCGGGTTGCGCCGGGCTTCTCCATCAAATTGCCGTACGGATCGCGGATCTCGCCCTTGGCCGGCTTGCCCTCGTACCAGAAGCCGTACTCGTCAGGCGTCATGAATTTCTTCGCCGTCTCGGGTATCGAGCTGTAGTAGCCCTGCTTGGCGATAAAGCCGCCTTGCCAGCCGTCCAGGTACCAGTTCAGGTAGGCGTATGCGGCATCGAGCTTCGGCCCTTTCAGGTGCGCCATCGGCGCGATGCAGCTCGCCCAGGCGCGATAGCCTTCCTTGAGCGGCGCGTAATAGCAGGGAATACCGCGCGAGCGCACCGCGGTCACGGCCGGCGACCACATCGATTGCACGATGGTCTCGCCCGCCGCCATCAGGTTGACCGACTCGTCGAAGGTGGCCCAGAACGCGCGGAACTGACCGGCCTTCTTCGCCTTGATGAGGATATCGATCGTCTTGTCGATCTCCTCCTTGGTCATATTGCCCTTATCCTTGTACTTCATGTCGCCGCGCGCTTCGATCGCCATGGCGGCGTCCATGATGCCGATGCCCGGCACCGACACGATCGAGGTCTTGCCCTTCCACTCCGGATTCAGCAGCTCCGCCCAGCTCTCGATCTTGCGCTTCACCAGGTCGGGGCGGATGCCCAAGGTGTCCGCGTTGTAGACGGTCGGAATACCGGTGGCGAGGCCGGTCGGCTTGGTCGCGAACTTCTTGTCGCCCGGCTTCTCGATGTACTGCACCTCGAAGGGCAGCACGCCTTGCGTCGACACCTTGCGCCCATCGGGATACTCGCCCTTGGTGAAGATCGGTACGATCTTGTCCCACAACTTGATCTTCTTCACGTCGATCGGCTGCAGGGTCGCGCGCGGCAGCAGGTGCAGCTGAAAGAAGTACTCGATGTCGGCGATGTCGATCGATTGCGGCTGGGTGACCAGTCGATTGAGCAGGGCATCGTGCGGTGCGGTCTGCATCTCGACCTTGAAGCCGAGATCCTTCGTGGCCTGATCGGCGATCTCCTTGATCGCGGAATAGGAGCCACCGACCTGGACCAGCTTCACGTCTTTCATGGTCTGTGACCACACCAGCGGAAAGCCGTCGATGACGCCGCTCGCTGCGACCGCGCCGGCGGTGGCAGCGGCGTGCTTCAGAAATTTCCGCCGCCCTCCCGATGCGCCCGGCAACTTCGCATCGTCGGCATCGCTCGGAATCGGGGCCTTGTCCTTCACCTTCTGCACCATAAGCCTTCTCCTCGTGGTTATTGTGGCTGCCTCAAGTCGAGATCATCTTCTTCTCGATACCCACCCCCGCGGCCACTGCTCGCTCGTATTCGAGCGGAATCGTGGCCGAGTCCTGCAACGCGATGCCGGTGGAGTCGAACAACGTGATCTCCTGCTCGGACCTGCGCCCGGCCTTCTTGCCGATGATCACTTCTCCGATCTCACCGGCGATATCCGAATCTTTGATCAGCCCCTGCGACAACGGCACGTTGATCTCGCCGTCGGTGCGGCATTGCCGGATATCGTCGACGAAGATGCGCGCACGCTGCAGGATGGCCGGATCGAGCTCCTGGTCGCCGCCCTTGTCGGCGCCCAGTGCAGCGATGTGGGTGCCTGGTCCGACCCATTCGTTCTTCACGATCGGTGCACGCGCCGGCGTGACCGTCACCACGACGTCCGCGCCGCGCACCGCTCGCTCGGCATCGACCGAAGGTTTCAGTTTCAGGTGCGGAAACAGCGGCGTCTGTTCGCTGACGAAGGTGTCCAAGGTTCCCTGCGAACGACTCCACACACGCACCTCCTCCCAAGGGAAGACCTCGTTGCAGGTCGCGAGCACGCCGGCGGCCATGTGGCCGGCGCCGAGGATGGCCAGCACGCGCGAATTCTTGCGCGCCATCCATTTGGCCGACACCGCCGCCGCTGCCCCCGTGCGCATCACGGTGTGGTGGCTGCCATTGCAGATGGCAAGCGGAAAGCCGGTTTCCGGGTGGGTATAGATGAGAATGGAAAAGACCGTAGGCAGGTCGTACTTCTCGCGGTTGCGCTCGCGAATCGATACCCACTTGCAGGCCGCTGCCTCCGGTTCTTCGATGTAGGACGGCATCGCCTCCCACTCGCCCGGATATTTGTCGAGCACGATGTGCCCCTTCGGATCCATATAGAAGCGGCGCTCTCCATGCATCCGGTAGGCTTGTTCGACGCAAGCGTTGTACTCCGCCGGCGTGAGCAAGCCCATCATCTCGGTGCGGCTCAGGATCAGCGTCTTGCGATGACGCCAACTCTGCGCCGATACCTCACCACTGCTGCCCATCGGTCCTCCCTCCGTCCGGGGTGCGCGTCACTTCTTGCGCGGATTGCGCCGCGCGAAGTCGTTCGCGATGTCGTCGAAGGTCGTGAATTTCACGCCGGGATGCCGGCTGATGTGATTGAACAAACGCTCGAGCATCAGCAGCACCTGGGGGCGCCCGGACACGTCGGGATGGATGGTAAACGTGAACACCGCGTAGTCCATCTCGCGGTAGACCCAGTCGAACTGGTCGCGCCACATCTCCTCGAGATGGCGCGGATTGACGAAGCCGTGCGAGTTCGGCGCTTTCTTGATGAACATCATCGGCGGCAGGTCGTCCAGATACCAGCTGCCGGGGATCTCGATCAGGTCGGTCTCGACGCCGCGCTGGAGCGGCTTCATCCATTCGCTCGGCTTCTTCGAGTAGTCGATCAGGGTCCACTTGTCGCCTACGCGCACGTAATACGGCTCGAAGTCCTTGTGCATCAGGCTGTGGTCGTACTTGATGCCCTTCTTCAGCAGCAGCTCGTTGGTCACCGCGCTGAACTCCCACCAAGGCGCAACATAACCGGTAGGACGCTTACCGGAGACTTTGGCGACCAGCTCGATGCACTTGTCGAGCACGGCCTCTTCCTGCTCGGGCGTCATCGAGATCGGATTCTCGTGGCTATAGCCATGGATGCCGATTTCGTGGCCGGCCTTGACCACCATCTCGGTTTCCTTGGGAAAGGTCTCGATCGAGTGGCCAGGGATGAACCAGGTGGTCTTGATGCCGAAGCGGTCGAACAACTTCACGAGGCGGGGCATGCCGACTTCCCCGGCAAACATGCCGCGCGAGATGTCGTCGGGTGAATCCTCACCGCCGTAAGAGCCGAGCCAGCCGGCCACGGCATCGACATCCACCCCGAACGCGCAAAAGATCTCTTTGGCCATACGCTCCTCCCGTTGTCATGGACTGCTGTTTTGGATGACCAAACGCATCGCGGGCAGCCGTCGCCAATCGAGGACAGAGAATGGGATCTCTTACAGCCTCTGCGTTTGCAGGACGACCTCCTGCGATCATCGGCGCGTTTCGCACCCGCCGTGCCACGCGCCGGAGCCGACAAGTTCTTGCGAAAACAAGCACTCGCCTTCCGCCCGTTACAGTAGTCGCACGGACTTGGTGCGTCAATGGCGAATTGCCGCATGATCGGCGTGCGCGCCGCTGCGCCGCGGTGGCGCTTCGCGCTCCACGTGCAAAGCGGCGGGTCAGGCGGTCGCGCTTATGATTGCGCGGGCGGTGGCAAGCGAACCGCCACGCCAAACGCGTCGATAAAGCCGAAGCCGGGGTCACGCGACAGGCGTTGCATCGCGTCGTACAGCGTCGCCGAGCGGAGCCAAGGGTAGGGTAACACCGCTTGAATGCGCGAGAGCAACCCCGCCTCGCGATCGGGCATCGGATCCATGCGTTCGATGTGGATATGCAGAGCGCAAACTCTGCGCTGGTCCTCTTCTGAGGCGAAGGTCCACCGATACCACCCTCTACCGATCCGCAGCGCCCGTGCCTCGTCCTCGCGCATCACCACAAGCCAAGGCACGTGCAGAACTTCGCCGTCCTCGCGCAGCAGGTCCTCGATGTAATAGGTTCTGCAGCGGGTGTAGCGCGTGGCGAAGTCGGCGATCAGCACCCGCACCACCGCGTCGAATCCGCTCGTGCGCGCCGGGAAGGCGATCGCATCGGTGGCGATCGAGTACGTGAGCACGACGTCCCGCCGGAACAGCCTGGTCGCCACATCGGGACGATTGAAATCCTTCGCCTCGACGTAGCGCTCGAGCAGCGTTCGCATCCCTTCCATGTCCTACGCGGCCTCGATGCGAATCGGCTGCGCGCCTTCCCACAGCACGCGACGCCCGAGCTCGGGCAGCGACTCCAGGCCGGAGGTCAGCGTGAGGAAATGGTTACCGGCGAGCTGGCCGACCTTGCTGGAGAAGCAGCAGCTTCCATAAGGAAACAACAGCTCGGTCTCGCTCGCTCCGATCGGGTAGAACAGGATATCGCCGCGCGAAGGATGACTGGTCGCATTCTCCGTTGGCACCTGCAGGTCGAGCGCGCCCATCGGCACCCAGGCCGCCTCGCCGCTCCAGCGCGTTTGAATCAGGCGATTCTCGAACGGCATGAGCGCGCGAAACGCGGCACAGGTGCGCGGCGCAGCGCTGTCCTCGAATCGAGCCGTGAAGCGCAGCGCGCCCACCGTGATGACGACTTCGTTCATCTCAGCCTCCTCCCATTGCTCCACATGTGGGGCGCACTAGTCTTACCCCGAGACCGGCGAAGGATCGCTTGCCCGCTCACATGCATCGCGCATGACGCATAATGCCATTCTTACCCACTCTTGGATCCATCATGCGTTACGTGCGCGCGCTGCTTCTGCTCCTCGTCTTCACCGTTACACCCGCCCTCGCCTTGAGCCTGGCCGACATCAGCAATCAGGACGCGGCATCCGCGCTCAAATCCGCGCTCGAGCAAGGCTCGGCCAAAGCGGTGGAGCAGTTGGGGCGGCCCGACGGCTTCTTGAAGAATATGAAGGTGAAGATCCCGCTGCCGCCTAAGCTCAAGCGCGTGGAGAGCATGATGCGCACGGTCGGCATGGGACGGCAAGCCGATGAGCTAGTCACCGCGATGAACCGCGCGGCGGAAGCTGCGGTACCGGAAGCGAAGACGCTATTGGTCGATGCGGTCAAGCAGATGTCCGTGCAGGACGCCAAGCAGGTCCTCACCGGCCCACCGGATGCAGCCACCCAATACTTCAAGCGCACGACGTCGTCCAAGATGACCGAGCGCTTCTTGCCGATAGTGAAGGAGGCGACGCAGAAGGTACAGTTGGCCGAGATCTACAACAACTATGCGGGGAAGGCCGCGAACTTCGGACTACTCAGCGCCGAGGACGCGAACCTCGACACCTATGTCACCCAAAAGGCGCTCGACGGGCTCTTCCTGCAAATTGCTGAAGAAGAAAAGGCGATTCGCCGCAATCCAGCGTCAGCGGCAACCAGCATCGTGCAGCGCGTATTCGGCGCCATCGGGAAATGAGTCGTGCGGCCGCGAAAGGGACCTAGCGGCCTTCAAAGCACGAATTGAATCTGCTCGTCTTTGATCTGCAAGACGTACTCGAACTCCTCGTTCCAGCGTGCCCGCCCGTGCGTCGTCGGTGCTGCCAATTGCGAGGCGGTCTCGCTGCGATAGTTGAACCCTTGCTCGATCACCGGCTTGACCACTTGAAAGTAGGGCGAGAGGTCGAAATCGCGCGGGGTGTAGACACTGGAGTGCTTGATGTAGAGGATCTCGCGGTTGTGTGCCTCGGCCGTCGGCCCTTCCGAGCGACGGCGAAACGGCGGCAAGATCGGGTAGCCGACCGAGTGAAAGGCTTGCGCGATAAGCGAAGAACAGATCGCTTTGGTCGGATCGCCGCTGCCCAAGGTCAGCATCTTCCGGCGCCAGCGACGCGGTAGCGGCGGCATCGGCAAGAGATAGCGCGCCAGGTCGAACATGTTCTTCAGGTCGTAGGTATGGCCCAGCCGAGAGATCGCGTACGCCGCCACGCGCTGCGCATCGGCGGCGCTAAGCCCACTGGGCCGGCAAACGCGAGTATGGAAATCGGCATACTTCTCAACGGGACGGCGCAAACGCCGTGCACCATGTCGGCTTCGATCAGCACCGGCTGGTCTTCGTCGCCCGGTTCGTCTGACAACGCATCGCCGATGTAGAGCGCGGCATGCGACCAGGTGGACTGCGTGAGATATTTGATGGCTCCGCTGACGCGCGTGTCGCCTTCGACCAGGACGACATCACCGGGCCGCAAGGCATCCGCCTGCAACGGTGCCGGACTGCCGAACGGCTGATGGCGCTTGACGGGTTGGCTGAGATAGCGCCCGATCGCCCGCCCAATCGACCTTCCGATACCGCTCCACATTTGACCACCTCGACTTCGGCTCACCCTAACTCATTGTCGGTCACGAACGCTTCCTCGTCCATCTACCGATCGGCATAGCACAGGCGCTTATCCGGACGAAGTTCCTACACTACGGAGCGTACCGAACAGTTGTCACGCATTCGGCACGCGCGCATCAATTTTGTGATGAGCGACCGCACGGCGCATGAGTCCCGGGTGGACGTTATCAGCACGCCGCCTGAGTTCCGCGTGCGCGCTGTCAGCACGCCGCGCTACCCGCGGTAGCGCGCTTCCGGCACCCCGCTCACGCCCACGTCGACCCCGAACAGTGCGCCGGCGAGCGGCTGTTCGGCCAGCTGTTCGGGACTCATGCGCTGTTTGGCGGAAGTAATGAAGAGCACATCGAGATTGGGGCCGGCAAACTGGCAACTGGTGATCTGGCTGACCGGCAATCCAACGATACGATCGACGGAACCATCGGGTGCGATCCGCGTGACCTGCCCGCCGCCGTAGTACGCAACCCAGACATACCCTTCCGCATCGACGGTCGCACCATCCGGGATGGCGGGCGGCTCGACGCGATGGAAAACACGCGCAGCGCCGATCTCGCCGGTGACGGTGTCGTAGGGATACGCGCAAACGACTTGCGTGCGCGAATCGGCGAAGTACATGGTCGTGCCGTCGGGGCTCCAGCACAGGCTGTTCGGCGTGCGGATGCCGTTGAACTGGGCGACGCAGCCGCGTTGCGCATCGATGCGATACAACGTGCCCGACGGCGTGCGCGATTGATCGTCCATGGTGCCGACCCAGAAGCGGCCTTGACGGTCGCACTTGCCGTCGTTGAAACGCATCTCGGCGCGACCGGCTTCGGGTGCTGCGATCGGCTCGAGCTTGCCGGTGGCCGGATCGAACAGCGCGATCGACGATTTCATTGCGAGCAGCAGTCCACCTCGTTCGCGCACCGCCAGAGAGCCGATCATTTCCGGCAACGTCCAGCTGTCGATGCGCGCGGTCCGCCAGTCGTATCGGCGCACCAGACAACTGCGGATATCAACCCAGTAGAACGCTTGCTCCTGCACGTCCCACATCGGGCCTTCGCCCAATACATCGATGGTGTCGCCAATGCGGCGCCAGTTGCTCATGTCGATCTCCTCCCCAAATCGGTCCGGTCAGTATACTCACGGTCCTAGACTTACTCGGAGCAAGCGATGAAACGCTATGTGATCACGGTGGACTTCCAGCTTCATCCTGGCCGCATGGCCGACTTCATGCCGTTGATGCTGGAGAACGCGGAGAAGTCGCGCACCGTCGAACCGGGCTGCGATCGCTTCGACGTGCTGACGTTCGCCGGCGAAGCGGATCGCGTGTTTCTCTACGAGATCTACAAGGACGAAGCCGCTTTCGCAGCGCATCTGAAAATGCCGCACTTCATCGAGTTCGATGCGGCGACCAAGTCGATGATCAAAGATCGACGCATCGGCAAGCTGTGGATCGAGAACGACAACGGACGCTGATCGTATGACGAGCGCAGAAAGTCCCATTCGCGTCGCCTGCGTGCAAATGGAGCCGCAGGTCGGCGAAAAATCGCGCAATGTCGCCCGCAGTATCACGATGATCGACGAAGCCGCCGAGGCGGGCGCCAATCTCGTGGTGCTACCCGAGTTGTGTAACTCCGGATACGTCTTCGAGACCCGCGATGAGGCCTTCGAATTGGCTGAGATGCTGCCCGATGGTCCGAGCACCCGAGCATGGATGGACGCGGCCGCGCGGCATCGGATGACGATCGTCGCCGGCATCGCGGAGCGCGACGGCGAGGCGCTGTTCAACAGTGCGGTCGTCGTCGGACCGAAGGGCTACATCGGGCGCTATCGGAAGAATCATCCGTGGGGTGCCGAGAATTTGTTCTTCGAACCGGGCGATCTCGGCGTCCCGATCTTTCACACGCCGGTCGGCCGCATCGCCTGCGCCATCTGCTACGACATCTGGTTCCCCGAAACTTTCCGGCTGGCGGCGCTGCAAGGCGCCGACCTGTTGTGCGTGCCGACCAACTGGGTGCCGATGCCGCAGCAACCGAGCAACTTGCCGGTCATGGCGAACATTCTCGCGATGGCGGGCGCGCATTCGAACTCGATGTTCGTGGCCTGCGCCGATCGGATCGGCACCGAGCGCGGACAGCCCTTCCTCGGCAACAGCATCATCGTCAGCCACGCGGGTTGGCCGCTGGCAGGACCGGCCAGCTTCGAGCGCGAAGAGATCGTCGTCGCCGACATAAATCTCTCGGATGCGCGACGTAAGCGCGCACTCAACGAGTTCAATCAGTTGCTGCGCGATCGGCGTATCGATGTCTACGACGAGATGCTCGGATCTCAAGCAAAGCGAGGGTGGTATTAGTTGGATGGGTTTCGGCGCCCGCCGAGCTGGACGCCCCGCGGTCAGACCAACGCGCGTCTCATCATCCGCTCGAGCACGCGCAGCGGGGCTCGCTCGGGATGCATCAGAGCCGTCACCGGCAGCATCCAGGTCTGCTCGAGCATCATCGAACCGCTCATCACGGCGTGCAGAACTTGATCAGAGAACACCACCCAAGTCGACCCGGGTGGAAACTCGACACGCAGCTGCGGCGATTCACGCTGGTAGGTGAGATCGGCTTTGACACGATCGTGCAGCTCCAGCATGTAGTGGTCGAAGGGCGAGCGGCGCCGCTTGGTGACGTGCAACGCATACAGCAGCGCCGCTTCACCGGGCCACTGCGCGCGTGCGCGCGGCAGAATCTTCGCCGCCATGTCCGGGAAGGGCTCGCCCACACGCCACACGCGCGGCTTGCCCTCGCCGTTGATATTGGTGAACACGCGCAGCAAACGCGCGCCGCCACTCGGGTTCGACGGAAAGGCATCCGGATGCAGACGCGTGTCGTCCTTGCGGAAGGAGCTCGGCGGGCGGCCCTCGATCTCGAAGGGACGAAAGCTCGTGTTGCCGAACTGCAGATTCAGCCTGTACGTGGGGAACAACGCGTCGACCAACTGCTGCGCCTGCCCGGCGAAGCGCTCGAGCATCGCCGTGAGCGCACTCAATTCCGAGGACTCGCCCACTGCGCCGCGCAGGATGCGCTCTTTGCCGCGGAGGTAGATGTTCTTCGACTTGCCGTCGGACCACTTGGTCGAAAGAAAACGTTCTTCGCCGGCGTTCAGTCGGAAGCCAAGGTGCGGCAGATACAGCACCTTGCCTTCTTCCAACGCGCTTGTCGCCGCTTGCTGCGCACGCTCGTCGAGCGAAGGGCTCCATGTTTCGAAGGGAAGCTGCTCGATCAGATTGAGCGACACGGTGCGACGGTTCCGCGGGTGGGCAGTGGCGCTATTGTAACGGGCGCTCGGCAGCGGGGGTGTCGGGCATGTGCTGCGCGGCCTACGCGGTGCGCGCGCGTTCCGCCAGAACCTCGCGATAGACCGCGAGATTGCCTTCGACCATGCTGTCCAGCGAGAACTCGCACGCCACTAGATCCCGGCCACCCTGTCCCAGGCGCTGCGCCAGCTCGCGATCATCGAGCAATCGCGCGATCGCGTCCTTCAGCGCCTGCACATCCCCCGGCGGGACCAGCAGGCCGTTGACGCCGTCGCGCACGGCCTCCGGTATGCCGCCCGCACGACAGGCCACGATCGGCACACCGGCCGCGGATGCCTGCAGCAGCGACACGCCCAAGCCTTCTCGATAGGCCGGGTGCACGAGCAGATCGAGACAGGGCAGGATGCGCGGCAGATCCTTGCGGAAGCCGGCAAGCTGAACGACATCTTGCAATCCGCGCGCGCGAACCACCTCCCCTAAGCGCGCTTCCAACGGCCCCTTGCCGAAGAACAGCACGCGCAAGGTTGGAAATCGCTCGAGCAAGCCGGGCAAAGCCTCGATCAGAACGAGGTGCCCTTTGCGCTCGATCAATTGGGCGACCACGCCGATCACGCGCGCATCGTGCGGCAAGCCAAACTCCGCGCGCAGCCATTCCGGTTCGGCCGCATGCTGGTACGCCGACGTATCGACCACGCTTCGTACCACCCGCAGCTTCTTGGCCGGCATTCCTTCGGCAAGCTTGACCTGCGCGATGCCTTCGGAAATCGCGATCACGCGATCGTGCAAGCGGTACTTGAGCGCGACGGCGAAGCGTGGCTCCGGGTTGTCCTGGCGGCGCGAATAGACGACCGGCACGCGGCTCAACCTCGCCGCGATGCCGCCCATGACATCGGCACCGATGCGACTGTGCAAGTGTACGAGGTCGGGACGTTCACGCCGCATCAAGCGATAGAGCCGTAGCGTCATCGAGAAGTCCATGTCGCCGTACATCGGGATGGAGTAGACCCGCGCGAATGGCGCGGCGGCCCGGCTCAGATCGCTGCCGCGCGGGCAAGCGAGGACATTTTCGATGCCGCGCTTGTGCAGCCCCTGCAACAGATACAGCACCTGCTGTGCGCCACCGTATAAGTTGCGCCCGGCCTCGACGTGGAGGACTTTCACGAAACGAAGGTCCGGATCGAGAGAAAGACTGCGCGTGGACGAAGCATTCGATGGTTAACGGCGATTCGATTCGCCGCGCACGATACCACCGACCGAGGCTGCCGTGAGCATACAGGCAAGCGCGGGGCGTCCGGCTGTCGAACGAGCGGCGCGGCAAGTTCAAGAGCAGCGCTCACCCCGCCACATAGCGCCGCCTACGGCGCGCTCCCGCCTCCGCCCGCGCGATACGGCGGCGGAACGCCGAGCATCTTGACCACGCTATCCGGTGCCGGCACGCCCTGGCCACCTTTCTTGGGCATGCCCTGCACGAAGGGCAGCAACTGCAGGCGTGCGATGCCAAGCACGCGGCGCAACTCGGCGACGGGGTGATGATGCTCGTCCACGCGCAGGTCGACGAGCGCATAGTCTTCGCGGTCGTACACCAACAGCGAAGCCGACTGGCGACCCCGCTTGTCGCCGCCGGCAGCCTCGCCGGCCTCCAGTGCAAGCATCAAGCGCTCCGTGAGATCCAGTGGCTCGCTCGCGCGGTATGCGGCCGCCATGTTCTCCACTGTGGCGGCGCTTACCAGCATATTGCCCTGCACGGCGAAGCCCGGTTCGACGATGTGGCCGTACCACTCGGTGCAGGATATGCCGGACCACGCAGCGCTGCGTCCCTGCGCATCGACAACGCCGACCTGGCGCAAGTCGCGTCCATCATCCCGCTCGATCACGCGATCGAGCGCTTGCGGCCCCGACACACCGCCGTGCATGCGCTGCAGGGCTTCGATCGCGAGATAGGGATTGACCCAGGATTGGGTCGATACGGCTCCCACTTTGGCTCGGACAAACGGACAAAGCGCGCCGACCGCCGGCACCGCGGTCGCGACGGCGACGCCGAGCTGACCGGTACGCGGGCACCGCGCGACGATCGAAAAAGTCATGCCTCGCCCTCCTCGCTCATACACTCAAATGGTCGCTGATGCGCTGCTCGGCGCCCGCCTCGCCGACTCTGCCCGCGTCGACGATTTCACCGAGCTTGAGCACGGCGTAGCGATCGGCCACCGCGAGCGCGAAGCGCACGTGCTGCTCGACGAGCAGCATCGATACGCTGGAGGCGTCGCGCTCCGCGCGAAGCACTGCCGATACCGTCTCGATGACCGACGGCTGCAGGCCTTCGGTGACTTCGTCGACCAGCATCAGCTTGGGGCGGCTGATCAAAGCACGGGCGAGCAACAGCATCTTCTGCTCGCCGCCCGAGAGCGTGCCCGCACGTTGCTTGAGTCGCCGGGGCAGAAAAGTGAAGAACCGGCCGATGCGTTCAATGCCCGCCTTCAGTGCGCGGTCGTCGCGCAGCGCCAGCCGCAGATTCTCCACTACCGAGAGGTCTTGAAACAACGCCTGTTCCTGCGGAACGTAAGCCAGGCCGCGACGCGCGATGCGATGAGACGGCTGTCCGGTGATGTCGACGCCGAACGCTCTGATGCTTCCTTGTCGGATCGGGAGAAAACCCATGACGGTCTTGAGCAGCGTGCTCTTGCCCATGCCGTTCTTGCCCAGCATGCAGAAGATTTCGCCCGGCGCGATCGCCAGCTCGACCTGACGCACGACCACCGCCTCGCCGTAGCCGCTGCTCACTCCGTCCAGCTCGAGGGCGGCAGTCGTCACGCTCGCGCCCCCGCGGAGCGCATCGATCCGCCGCCGGCGTAAATGTCGCGCACCAGCTCCGACCCGACCACTTCGGCGACCGTGCCGTCGAGCACGATCTGCCCTTGATGCAACACGATGACACGCGAGCTGATCTCGCGAACGAAATCGAGATCGTGCTCCACCAGCAGAATACAAAGCCCTTCCTGTGCAGCGAGCTCGGTGAGGATCTGACCGATCAAGGCGCGCTCGGGCCGAGTCAGCCCGGCCGTCGGCTCGTCGAGCAGGACCACACCGGGCTCGAGCGCGAGCACCATGGCAAGCTCCAGCGCCTGCTTTTGTCCGTGCGAGAGATGGCGCACTTCGATGCCGAGCCGCTGATCGAGCCCCGTTGCCTGCAAGACTTTCACGACCGCATTGGGAACTTCGAGCGTTGGCGCACGCGCGCTGAACAGCGGGCGCTGCAGCCGCGTGCGCGCGATGCGCAGCGCCTCGGCCACGCTGAGCGTTTCGAACACGTTGGCGGCCTGGAACTTGCGCCCGACGCCGAGCGCCACGCACGCGTAAGGTGGGCGCCGAGCGATGTCGCGATCGTTGATGAGGATCGCGCCTTCCGAGCGCTCGCCCCCATCGGCGATGCAGCGGATGAGCGTGGTCTTGCCTGCGCCATTCGGTCCCACCAGGCTCAGCAATTCGCCGCGCCGCGCGCTGAACGTGATGCCCTCCAGCACTTTCAGGCTGCCGAAGTGCTTCCGTACATCGCGCACTTCGATCGCGTGCTGCGCACTGCCGGACAGGCCGGCGAAGTGCTCGGCCGTCATCGCCTGTAGGCTCGGGACGAACGCTGGCGCCTGGGGCGACGCGCGACGATGCAACCGTCGTAATGCCGATGCGACCGGCGGCATCAAGCCTTGCGGCAGGGCGACGATGACGGCGACGAAAGCGATGCCGATGATCAGTTTCCAGACAAAGGGAAGATTGCCGCTGAGATAAGCCGTGCTCACGTCGATCGCCAACGTGCCGATCACCGGCCCGATCAACGTTCCGCGTCCTCCCAGTGCGACCCAAATGATCAACTCCGTGCCGAACACGAAACCCGCATACTCCGGGGCGACGACCATTTGCACGCCGGCAAAAGCATAGCCGGCGATCGCAGCGATGAGGGCGCACGCGATCATCAGGAGGATCTTTACGCGCGAGACGTTGATACCGAGATATTCGCAGCGCGCCTCGTTCTCGCGAATCGCAACGAGCACGCGCCCGGCGTCGCTGCGCACGAAGAACCAGGCGAGCGCGGTGAGCACCACGAGGAAAGCGCCGGCGATCCTAAACCACGTCTCGATCGAGATATCGAAGCTTTCGAAGCCCGACAGGCCGCTGCTCGATCCGGTGAACTCACCGCCGGAATAGAGAATCTGCGCGACCACGATCGGCAACACCAATGTGACCACCGACGCGTAGAGCGGCGAAGCGCCATGGTAGAAGGACAGCCAGCCGACGACCGCTGCAACGAGTGCGGCGACGACCACGGCTGCGCCGAAGGCGAGCAAGGCGTGCTGCGGGCTGAAACCCAGATGCGTGAAGATCAGGCCGGTGGCATACGCTCCAATACCGAAGAAGGCGGATTGTCCGAACGTGAGGATGCCGGTATACCCCCAGAGAATGTCGACGGTCAGCGCCACGGCCGCGTAGAGGAACGCGCGGATCAGGCTGTTGACCATGAACATGGGCAACACGTACGGTGCGATGGCGATCAACGCCAACGCAATCAGCGATACGGCGATTACCGCGCGCAGTTGGGCGCTGCTTCGCCCGTTCGGGGCGTCCGACGCCGCAACGACTGCCGGGACTTGCGATTCGGGCATGCTCGCCGCCCTACTCGCGTGCAAAACCGGCCGGGCGCAAGCGCAGAATCAGCGCCGCGAGCACGACGATGGTGAGTCCGCCAAGAATGGGATTGCCGTAAGTGCTCACCAGCACCTGAGCGCCACCCAGCACGACGCACGCGATCGCGAGGCTCAGCAGCGAAACGCCCGAGACCAGCACCAGCATGAAGGCGCCGACCAACCAAGGCACGCCCATGTTGGGGTCGACGCTGGATAACGGTGTGATGAACGCGCCGGCCAAACTGGCGAGCCCCGAGCCGAGCGAAAACGTAATGAAGCGCACCAAGCCGCTGTTGATGCCCAGCCCGCGCGCCAAGTTCTCGTTCATGATCACCGCGCGCGTCTCCAGCCCCAATCGCGTGCCGTTGAGCACCCAAGTCAGCACGAGCGCCAAGCCGATGGCAGCCGGCACCAACAGCAGTCGGTACTGTGAATACGACGCGCCGAGCGCATCGATGGCGCCACGAATCGGTGCTTGTACGAATTGCACCTCGCGCCCGAATGCCAGGGTGATGACCTGCCCGATGATGATGCCCAATCCCCACGTGGCGAGAATGGCATCGAGCGGCCGCGCGTAGAGCGGTCGCACGACCAGCCGCTCGATGATCATGCCGCAGAGGCAGCCGACGGCGAATGCGAAGCCGAACGAGGCCCAGGGTGTCCAGCCGAGTTGGGTGACGGCAAGCGCGGAGTACCCGCCGATGGTGATGAATCCGCCATGCGCGAAGTTGATGATCTTCATCACGCCGAAGATGATCAACAACCCTGCGGCGACGACATAGAGGATCGCCGCGGTGGTTACGATGTCGAGGACTTGAGCCATGGATCAGCGCACCGCCCCACCACGGGACGGTGCGCCCTCGAAGCCATGATGTCCGGTACGCACACGCATGGAGCCGCCAAGCTTTGCACGACTTGCGGGCTTCCCGAGGCCACGAACCCCACTGTGGCCTCCCCTGCGCATCGATGGCTCAGCTTGAGACGTCGATCACTTCAGATTCGGACACTGGTTGCCGGGGTCGACGTCTTTGAAGGTCTCGAGAATCTTGACGCTGCCGTCTTTTTGAACTTGGCCCAAGTAGATGGTGAGCGGCGCGTGGCGCTGCTTGTTCATCTGGATCCTGCCGCGCGGCCCGTCGACCGACACGTCGGCGAGCGCTTGGATGACTTTGTCCGCATCGGTCGACCCTGCCTTTTCGACCGCGGCTTTGTAGGCATAGACCCCTTCGTACTGCGGCACCGAAAGATCGTTCGGCGTCTTCAGGTTCGCGCCGAACTTCTTCTCCATCGCGGCGAGAAATTGCTTGTTTTTTGGATTATCGAGGCTGGTGAAATAGGACCCGGAGACATAGATCCCTTCCGCATCGGCGCCCATGCTCTTGGCAGTGCCCTCGTCGACCGCGAGATTCCCGTAGGGGATCGTGATACCCGCGGCGCGCAGCTGCTTGGTCAGCGTCACGTTCGGCGCACCGCCTGCCGTCGAAGTCACCAGCGCGTCCGGTTTGGCCGCCTTCAGCTTGGAGATGATCGGCGTCCAGTCGGTCCCGTCCATCGGCAGGTATTCTTCGCCGACTACTTTGCCGCCGGTCTTCTGCACGTACTCGCGCGTGAACTTCAGCATACCGCGGCCATATGCGTAGTCGCTGCCGACGAGGAAGTAATTCTTCGCCTTGTACTTTTTGTTGAAATAGTCGACCACCGGAGCGACCTGCTGATCCGGCACCCAGGCGTTGACGTAGAGATACTTGTTGCAGGAGCGTCCTTCGTAGAAAGACGTGTAGATAAACGGCTTGCGCGCGCGGCTCACGATCGGCAGCCCGGCATTGCGGGCTGCACTCGTCTCCATCGTGATGAGGGCGTCGACGTTCTTCTGAAACAGCAGCGCGTCGAACGCTTTCTGCGCGCCGGCTGCGCCGCTGCCGTCATCGGCGACTTCCAATACCACCTTGCGGCCGAGAATGCCGCCGCCGGCATTGATTTCGTCGACGGCGAGCTCGGCCGATTGCACGACCGAAGGCGCGACGACACTGTTTGCACCGCTTAAGCCCACGGGGATGCCGATCTTGATCGGCTCCGCACCACGGGCAGGTGCCACCAATAGGGCACTCGCTGTGAGGATCGCAGCTGTTACTGTCTTCAACCGCAAAGTCATAAGTGGTCTCCGTTATGTGGTTGTTCGACTGAAGCCGGATGCGCATTATGCGCTAGTGCGCGGCTGCTGAAAGCTGGCGCGCTTCCCATATCCGAGATGCAGGTCCGATCTGCGCGAGGGCTTTTGCGGAATGCCGTGGGAGAGCATGATCGGTATGCCCACGCGCGAGCCGACGCGGCGTACCAAAGGGCCGAGCCTTCGAGATGGCTATAATCGAACATCGTCAACCGGGGGAGGAGGCCGTCATGATCGACTTGTATCTCGCAGCAACTGCCAATGGGTTACGCGCCGCCGTCGGATTGAGCGAATGCGGTCTCGAGTATCGGTCGCACAAGATCGATCTGATGAAGGGCGAGCAGAAGACCCCGGAGTTTCTCAAGCTCAACCCGGCCGCGCAGATTCCGGTGATGGTCGACCACGAGGGGCCGAACGGAAAGGAGATCACGTTGGCGCAATCGGGCGCGATCATCCTCTACGCGGCCGAGAAGACCGGCCAGTTCCTGCCCCAGGATCTCGAGCGCCGCGCCAAAGTTCTGCAGTGGTTCATGCAAGGCGCGACGGACGTATCCCCAACGAGCGGAGCGATCTTTCAGCTGGAGATGATGGCCCCGGAGAAGAACGAAGCCATCACGAATCACTTCAAGAAACGCCTGCTCAACTTCTTCGCGCTATGCGACGCTCATCTCGCCAACCGCGAATTTCTGGCCGACGAGATCTCGATCGCGGACTTCATGCTCTACCCCAACTACTTCGCGCGCAAAGCCCTCATCGATGCAGCGGGCAGCTACACCAATCTGCATCGCTGGGGCGCGACGATGGGTGCGCGGCCCGCGGTTCGGAAGGGCATGAATCCGTTCGGCTGAACCTTTCGAGGCCTGGCAGAGATGTCCACGCATCGCATCGTACTGGTCGCCGCCCTATTGCTGTTCGGTGCCGCACCCGCGCGGTCGGCCGAATTGATCGATTGCATCAAGTTCTCGGCGGCCGGCAGCGAAGCACAATTGACCAATGTCTGTGGCGATCGTCTCAACGTCGTGTACTGCGTCGACAACGCAAGCAGTCCACGTTCTTGCGCGAAGGGCCTGAGCGACATCGTGACGCTCAATGCCGGGGCGATCGAGCACTTGTCCACTTACGCGAGTGACGGACGCGGCACCGTGCATTGGGGCGTATGCCTTTATCCGACGGCCCCGGTCGATTGGAAGCCGGGCGCAACCGAGGTCGTGTGCAAGAAAACCTGTGTGATGTGCTAAGAGTGCGCTCCGCTCTGCGCGGTCGTATCGAGCAGTTTGCGAACATGCTCGGGATGCGGTAGCGGCGCAACCGCACCATAGCCGGTTGTCGTGAGGGCAGCCGCCGCGTTGGCGTAGCGCAACGCTTGCCAGAAATCGTCGCCGCCAGCCATGCGCGCCATCAAGGCGCCGGCGAAGCAATCTCCCGCCCCGGTGGCGTCGACCGATTGCACGGCGTGGCCCGCCAACTGAAGCTGGCGCTGCCCGTCGCTGCCCATGACGCCGTCTTTCCCCAGCTTCAACGCCACTCGCTTCGCCCCGCGTTCGGCACACCAAGCGAGGATGTCGCGGGGTTGATCGAGCGTGCACAGCAGCGCCGCTTCGTCGACGCTGAGCATGAAGACATCTGCATACGCCAGGCTGGCAGTGATGACCGCGCGCGCCCGCGCCAAGGGCCATAGGCGAGGCCGCAAGTTGGCATCGTAGACGACTTGCGCACCGGCCTCGCGCGCTGCCTGCATCGCGGCAAATGCGGTGTCGCACGCGCTGACGCTGATCGCCTGCGTGATGCCCGAGGTATGGAAGAAACGCGTACGGCGAATCAGGTCGATTGGCAGGGTGTCGGGGCGCATCCGGCTCGCCGCAGAACCTGCGCGCAGGTAGCTGAACACGTGGCCTTGCGGGCCGTGGGTGACAAAGTAGACGCCCGTATGCGCACGCGCATCGAGCTCCACGCCGGCGAGGCTAACGTTCTCGCGCTCCCAAAGCGCGCACAGCTGCGCGCCAAACGGATCATCGCCGACTCGAGTGATATAGGCGGTGCGCGCGCCCTGACGCGCGGCGGCGATGGCGCAGTTCATCGTATCGCCGCCGAAGCCCTGCAACCAATGACCGGGTTGCCCCGGCAATTCGCTGAACTCGTAGAGCGGCTCGCCGAGAGCGACGACGTCGAAGCAGGCGTGAGTCTCAGCGTTCATCTACAAGGTGGGTGCGAGGTCGAGAAACTGGCGCGCGTGACGCACGACTTGCTCATCGTCCCCAGCGTTCAGCGCGGTCTGATCGATGATGTTGTTGCCCACACCGACGAAAGCCGCGCCGGCCGCGAAGTAGTCCGCGATATTCCCGAGCGAAACGCCGCCGGTAGGACACAGCGGAACATCGGGGTAGACGGCGTGAATCGCTGCCAAGTGCGCCGGGCCGCCGGTAGCGGCGGGAAAAAGCTTGACCGCTTGAGCGCCTTCGCGCCAAGCAGCCAGCACCTCACCCGGCGTGAATGCACCGAGCAGCGCGGCGCGCGCTGCGCCGTGGGCCTGCGCGACGAGGCCTACCACCATGCAGGGTGCGACCAGATAATCCGCACCGGCATTGATGCAGCGCTGTGCGGCTTCGGCATCCAGTACGGTGCCGGCGCCCACCAGAAAGTGTTCGGGCACGCGCCGTCGCAAGCTCGCGATGAGCTCCACTGCGCCAGGTGTGGTCAGTGTCACCTCTACCGTGCCGTAACCGGCCGCGATCAGCAAATCGATCGCACGTGATGCGCTTTCTTGGGAGCTTAGCCGCAACACGGGGATGACCCGCAGCACCTTCATGCGCTCTAGCAGAGTATCGACGAGGGAAGGTTGGACCGACATGACTCACACCCGCACTGTTGGCAGCACATAGCACATAGCAAAAGAGGGCCGCATCGCGGCCCTCGTGCTCGATCCCGCTTCGGGTTGCCTACTCGATTCTTGCCTGCGTACGGCGAATCGAGGCATCCAGCTCGACGCGCCGGTCGCGCTGCAAGCAAGTTATCAGTTGCTCGCGCGGCAGCGCTTCGCATTCACCTTCTTTGGTGAGTGCGTGCTGCTTGCCGCGCCCCTCGACTTTGAGTTTTTGCAGCGGAACACCTTGATCGACCAGATAGCGCGCGACCGCCCAGGCGCGCCGTTCGGACAGTTGCTGGTTGTATTGATCGCTGCCGATGCGATCGGTGTAGCCGATGATGTCGAGCCGATCCCATTCGGCTTCATTGAGCCGCATCGCCAATTCGTCGAGCACGGCTTTCACTTCGGGACGCAGCACCGCCCTGTCGAAGTCGAACTGCCCTTCCTCATCGATGCCGAGCGCCAAGGGCAGCATGCCGCCAAGCGTTTGCGGCTTGACGTCTTCGTCGACGCGGACCTTGTTGCCCGGTGCATCCACCAATCCAACTACCGTCCGCTCGTCCTGCCCCGCGCCCGCACCGGCGCCGGCTCCATCCACACCTACCGCTTGGCCGTCGCCACCGCCGGCCGCACCTTGCGCCGCGCCGCCGGCTCCTGTCGAAGTGTCACCGCCTGTCCCGGTTCCGGCACCCGCACCACCCGCGGCGACGCGATCCGCACCGCCTGCACCCCCAGCCCCGGACGATGCGCCATTGCCGCCTGCGCCGGCACCGCCCTCGGCAGTGCGGCCCGTCCCGGTGCCTGTTGCACCTGCGCCTGAGGTGCCTGCACCCGCACCCGCCGCACGATCGGCGGCACCTGCGCCGCCGGCCCCTTGAGGACCGGCACCGGGCGCGGACGCGTTTGCGCTGGTCCCACCGGCTCCCGCATCGCTACCGCCGCCAGCTCCGGTGTTGCTTCCCGCAGCGGCAGTGTTAGCGCCCGCTCCTGCCGCCTGCGTGCCACCCGCTGGAGCCGCCGCGCTAGGCGATCCTCCGGGCGATCCTCCGGGCGATCCTCCGGCGCCCGTGCCGGCACCCGCCCCAGCCCCGCCAGCTCCGGCGCCGGCAGCGCCCCCGGCGCCAGCGACCTCACCCCCTGCTCCTCGCCCGGCGTTCGCTGCGTCCGCGCCCCGGCCCGTCGCGCCCTTGTCGGCGGCACTGGCGGAACCCGCACCGGAAGTTCCGGCACCGGCGCCGCCAGCGCCTGCGCCTCCGACGGCTCCAGCGTCGGCTGCGCGCCCACCCGCTCCCGCACCGGTTCCCTGACCGCCTCCGGTCACACTGGCACCTTCACTGCCGGCGTCGCTCAACTTGTCGGATGCGCTGCCGGGCGGTTTCCCACCGCCTGCGCCCGCACCTGCCGCGCTCGCCCCATCGTCGGCGCCTGCAAGCTGGGCTCCACCGACTGCGCTGTCCTCCGCGCCGCCACCACTGGCGCCAGCCGACTGCGCGCCCCCGCCGCCGGTACCTGCTCCGGCTGCGCCTCCTCCGCCCGCGGAGGAACGGCTACCACCTGCTTTTGCAGTTGGTCCCGCTGGCGCCTTGCTCGCCGGTTGACCCGCTGCAGCACTGCGCGGCGCGACGCCGGTGGGCCCTTCGCCGGCGTTGGACGGGAACGTTCCGGGCGCGTTGCTGCGTGCAACAGAGCGCGCTTTCGCTGCGTCGGCGCCGGCGTTGCTGCTACGGCCGAACATGCCGGGATAGCTGCTCGCGCAGCCGCCCAACGAGGTAGCGAGCAGGAGCGCCACCGAGGTGTATGCGAGCCGCCCGGTTGCCGGACGGAAGGACCAGGATCGAGACGTCATATCGAAGCTACTCCTGTAGAACGGGGCGCGAGGACGCGCCAGATGAAACGCCCACGGGCCAACGACCAGCGGTCTGGAAGCGGACGCGCGGGCCGTACACAAGTTTGGCGGGCAAGAATCCCTTGCCAGGAAACCGGCATCGGGTGCTGCGGGCGAGAGGACGTCGCCGAGCGACATCCTCCGCAGATACGTAGAAGATCATCGACCTTCAGTCTACTCCGCGTTGCACATAAAGCTCAACCGTTTCGCATGGCGCGTCGCGAGGGCACCGTCATCGCGCACGCGAGGGTGCACGAATCGGATCGATGGCGCGACTGCCGCAGCGTCTGCTTCGTTATCGGCACGCCGAGTATACCGATGTGAACCGCTCATACAAAATCGATGAGCCATTCCGTTTGACTGCATATAAACCCATAGTATAGGCGGATCCCGAATCGTCACGTGCAAATCGAAAGGTGCACAGCGCCGCGATCGCTGTCGGCGCGCGCTCGCGCGCATGAGCGCCAACGCCGCCGCTCTAGATTGTATGATCCGCCTGCTGATCGAACGCGACGCACCACCATCACAACAAAGCGTCGCATACGCCCGACAAAGCAGCCGGTCCGGAAACTTCCTCCTCGCTCGACTGGTCTTGCTTTGCGCCCACGTAGTGCGGGGTGATCATCGAGACAATCGTGGCGTGCTGCCCCGACGAGGCGCGAATCGCGCTGTGTCTGGCGGTAGGGGAACGCGTTTTCTCGACGAGCAGACCAAACACAAAACCATAGGAGACTTGGCGATGTTCCTCCGCTTCAAGGCGGTACGTGTTTTCCTGGCGGCGCTCAGCGTTGCGCTTCTTGCGCCCGCGCTCGCGAACGCGCAAGCGACGTTGAAGAGCTCGCGCACGCAGTTGTACAACGTGAAGCTCGTGATCCTCGCCATCGGCCTGGAAAACCCATGGAGCCTTGCCTTTCTTCCCGATGGTCGCATGCTCGTTACCGAGCGCGTCGGTCGGTTGCGCTTGCTCGACGCCAACGGGAAGGCCCTAGCGACGGTAAGCGGGCTGCCCAAAATCGCGGAGATCGGCCAAGGCGGTTTGATGGATGTCGCGCTACACCCGCAGTTCAGCGACAACCACTTGGTTTATCTATCGTATGCCGGGCGCGGTGACGGCGGTTACGGCACCGAGGTCGTGCGCGGCAAATTGGTGGAGAATCGGCTCGAAGATGTACGTGTCATATTCAAGATGGAGCCCAAATCACAAAGCGGTGTGCACTTCGGCTCCCGGCTCGTGTTCGACGGCAAGGGACACCTCTTCATCACGCTGGGCGATCGCGGCAACAAAGACCGCGCGCAGCGCCTGGACGACGATGCGGGCTCGATCGTGCGGTTGAACGACGACGGCAGCATCCCGCAGGACAATCCCTTCACCAAACAAGCCGGCGCGCGGCCGGAGCTGTACACCAAGGGTAATCGGAACGTGCAAGGCGCGGCGATGCATCCCGATTCGGGTCAGTTGTGGGCGGATGAGCACGGACCGCAGGGCGGGGACGAGCTCAACATCATTCGCGCCGGTGCGAACTACGGCTGGCCGCTGGTCACCGCCGGCGTGAACTATGGCACGGGCACCAAGATCGGCGAAGCTACCAGCAAGGCGGGCATGGAGCAGCCGATCTACACCTGGTCGCCGTCGATCGCCCCGTCGGGCATGACGTTCTATACCGGTGATCGATTTCCGCAGTGGAAAGGCAATCTGCTGATCGGCGCGCTGCGCGGCCGCGCACTGGTACGCCTCACCCTGCGCGGCGAGGCGGTGCAGTCCGAAGAGCGCATGCTGGTAAACGACGTCGGCCGCATCCGCGATGTCCGGGTAGGGCCGGACGGCTTGATCTATCTGCTCACCGACTCGAGCGATGGTTTGCTGGTGCGCGTCGAACCGATCGAATAGACTCGATTCGACTCATACCTTGCCTCGCGCCTCGGTGCCGAGCGTCACCCATGATAAGAGGATAACGAAGATCACCGAGGCCGATATGCAGCTGCTGCTGTAGCAACAAGCGGCGGCGTACGCGGAAGCAAACGCATGCTCGAACAACACGCCGAGCCCATAACCGGCGGCGAATACGAACAGCCAGCGGCGCAGATACGTCAGCAGGTGATGGCGACAGTCACGATTGAAGCGATAAGCCGCGGCCCGCTCGAGCAGCGTGCCGTGTGTGACGTCGCGAAACAACCAGCCGAAAAAGAAATAGCGGTAGACCAAAGACCACAGCGGTTCTTCATCCGAGGGCATGCGCGGGACATGGACAACCATCTTCTAAGCTTCCTTTACAGCTGCTGCTTCTGATCGGGATTGCGGCTCGTTCCACCGAGCAATTAGCTCACCCATCGAGACTGTCGAGAAACTCCTGCGCGGATCCGATACGGGCCCGTCCGGTGCTCGGAATCCTCATGTACTTCTATGTACATTCCGGTTCCTGCGCTCCTGGCGGCCTCGTCTGAGCCCCGCGCGCGACGTTTTTCAACAGCCTCATCGCCTCGAGTCCAAGCATCATGATCGCCTCGCGGCCCCCGCGCGTATTGCACTGTTGCAAATATCAGCACCATCGCGCGGAAGCGAACCCTTTGCAAGCTTTTCGATCGGCACAACGAAAACGGAGGTGAGCAGTCGCAAAGTGGTCTCTGCGACACCCCCCGGCGCAACGCCAATCTTGTAATTGGTCAGCGTGCCGCTCACCCCGATTGGAGTCGCTAGACTGAAGAACTGGGCCTTCTTCGCGCGCGGCGCAAGGCGAAAGTCGAGCCGCTCGGTATCGAAGTCGACCTGCCCAGTCCCGACTACGCGCATACGGCTGGTGTCGATCAGTAATGCGTCATGCTTGAGCAGACCGCTGCGCAAGTCGAAACGTCCGATCGCGCAATTGACTTTGGACGCCGAGCCCGGATCGACGGCGGGGATCATGGCGAGGAAGAGATTCACGGCCCACATGTCGAAAATGCCCGATCGCATGTTGCGCGGCCAAACCGCGAAGTCGACGCGGCCGTCCGCTTTCACCATGATCTGATCGAGCGTGGGCGCGCGGGAGTCGATCTCCAACTGCAAGCTGAACAACCCTTGCAGGTCGGTGTCCGGCTTGATCCGGCGGGCGAGGATGCCGTAATCGAACCGGTCGACGCCGATGCGCAGTTGCACGGCGACGTCGCGTTCGGTCGGAATGTAAGCCGCCTGGACCAGAGCAGAGCCACCAGGAACGTTCACCTGTGCGGGGCCAAAATCGAGGCGACCGTCGGCGAGCTGCGCGTGCAGCGTCCCGCTACCCAGCTGGTCCTTGCCCGACAGCACTTGGTCGACTTGGACATCGAGGAAAGCGTCGAGCCGACGCAAGGTTTCCGGGCTGAGCAGACGTTGTCCCTCGGCGGCAGCCTCCTTCGCTTTGGCCCGCATCTCTTCCACCGTGAGCTTCTTCTCGTTCGCCGGCTTCTTCTCGAAAGGCGACCAGGAACCGAACGCGAAGTCGTCGAGTTGGATGCGCGGAGCGGTGAGCGCGATATCGATGCGCGGCCGCTCGTTGACTGCCGTCCAACTGCCCCGTCCATGCAAGCGGCTCTCACCCACCGACAGCGTCAGATCCGGCACCTCGTAGCCGCGTGCGGAGGCGACGAAGTGCCCACCAAGCGACCACGGCCCCCACGGTGGCAGTTGCACACGCGCCAGCTTGTTCAGGCTGTCGAAGTGCTCGCCTGCGATACGCAGCTGCAATTCGCCCTCGCGTTGCGTGATCGGCACCGACACTTTTCCGACCAAACTGAGCCGAGTGCCGGCGGCCTCGGCATCGAAAGAAAATGGCACTTTGCTGCCGGTGCGCATGAAGTCGGCCATCGCGCCCGTCGTCACCCGAATGGCGACCGGGGTCTGGTCGATGGCACCGTCCAGGGTGAGCGCGATCGGCTCGCCCGGCTCGGCTACGACGCGCCCGCGCGAGACGTCGATGTCGGCCAGAGGGCGTCGTGCCGGATCGCGCAGGATCACTTCGCCGGTGTCGAGATCCGCGTCGAGCGAAGATCGCTCCAGCATCTCGCCCAGGCGGCTGCCGCGCCCGATCAACTGCACGCGCAACGACTCCACACGCGCGTCGAGATCCTGGGTGACTTTGAGATTGCGCAGCAAGGCGCCGACGTCGACCCGGCTGCCGGCGACCCACAGCGAAGCCTGCGGCAGGTTACCGCGTAGATCGAGCGCGACTGCGCCGGTAAAGGGCGTACCGGCGACCGTCGCGGCGAACGGCGAGGCGTCCATGTGCCCGTTGCGGATGCGCCCGGTGAACGATGCGTCCGTCACGTCGGCCGGTTGCATGCCGACACGCTTGACCTTGACCTCGATGTCCGCGTCGGTCAAATCGATGCCCTTGGGAAGAATCGGTAAGTCCAGCGTGTTGCTCGCGGCCGCGGTGGCCGGCTTCGGCTTCGGTGGCGGCAGCATGCTTTCGAGCTCGGCGACGTCCAGTCGCTGCACGTTCAGACGTGCTTGGATAAGCGGCTGACGATCGATGCCCACGCGCGCAAACTCCCCTGTCATGTCGCTGCGACCGAGCCGAAGCACGAAATCGCGCAAGCGCCATGCGTCGGTAGTCATGCCCGCCTGCCCCTTCAACAGCAACGCCGCGTTGGCCTTTTCCGACAAGCCCAGCCAACGCCCCACCGCGCCCGCGCGCGGCGCGACGAGTTCGAAGCGAACTTGGCTGCCTGTCTCCGGCGGCGCAAGCACGCCATCGATCTTCAACCGCGCACCGGTGGCATTGGCAGTCAGCGTGATCGGCGAGCGCAGCGTTCGAGCCAAGCTCGGCAGATCGGCAGCTTGCAGTCGCGCGTCGAACGGCTCCTGAAGGAGCGATCCCTTGATGCGGCCCACCAATGGCTTTCCGCCGGGAAGTCGGACGTCCAGGACATCGAGCCGGAAATCGACTGGCCGGCCACCCTCGATGTTGCCGTAGGACAGTCGGCTGTCCTCGATGCCGAGGTGCACGTCGACCGTCTCGGTGAGCTGCCCGATATTCTCGCCCTTCCCGGCGATCTCGAAGCGGAACTTACCCAGATTGCCTTCGACGCCGCGCACCCCCGCCAGCAGCGTGGCCAAGCCGCCTAGCCGTGTGCGCTGCGCGCCCAAGCCCAGGTGAAATGTCGGCACCGGCCCGGCGCCGTCGGCATCGACCTCGCCGCGCAACGGCACCTCGGCGATCGTGGCCCCGACCGGTGCGCGCAGCTTGCCGTCCTTCAGTTGAATCGCGAGCGAGGCATCGCGTACATCACCGGGCAAGCTCAACCAGCGCCCCACCTCCAGAGTCAGGTCGACGTCGACTGTATCGAGCCCCCGCAGGCTGATCGTCTGCTGTTGCAACTCGCGATAGGTGTCGAGCAGGCTTTTCGGCGGCTCGTCGGTCTGTTCCGGCTTCATGCCGAGAAAGGGCCGCAGATCCAACGTCGGCAAGGCGAGCTTGCCGGCCACGCGCGGCCGCCGGCCGCTCAAATCGTAGAGCAGATCGCCTTCCAAGGTCGTGCGCCCCATGACGCCGCGCAACTCGGCTAAATTGAGCCGCTCACCGTCCCAACGGATGCGCGTGCTCAGCGCGGTGGCACCCACTTCCGGCAGCTTGATCTGCAGCAGGCGCTCGATCTGGGATAGATTCTCCGTTCCCAAGCCGAGCAGCAAATCGACGTGCTCGCCTTGCGCATCGTGGGATACCGTCCCCTCGACTTGCAGTGCGGTGTTCACGAAGTCGAAGCTGAGCTTCACCGGCCAGCGCACTTGCGGCTGCAACAGGTCTTGAGCCAAGCCACCGGTGAAGGAGAGCGAATAGGGAAAGCGTTTCTCGACCGTGCCACGCAAGGCGATCTGCAGCGGCTTGTCGCGCGGCGCCTCAGCGGTCAATTCCTCTAGCTGGAAGTAGTGACGCGTCCCCGTGGCGCCGGCCAGGTATTCGACCGAGAGCTGGCGCAAGGCCATGTTGCGGACATCGATGCCAACATCGCGCGCGCGGCTGAGATCGACCGGGCGACCCGGCGCTTTGGGCGCAGCAGGAGGCGATGGCGCGGCTGGACGGACGAAACGCCAATTGACGGCACCGTCGGCGCGACGCTCGAGCTGCACGCGTACGTTCTCGGCGCTCAGCTCCTGCACCCGGACCTCCTTGCGCAGCATGAGCGCAGCGAGATCGACGTGCAGCCGGGCTTGGCCCAAGTACGCGAAATCCGGCGCGCTGAAGCCGGGCGGATTCGCCAAGCGGATACCGCCGACCTTCAGGGCAGGATGCAGCGACGGCACGAGCTCGAGCGGCCCCTCCAAGGTGACCTTGCGGCCAAGTGCCTCCGACGCGGCCTCCCCGATTCGGTCGCGCCAGGGACCGGCACTGATGGAGATCTCGAACGCCGCGATGATCACCAGGATCAGGATCGGGAGCAGCACCACGCCGAGCACGCCGAACAGAGCCCAGCGCAATGCGCGGCCCAAAGGAAAAGTGCCAAACTTTCTGGTCACGTTGTGTTCTGTCTAGAGACGATCGATCGGATGGGCTCGCAGGACGACTTTACTGAAAAGGCGGCGCAACGACTGCGTCGATAGGCGACCAGCGGGCTCCCCAATTATGCAATAGGGTTTGGTTTGAGCAGAGTTGCAAAAAACTGTCGCTGGAAGACTACAAGGGACGAGCGCTCGCGGTCACGAGGGGGCAGAATGATTCCAGCGGGTGCGCCCGCATACATAAGCGGGCAGCTTTGCCGCTCCAAGAATGACTACAGGAGACCTAACGATGAAACGCAAACCACTGCAGATGGCGTTGGCTGCAGCGCTGGCCTTCGCCGCCTTCCCCGCAATGGCGGACATCTATCGCTGTACCTCGGCTGACGGCTCGATCAGTTACGGCGACGAGCCTTGCCCCGGCAACGCCGCAGTGTCGGCAAACGTCACCGAGCGGCTGCAGATCTGCACCACGGAGGAATGCAAGGCCAACGAATCCCGGACACACGCGGAAGCGATGGAACGGCTTCGCCAAGAGAAGGCTACGCTGAACGAGATGCAGGACATGCGGCTGCGCGCGGAGGCGCAGGAGATGGAGCAGAACCTGTATCGCGCGCAACTGCGCCGGATGGATATGCTCGAAAGCATGTTGGTAGCGGAGCGCGAGGCGGCTAGCGGCACGTATTTCCCCGCTTATCCCGGTTATGCCGGTTATGCGTGGGATGGGTGGGATCGCCATAACAAGTCGGGCTGCTTCCCGCACTGCGGCTCCAAGGGATTTCCGAAGGGCAAACCGCATCACCGGCGCTTCGAGCCCTCGGTCCGAGTGAGATTCTGATCTGACTGTCGTCGCCGAAGGCGTGGCATGCGCCTTCGGCGATTCGCGATCATGGCATCATCGCCTCGACGTTTCCCCCTCGACGTTCCCCCCTCGACGTTCCCCCCTCGACGTTCCCCACGCGTCGAAGACCTGTTGGACGCTTACGATGATGCAGCCCACTTCACTTCCACCCAAGCATCTTTCCGCCGGAATCGTCCTCGTCCATCACGACGGCACGCGCTTCCGGTTTCTCTGCCTGCGCGCGTTCGAAGCGTGGGATTTTCCGAAGGCACCGGTCGACGACGAGAGCGAAGCCGTGACCGCAGCAATCGAGGAGCTGCGCGAGTCAACGGGAATCGAAGACCCGGCCTTCCATTGGGGCGAGGACTACCGCGAGACGGTTCCATTCGACGACAACACCGTCTCGCGCTACTACCTGGCAGAGAGCCCCACGATGGACGTGGACCTGCGCGTGCCGTTCGCCGCGGAGGCTCGGGAGGACTACGAGTATCGTTGGACGACCGTCGATGAGGCAGAAGATCTGTTGCCTCCCCGCCTCGCGCTCGTGCTCGACTGGGCCGTGAACCTGTTGGCCCGCCCGTCAAAACGTTGAGCAAGTTCAGATGACGCCGCGGAGGCGTCGTCCCCGATCTTCTTTTCGGGGATTTCCCGAGGGTATGTCTCAAGCCCTCCCAAGCGGCGGCCGATAGTTCGGCCGTCGGCTTACGGCGCTCGCCGTCCCGCTGCCGGTTCCAACAACAACGTTCCCGGACATGACCCCTGTCGAGATCGCTCGCAAGGCATTGCACAAGCTCGCCGAACTAGGCCTGCCCCCCACGCCGGAGAACTACAACGCTCAATACCGGATTACCTGCGGCATGCCCCTGGGTCAAACAGGGTCTTCGACCCCCTTAGCCGATGATGCCGAACGCCGCTTTGCGATGCTGCGTGCGTTGCTGCAGGTCATGACCTCGGCGAATGCGGATCTGCATGCCGACCTCACCCGCTTCACCGACGAGTCCAGCAACTTGCTCAAGAAAGTCGAAGCAGATCCGGGCGAGGAATCGATCGAAAATTTATTCAAGGCCATGACGGCCTCGTCGAGCTGGCTGTTGAACGAAGTCGACCAGATGCGCTCGGAGCTCGAGCGCACCCGGGAGCAACTCGATTCCATCACCAACGAGCTGCAAGTTGCCCAACACTTGGCGATTTCCGATGCGCTCACCGGGCTGCCCAATCGGCGCGGCTTCGATAGCACGCTGAGTAGAGAGATCTCGCGTGCGCGTCGGCACAAGACGCCACTGTGCCTGGCCATCCTGGACCTGGATCACTTCAAGCGCATCAACGACCAGTTCGGTCATGTCACCGGCGACATGGTGCTCGTGCATTTCGCACAGACGATGAAGAGCGCCGGGCGTGACGTCGATTTGCTTGCGCGCTTCGGAGGCGAGGAGTTCGTTCTGCTGATGCCCGATACACCGCTGATCGGTGCCGAATTCGGAGTCAACCGGCTGTTGCGGTGTCTGGAGGACCAACCGCTGATCACGCAGGCCGCCACGATTCAGGTTCGCTTCAGCGCGGGCATTGCCCAATGGGGGCTCGACGAAACCGCGGAAAATTTGTTGGTCCGCGCAGACGGCGCGCTATACGCCGCGAAAGCAGCGGGGCGCGGCCGCGTCGCGGTTGCCGCCAGCGACACTGACAGCGCGGCAGACGTCACTCAGCGGCACAAGGCTTAGCGCGTGCTCGAGCAAGGGCTGCTGAACAAAACGAGCGCACAGCCTGATTCGAATCGTGCGGTCGAACACGAGATCCCGTCACGCCGGCGACGGCCTACTCCGGCACCAGCCAGTCCACTCGGCTGCCTCCGCATCCGGCTTCCGCTAGTACGCGTGCAAGCCAGGGCAGGAGCTGCGCGGCTTCCCGATCGAGCCCGAAGGGTGGGTTGACGATCAGCATTGCGCAGCCGCGCAAGCTGTCGGTCCAACCTTCCGGCAGCACCGAAAGCTCGAGCTTCAACACCTTGCGAATTCCGCTGGTTGCGATCCGGCGCTCGAAGCCGCGCACGGCATACGGTTCCATGAGGGGATACCACAGCGCGTAGACGCCAGTGGCCCAGCGTTGATGGGCACCTTTCAAGGCGTCTGCCAAGCGGTCGTATTCGCGCGCGCGATCGAACGATGAGTCGACCAAAACCAATCCACGCCGCTCGCGCGGCGGCAGAAAAGCCTTCAATGCCTGATAGCCATCCATGTGGTGCACACGCACCTGCCGATCGCCCGCGAAGACTCGCATCAAGGTTTCGTAGTCGTGCCCATTCAGCTCGGCGAGCTCGGCGCGGTCTTCGGTACGCAGGAAACGCCGGGCAATGCGCGGGGAGCCTGGATACCAGCGCAGCGTGCCGCTGGGATTTTCGGCTGAAAGCGCTTGCGTGTAAGGCTCGAGCAGCGCTGGCACGTCCCGTCGCGACCAGACCCGTTCGACGCCTGAGTGATACTCACCGAGCTTCTGAGTCCATGCGTGCTCGAGGTCGTACAAACCGATGCCGGCATGCGTCTCCAAATAGCAGAACGGCTTCTCCTTTCGACCGAGCGCGAGCAGCATGCGCGTCAGCAACACGTGCTTGAACACGTCGGCGAAGTTTCCCGCGTGGAACTGATGGCGATACGCCAGCATCTTGCGTCGGTCAACCTAGCGACCAGGCTGCGCTACAGCTTGTCGTACTTCGTCGAGCGCCCGCGCGCCTTGTCGACGGGATACTTCTCGGCGTTGAGGGCGAGCTTGCCCGCCGCCGCCCGTAAGGGATCGATCCCCAGCCGGTCGCACAAGCGAAGCAGAAACAACAGCACATCCGCGATCTCATGCTCGACCTCAGCCCGCGTTTCTTGGGGCAACGCGTCGGCCTGCTCGGGCGTGAGCCATTGGAAATGCTCGAGGAGCTCGCCCGCTTCGACGACGAGCGCGCTCGCCAGGTTCTTCGGGTTATGGAACTGGTCCCAATCGCGGGCGACGACGAAATCGCGCAGGCGGCGTTGAATGTGTTCGAGGGTTGGCGGCGCGCTCATCGACGTAGTGACACGAAAAAGTGCCCTGATGCTACCGCCTTTTCGCGTCGCGCAAGACGCGCGGGACCCGCTGGCGCTAATGCATCACGAACACCGGGCTTAGCCGCAAGAACTCCCCAGTGCGGCGGTCCTGATACCAATCCTCGGCTTCTTCATTGCGGATGAAGCGCAGCCGACGCGGAAAGGGAACACCCGGCGATGGCCGGCAAAGCTCCCGATGTCTTGCGTCCCACTCCATGGGGACGTGAAGCCGGCCCTGCCTCGCCGCAGCGTGCCAACACAATGAAATGTCCCGATCGACGTCCTGCCGAAACTCCAGCCAGAGACAGGGCTGCAGCGGCCCAACGTTTTGGTCCACCACCGCGACGTCGCGCGCCGGCGCCGCCTGTTCCCAAGTCAACCCGCCGGCACGCAATACATTCAGGAAGACATGCGTGTCCCGCCAGGACAGAAAGCTTGCTCGACTGATTCGCCCATCGGTGCAGAAGCTGCGATTCGAGCAGTCGCGCGCGAAGCCATCGACGCCGCCCGCGTAACGTCGCCTCAGTACGACGTTTTCTACCACCACGCTGATCGCCTCCACCAGGATACTCATTTCTCCTCCCCCCGGATTGCGCCTCCAGTCTGCGCGGCCCACAGGCTCAGAAGATGAGCCAGCCACTCTTTGCAACCATCGTCCGTGCTGCAATGCACACACATCAACCGACGTCTAACACCAGCACAAGCGCGCGAAACCCCCGACCCGGCCGACGACCACCGCGTGTTGCCCAAACATGCGGCCGAATCGCCGCGCCCGTCCGACCGATACCGACGCGGCGAGCAAGCTTTCCTCCCACCACGCACCGTCTTCGGCGATCCCGATGCCGGGTAGCAAGACCGGCAACGCTTTCAGGCACCGCCGTAGGACACGTTGGCGTGCCGCATTGCGCCATGCGGGAAGCGGTGTGGATTCCGGATTCCACGCGGTGAGAAAGACCCAGTGCCGCGCATGCACTCGCGCGAGCCGCCGGTCCAATCGAGGATGGCGCCGGCCGATGCGCAGATCCAGAATCGACCCGTCGTCCAGGCGGACACAATAAACCGTTTGGAGGTAGGGCGCTTCGAGCCGCGCCCGCTCGATCTGCCCACTCTGTCGCATCGCTGTTACTGACTGTTTCCCGCGGGCCGGTAGGTTCGCAACGCCTGCGAGAGTTGCTCGCTCACACGCTCGCGCAGGCTGATCGGTGCCAGCACCTCCACTTCGGGCCCGTGCCGGAGGATGTCCATGATCAGCTCGCGATCGTCGCTGTAGGGAATCTCCAAGATGTAAGTGCCATCGGCTTCGTGCTCACCCCGCTGCTGGGGATGCCACTGTTCGTGGGCAACCCAGCGCGCCTTGAGCGGAGAAAAACGCAGCCGCGCCCACTGCGTGTCGCGCCCGCTGAAAATGCCGTAGCCGCTGGCCAAGACCGCGTCCAGGTCTTCCCCCGGGACCTCGGTTGCCGGGGGGTCGAGCATCTCCGCCGCCCGCATGGCGTCGAGCGCGAAGCTGCGCAAGTCATCACGCAGATGACACCAGGCATCGAGATACCAATTCTCGCGGTAGTGCACGAGCCGCTGCGGCGACAGCTCGCGCACCGTTTCCTCGTCGCGTACTCGCGTGTAATAGGTGACGCGAAGTCTTCGCCGCTCCAGCAGTGCACGCGCCACGGTTTCGAATGCGCGTAGCGGCAAGGTCCGGCGGGCCATGTGCAGGATCCGGATGCGCTGCTGCACCTCGGCCGCCGAATGATGCGTGCTGCCGATTGCGGCGCTCAGCCGCGCGAGCAGAGGTTCGACGTGAGGGCCGAGCAGCCCGGGCTCGAGGTTGCGCAGCAACTGCTGCATGGTGAGCAGCGCATAGATCTCCTCCGCACTGAACCACAAGCCGGGAAGCTCTTGCACCCGCGCGCTCGGATCGTAGCGATAACCGCTTGCCTCGCGATCCCAAATGATCGGGATGTTGAGTCGCGAGCGCAGATACTCCAGGTCGCGCTTGAACGTCGCGGCGGAGATCTCCAGCTCGTCAAGAAATCGGCGCGCCGGAACGACCTTGTGCCGGGCGATCAGCTGCTGAATTCGGTAGAAGCGTTCGGTACGGTCCACCCAACGATTCTAAACGCACTGTCGGACCACGCCGACTCGGCGCCACCCGACTGCCGAGCGATGGGGCGGCTCCGATCCCGGCTAGAATGAAGGATGGATGCCCTCGCGACGTTGTCGGCCGCAGCCGGGCTCGCCTGGGCGAGCGGGCTACGCGTCTACTTGGTCCTGTTCGTCATCGGCCTGCTCGGGCGGCTCGGCTATCTCGTGCTCCCCGATGCGCTCGCACCGCTGTCGAACGATTGGGTGTTGGCGGCAAGCGGCGTGATGACGGTGGCGGAGTTCTTCGCGGATAAGATCCCGGTCGTCGATTCGATCTGGGACGCGGTCCACTCCTTCATTCGCATTCCCGCGGGAGCGGTGTTGGCCGCCGGCATGATGGGCCTCGACAACCCCGTGCTGACCATGGCCGCCGCGATCCTCGGCGGCGCCGTGACCTCGAGCGCGCATTTGAGCAAAGCCGGCACACGCGCAGTCGTCAATACGTCACCCGAACCCTTCAGCAACTGGGCTGCATCGTTCAGCGAGGACGGCATGGCGCTCGGTGCTGTGTGGTTGGCCTACGCCTTCCCGTGGATATTCCTCGCACTCCTCGTGCTGTTTCTGATTCTCGTGGCGCTGCTGCTCCCGCGCCTGATGCGCGTCCTGGGCGCGCTGTTGTGACGGATGGGCGCGCTGTTCAGTGCATGAAGCGCGGCGGTAAACTGGGTGCATCAACACAGATGGGTGCATCAACTTCGGAGAACGCTTTTCATGGACAAGAAATTCGCATCGCAAGCCGACTTGCAGGACAAGCAAGTGAGCTTCGTCAAGCTGGCCGACTGCGCTTATGCTTATACGGCCGAGGGCGATCCCAACACCGGCGTCGTGATCGGCGACGATGGCGTCATGGTCATCGATGCGCAAGCCACACCGGCCATGGCGCGAGATGTCATCGGTCGCATTCGCCAGATCACCGACAAGCCGATCAAGTATGTCGTGCTGTCGCACTACCATGCCGTGCGCGTGCTGGGGGCAAGTGCCTATGGCGCCCAGCAGATCATCGCAAGCGAGGGCACTTACGAGCTGATCGTCGAGCGCGGCGAGGCGGACATGAAGTCGGAGATCGACCGCTTTCCGCGTCTGTTCCGCGCAGTCGAATCCATCCCTGGATTGACCTGGCCCACGCTCGTATTCAGGGACGCGCTCACCGTCTGGATGGGCGAGCTCGAAGTCCGGATCCTGCACCTGGGGCGCGGCCACACCAAGGGCGACACCATCGTCTGGTTGCCGAAACAAAAGGTGTTGTTCAGCGGTGACCTCGTCGAGTATGGCGCAACGCCTTATACCGGCGACGCCTATCTGCGCGATTGGCCAGCCACGCTCGATCGGCTGCGCGCGCTGGGACCGGAGAAGCTCGTGCCGGGTCGCGGCGATGCGCTAAGCACGCCACAGCTGTGCGAGGCCGCGCTCGCGCAGACACAAGCCTTCTTGACCGAGATGTTCGAATCGGTGCGCGCCGCGGCAAGCGCCGGTCAACCGCTACGCGCCGCCTACAAGGCCGCCTATGACAAGCTCAAGCCGAAATACGGGAATTGGGTGATCTTCGATCACTGCATGCCCTTCGACGTCAGCCGCGCTTACGACGAAGCCACTCAATATCCGGACCCCCGCATCTGGACTGCGCAGCGCGACAAGGAGATGTGGCAGGCGCTGGAAGGATGAGCCTAACGAGGAGATGTGGCCGGCGTTGACCGGCTGAACGCAACCCGGCGGACACGCGATCATGCACGAGCACCGCTTCCCTTATCGCCCGCCGGAGGAATTGGCGAGCGGGCGCCGAGGCCATTCGCGCGTCGCCATCGTCGGCGCCGGGCCGATCGGCTTGTGCGCGGCGATCGACCTCGCGCAGTACGGCATCGATACGGTTCTGCTCGAGCAGGACGATCAGCTCGGCGCCGGTAGCCGCGCGATCTGCTTTGCCAAGCGCACGCTGGAGATTCTCGATCGGCTCGGCGTAGGCCAGCGCGCGGTCGAACGCGGCGTGGTGTGGCATGTGGGCAAAGTGTTCCTGCGCGATCACCTGCTCTACCAGTTCGACCTGCTGCCGGAGGCCGGTCACAAGCGGCCGGCCTTCATCAACCTCCAGCAATACTACCTGCAAGAATTCCTGATCGAGCGGGCGCTCGAAACCCAGCGGGTCGACCTGCGCTGGCGCAATCGGGTGTGCGGCGTCCGTCCGCAGGCGCAAGGCGTGGCGCTGCAGATCGAAACGCCCGATGGCACTTACGGCCTCGATTGCGACTATCTGCTGGCGTGTGATGGCGCACGCAGCCCCGTGCGCAGTCTGCTCGACCTGGAGGCGAGCGGCCAAGTCTTTCGCGATCGCTTCTTGATCGCCGACGTGAAAATGGAGGCGAGCTTCCCCATCGAGCGCTGGTTCTGGTTCGATCC
>Ga0070741_10001423_pt1 | contig 73042 bp, 72 predicted proteins | sample Coa_R1_4_FD_66440 | JGI IMG/M metagenome (GOLD analysis project Ga0070741, IMG submission 66440) | Surface soil microbial communities from Centralia Pennsylvania, which are recovering from an underground coalmine fire - Coalmine... | ecosystem: Environmental > Terrestrial > Soil > Unclassified ...
GTGACAGAGTACTAGTAGTGCAACAACATGAAACTGCGGGGTTGCATCTTTTTTCTTGCCCGTATAATGCGGCGCGCTTTCGCATCCGTATCTCGCAGTCTCATCATGTTGTTGCACTAGGATTCCCGACGTTGAATTCCGCGCACGCGGTCAAAATGGCGATCATAATTTGCGTTTTGTCCTGTATCGCCGGGCGAGACGCTCTTTGCGCGCGATTCTCCGCAATTCCTCGAAAGTTTCAGGTTTGGATATGGGCTTGACCGCGCCGTATACAGCTTCGAGTGTCATAGGGCTGGGCAAGAGTTCCACGCGACCGTTCTGGACGCGAAACAAAACGCGGTCGTGCGGCTTGATGCCGAGCGCTTGATGTACCGCCAAAGGAATTGTGACCTGTCCCTTTTGGGTGACCGTGCTGGTGTGTTCTTGGCTTGCCATTGCCTTGCTCCGTTTCCGAGTAATACCTCATCTGCAAGGAACGCTACTGAATTGGAGTAAAACTGTCAACACGGTATGAAAACAAACCCCGCTTTCACGCGGGGCGGTCAGTTTAGACCGGCGGCGCTTTCGTGTCGCGCTGTTCCTTTTGCTGCACCACTTTTGCGACTTCTTGGATGGCGACGCGCTGTTTGCGATACAAATCGCTTTCGCTGATGGCGAGTTTTTGCGCAATGTCGCGGACTTTCATGCCTTGCATCACTTTGAGTTCGAGGATGTTGTACAGCACCCATTCCGGTGAGGTGAGGGAACGCGAGCCTTCGGGGCGCAGTTCTTCGATGGCTTCGGCGAGGATGGCGCGCAGCGCGCGCGTCGGGTTGTGGTCGTACGCGTCGAGCGATTGCTGCACGATGTTCAATTGCAGCAGCGGCGAGTGCGTCAATTTCGGTCCGCCCCAATAATGGTCGAGCGCATCTTTGACGGCGCGGTTAAAATCGGGCGACGCGACCAATTCTTCTTCGACGCGTTCCTGTGCCACACCGCCCACCACGCGCGGTTTCGCCTGCACGCGCTGTAACAGTTCCACTTCACTGCCGATTTGTTCCAGCGCGTCAAAGACACTTTTTTGCAGCGCGCGATCTTCCAACGCGAGTTCGGCTTGCGACGCGAGCGCGTTCACCAATTCCTGTTCGTGTTCCGTCAAGTCCGGCTGCGCCGCGCGCGCGGCAACGCCGATGACGCCCACCACTGTATCGCTGCCGTTGACCTTGAGCGGATACAACCAATAGTCGCCGACGGCGAAAAAGTGCGGCACGTTGCCGTTGCCGTTTGCAAATTGCGGTGGTGTGGATTGTCCCGCCATAAATTTTTGGACGGGTTCGCGCGCGCCGACCAGCGCTTCCAGCTTCCAGCCGTCCGGTTCGACCGCAAGCGCGAAACCGCTTTGCACGCGCAAGAGGTCACACATCGCGGCGAGAATGGTTTCCAGCACCTGCCGCAAATCGCCGGTGGTCAGCAAATGCGCGTCGAGTTTTTGAATCTGATGAATCTCGCGGCGGTCCTGCCAAAACAAGACGCGGTCAATGTAACCTTTCCCGCGACTGATGAGCATTTCAAATACGATGATGCCGACGATGACCGTCGCCGCGAGCAGCGTATCGCGGCTCACCGGCACAAACTGCTCGATGATGGGCACAATCGTCATGGCAGTCACGACGCCGACGGCGACGATAGGACCGCGCAAGATGAAATGGATAAATTTTTGTTTAATGATGCGGTCGGGCGCGAGCGCGCCTTGATACGCGACGGTGTATGCCATGATGACCAACATGGCAATCAAAGCAATCGTGCCAAAAAAAGTGAGCAGGAGCAAAACCACTGGCGGAATGAGCGCGGGAAAACCGGAAAAGACGAGATAAGGGAAAACGCCGAACGCGGGCGCAAGAAACGCGATGCCCAAACGGCGTAAGCGCCGCCGCGAGGTCGGCGTCAAGGTGCGGCGGCGCGCAAGCTCGATATTGTAAATGCCCCACGCTGTCGTCGCGGCAAAGTAAATGGCGAACAACCCGAAAAGCGGACCCGCTCGCAATTGCGTGGCGAACGGATAATAGAAAGGTTCGCCTACGACCAAATCGGTAAAGAGCACTAAGCCAAGAAAAATTCCGCCGACGATATATCCGCTGTACGTGGCGATGCGGCGCACACGCGAATAGTAAAATGTGGAACGCAGTACGGCATTCGAGAAATGCAAATACGCGGCGGGCACAAAGGCGATGCCAATCCACTTGAAGCGCAAAAGCTGCTCCGCCGCGTCGGGCATGGTCGTGCGCAAGAGGAAAACCTGACCGATATACACAATGCCGACAAAGGTCAGCAGGGCGCTGAACGCGCGCTGAACGGGATTACGCAACGCGGAGGGGAACAGCCACAGCAACAGCGCAAAGGTGATGATGACGAGCGCGGCGGCAAGGAGGAAAATGCCGAGGGCAAGGAACTGCAAAAATAGGTCGAACATACAATAAAGTATACAAGGAGACGACAAAAACGGTAAATAGGGAAACCGGAACGGCAAAGCGCCGCGTGCTCCTTGTTTACCTGTTTTTTTGTTTCCTGTTTATTTGTACCCCAAAACTAATGTAAAGAAAAAAAAGGCAAACGTCATCGGGATGAACATGCTGTCGAGACGGTCGAACGCGCCACCGTGCCCGGCAATCAAAGTGCCTGAATCTTTAACGCCCAAATTGCGCTTGATGAGCGATTCGGTCAAATCCCCCGCCGTCGTCAGCAGCGCGACAAAAATGCCAAGCACAAAACAAGCCCACAAAGGAATGCCGTAAATCCAACCCAGCACCACGACAAACAATGTCCCCATCACGATACCGCCGATGGCGCCTTCGCGCGTTTTCTTGGGACTAATGTCGGGAAAGAAGGGGTGTTTACCCCACACGCGCCCCGCCAAATACGCGAAAATGTCGGTCATCCATGTGCCGACCAGAGGAATAAACAACAGCGCCGCGCCGTTTTCCAAATTGCGCAAGGCAAATGTGTACGAGCCGAGCAGTCCGATGTAAACGATTCCGACGACGGTCAATGCCCAATTGAGCAAAAAACCGTGATGGTCGGCGGAGGGCGATGCCGCCGCGACGGCGGTAGACGCGTGACGCCGTCGCGGTGTCAATTCCCAAAGTGGCGGCAGCGCGACGGCAATCACCAAGAGCAGAGCAGTGAAATCGTGAGGGAGCTGCGGGCGCAGCGTTGCATTCAACAACAACAGGGCAATCAGTACGAGCGCGGGCTGCCACAACGGATGATGTCCACCCAGACGCGTCATATTGAAATACTCGTACGCCGCAATGACCATTCCCGTCCCGTACAACGCATAGAGCCACAAGCCGCCCAAATAGATGGCGGTGGCAGCGGCAACGAAAAGGATGATGGCGGAAACGAGTCGGGTCTGCACGGGAATACGGCTGGCAGGTCAAGGTTTCAAGACTTTGCCGTAGCGGCGTTCGCGTTGCGCGTAGGCGACAAGCGCTTTGTACAGCTCTTTTTTGTCAAAGTCGGGCCAATACACGGGCGTGGCATAGTATTCGGCGTACGCCGACTGCCAAATCAAATAGTTGGACAGGCGCATTTCGCCCGCCGTGCGGATGACGAGGTCCGGGTCAGGAATGTCTGCCGTGTACAAATACCGCGTAAAGAGTTCTTCGGTGATTTCGTCGGCAGGCACGCCGTCCGCCACAATATGTTTGACCGCGTCAATGATTTCCGCGCGTCCGCCATAGTTGAAGGCGACGTTCAGAATGAGACGGTCGTTGTTTTGGGTCAAGGCGACCGCGTCGCGGATGAGTTTTTGCAGGTGTGTCGAAAGCCCCGCCGTCCGTCCCACATGGCGAATGCGTACGCCGTTCTTGTGCAGTTCGGGCGTCTCGCGTTGAATCGTTTGCTCGAGGATCTTCATCAAGCCGCGTACTTCGTCCAACGGACGATTCCAATTCTCCGTCGAGAACGCGTAGATGGTGAGATACTTGATGCCAAATTCGACGGCGGCGTTCAGGATGGGGCGAATGTTTTCAACGCCCGCCCGATGTCCCATCAAGCGCGGCAGCCCGCGCGCTTGTGCCCATCGCCCATTCCCATCCATGATGATGGCGACGTGCGTGGGCACGCGTGTCAATTCATTCATTCCGTTCGCTTTTTCCAGAATTGCCGACACCGCTCGATTGCGGATTGTGGATTTCAAATTTCAGATGGAAGGGGAAAATGTCGGTTTGCCACAAAATCCGAAATCAAAAATCCGCGATCCGAAATTTCTACACTTCCATTACTTCTTTTTCTTTGGCTTCGCCCATCGCATTCGCTTCGGTGACGTATTTTTTGGTCAGTTCGTCGAGCATCTCTTTGCCGCGTTTGTGCTGGTCCTCGGTAATCAGTTTTTCTTTTTCCAGCTCTTCCAAATCTTTGATGCCCTGATGGCGAATGTTGCGAATGGCGATATGGGCTTCCTCCACACGCTTTTTCACCAGTTTGGTCATGTCGCGGCGGCGCTCTTCGGTCAGCGGCGGCAAGGACAGGCGAATGACTTTGCCGTCATTGTTGGGCGTCAGACCCAACTCGGACGCGAGAATTGCCTTTTCAATCGCTTTGATTTGAGATACGTCGTACGGTTTGATGAGAATCTGGCGTGCTTCGGGAACGCTGATGGACGCCAATTGCTGGAGCGGCGTCGGCGTACCATAATAATCCACCTTGAGCGGCTCGACCAACGAAGGCGACGCGCGTCCCGTACGCATTGCCTGAAAATCGCGTTTCAGCGCTTCGAGCGCTTTTTTCATTTTGCTTTCTGCTTCGGCTTTTACGTCGTCTATCATAAGTAACGAGCAAACAGGGAAACAGGGGAACAAGCAAACCGCGCGTGCTTGTCTCCCTGTCGACCGGTTTACTTGCCAATAATTGTCCCCACCGTTTCGCCCATCACGACGCGTTCGATGGAACGCGGCACGTTCAGGTCGAAAACGACAATGGGCAGTCCGTGTTCTTTGCAGATGGTAATGGCGGTATCGTCCATCACGCGCACCTGTTCGCTCAACAGCGCGTCGGTGTATGTCAGATGGTCAAAGCGTTTGGCGTCGGAGTAGCGATGCGGGTCCTTGTCATAGACGCCGTCCACTTTGGTCGCTTTCATCAACACCTGCGCGTTGATTTCTTGCGCGCGCAATGCCGCCGCCGTATCGGTGGTGAAAAAGGGATTGCCGGTGCCGGCGCCAAAGATGACAATGAACCCCTTTTCGAGATGATGAATGGCGCGGCGGCGAATGTACGGCTCTGCGATTTGGTGCATTTCAATCGCGGTCATGACGCGAGTGGGCAGCGCGAGTTTTTCCAGCGCGTCCTGGAGCGCCAACGCGTTGATGACGGTTGCCAACATGCCCATATAATCCGCCGTCGCGCGGTCAATTTGCTTCGCGTAGGGGTCATTGCCGCGCCAAAAATTGCCGCCGCCGATGACAATCGCAATTTCCACGCCGTGCCGCTTGACCGCGCGAATTTCATCGCCGACGTACGCGACCATTTCGGGATCAATGCCGTTTTCGCCGCGTCCGGAGAGTGATTCGCCGCCGAGTTTCAAGAGGATGCGCTTGTATTTTGGTTCCAACACCGATTCCCCTCCCGGTGCATTATACATAAAAAAAGGGAAATTCGTTTGAGCAATTTACTCACACCAATTTCCCTTGTCCTGTATGGCGTTCTTAATCTTCGCCCAACGCGTAGCGCACAAAGCGCCGCACGACAATTTTTTCGCCGGTCTGGGCGCTGGCTGCCTTGACCAAATCTTCAATCGTCTGCTTGTCGTCTTTGATGTAGGGCTGCCGCAGCAGACACGTTTCGGCGTAATACTTGTCGAGTTTGCCTTGGACAATCTTGTCCAGAATGTTGTCCGGTTTGCCTTCGGCGCGTGCCGCGTCCTGAAAAGTTTGTTTGGTCGCGGCGAGTTCGTCGGCGGGAATGTTTTCCGGGCTGACATATTTGGGATTCATCGCCGCGATTTGTAGCGCGACGGCGTGCGCGACGTCTTTGAATTGCGGTGTGCGCGCGACAAAATCCGTTTCGCAGTTGATTTCGACCATGACGCCAACTTTGCCATTATGCACATACGTTTCGATGACGCCGTCTTTGGCGGTGCGCTCGGCAGCTTTTTTTTCTGCTTTGGCGATGCCTTTGGCTTTGAGGATGCTCAATGCCTTGTCAAAATCGCCGCCCGTTTCGTCGAGGGTTTTTTTCGCGTCGAGAATGCCCGCGCCCGTTTCCTCACGCAGTTTTTTAATCAGTTCCGCTTGCGTTGCCATTATTCCCCTTTGTCTTCGATTGTTTCTTCTATGCCTGGACTGACGGCTTCCTCTTCCAACAAATCCGAATCGCCCGGCTCGAACGAAAGCGCCTGTTCCAGTTCGCTCTGCAATTCGGCATGGACACCCTCTTCGAGTTGTTCGGCGGCGACGACCCCGCGAATGTTTTTGCCTTCAATGACCGCATCCGCAATTTTGGCGGTAATGAGTTTGATGGCGCGAATCGCGTCGTCGTTTGCCGGAATGGGATATTGAATCGGGAACGGGTCGGAATTGGTATCGCACAAGGCGACAATTGGAATGCCGAGCGCAGTCGCTTCGCGAATGGCGATTTGTTCATGCAGTGTATCTACGATAAACAGCATCTTGGGCAGGCGTTTCATTTCGCGCAGCCCGCCGAGACGCGTTTCGAGTTTGGCGAGTTCGCGCGTGAGCAAGAGCGCCTCTTTTTTCGGCAATTTGTCCAGTTCGCCCATTGCCTGCCGTTCTTCGAGGCGAAGCATATAATCAGTGCGCGCGCGAATCGTGCGAAAGTTGGTCAACGTGCCGCCGAGCCAGCGGTCGTTGACGTAGGGCATGCCACAGCGAACGGCTTCTTGCTGCACCGTTTCCTGGGCTTGCTTTTTCGTGCCGACAAAAAGAATCATGCCGCCTTCCGCGACCGTATCGCGGACGACCCGGTATGCCTCTTCGAGGCGCTGCATGGTTTGCTGTAAATCAATAATGTGAATGCCGTTGCGCTGGGTAAAGATAAACGGCTTCATCCGCGGATTCCAACGGCGCGTGCGGTGACCGAAATGAACCCCTGCTTCGAGCAAGGATTTCATGGGAAGAATACTTGCCATACGGCTCCTTTGTGTTTGTGCGAGAGAACCTCATCCCCGACTCGGCTCCTACTAGTAGTGCAACAAAATGAAACTGCGGGGTTGCGCCTTTTTTCTTGCCCGTATAATTCGGCGCGCTTTCGCATCCGTATCTCGCAGTCTCATCATGTTGTTGCACTAGGAGAAGGGGGAAAAGTCCAGTCGCCGGCGACACCTGTTATCGTCGCGCGCATTGCATTTTTCGGGCGCAACACACACGCGGCGGGAGAGGTGTCTGATTAATTTTGCTGCTGCGCTACAGAACGCAGCGGCTCTTTATTGTATGCAAAACAATTTTTCGCGCAATAAATGAGTCATCGCCGCAGCTTTTGCCGGGGCGAGTTCGTTCTTTTGGGTCGCCATTGTAATCCAAACCATGGTCCGCGCGACCGCGCGACGAGGACATTGACGTTGTGAAACAAATCAACATATAATTTATTTGATTATGGCAACGCAATCCCATCTTTCGTCCGTCTCTCTGCCAAACATTCCGGGCTTGCTGGTGCAGCCGCAAGAACTGGACGCGCCGTGGCACTGGCGTTTGATGCGCTTTTTGAGCGCACTGGCAATTCGCTTGTTCGGCTGGTATTTTCCCATGCGCGTTGTGGGCAGCGAAAATATTCCGCGCCGCGGCCCTCTGCTCGTCATTATCAATCACTTGAGCGTGATGGATATTCCGACGCTGGGCGCACTGTTGATTCGCGCCGGTTGGCATCCCGGCGTCACCATGTTCACCATCGCCAAGCAAGAAGTCTTTCAAAGAAAAATTGTCGGCTGGCTGGCGCCGCGTCTGGGCATGTTCCCCGTCGTCCGCAACCAAGTGGACTTGAGCGCGATGCGCACCATGTTGAGCATTTTGAAACGCGGGTATCTTTTGGGGATTGCGCCGGAAGGCACGCGCAGCCCGACCGGACATTTGCAATTGTTTCAACCCGGCGTCGCAAAGCTGGCAATTCAAAAACGTGTGCCCATTCTGCCGGTCGGCTTGGTCGGCGTAGAGCAAGTGATGCCGATTGGTTCGCGCGTGCCGCGCCGCGTGCCGATTCGGGTCATCGTCGGCGCGCCTTTTGAATTGTCCGAATATTACGACAAAGAGTTGACGGCGGAAGATTTGGAACGCGCGGCGTGGGACATGCGCGCGCATGTTGCCGAATTGTTGCCCGAATGGATGCGCGAACTACCGCCCGCTGACGCGCAAGCGCGCTTTGGCAGTGTGCTCTCGCGGGTCTGAAAGATGGCGCGGCGCAGCAGCGCGGCGCATTTTGTTTTTTTTGTAAATTTCAAATATAATATTTTTCAAATATAAAGATTCTTGCGGACAAGTCAGTTGTTTGGTAGTGCGTGACTGAGGTGCTTGTGCACGATCCGGTGCGACAATTCAAAGCAGAGTTTTTTCGGGCGTTGGGACATCCAGTGCGTCTCAAGATCTTGGAGTTTTTGCGCGCGGGTGAAAAAAGTGTGGGCGAACTCCAGGCATATTTGGACCTGGACCCCTCTGCCGTCTCGCAACAATTGGCTGTCCTGCGCCACAAAAATATCGTAGAAGCGCGTAAAGAGGGCACGAGCGTTTTGTACCGGGTCCGCGATCCGCAAATTTTTGAATTATTGGATGTAGCGCGGCGCATTTTCAATAGTCATCTGATTGATACGCAAGCGATGCTTGAGCAAATGAGCCGGGACGCTTCGCGTGAGGACGTTCGCCCCACGCGTCGAGCCCCTGCGAAAACCAAATCGTGAAACATACTGTGATGTAGTTCTTGTTGTTACGCCAAATCAAATGATACGGGGGACCCAATCAAGTTTGGGGTGAATCCGCTACAGAGCGATAGGGGCAGCACTTGGGCTCCGAACCCGTCAGCTAACCCCGTCGGCGTGCCAAATGACCCGTTGAGCGAATTGCATTCAACGGGTTTTTGTGTGCCGTGCGGGGGCGCCCATGAACATTTCTTTGCAGTATCAAGAGGCTTTGCGAGAGGTGATTCGCTCGGGCTGCGAACTGCATTTGGAAGCGCGTGTGGGGTGCGAGTTGTTGAAATGGTTTGTAGCACACTCCACAGAATCGTTTGCGCTTTACCAGATGGAACACCGGCTTGCTTTTAGCCGCGCGGCATTGGGCGCAGGTATTCGGAATCTGGCAGCAGCAGGGCTGCTGGAGATTGTCGCGGGCAAAGGGCGGCAATGTTGGACTCTAACGCGCGACCCTTTCTCACGCAGGTTGGCGCGTGTGGTCTCGGCTTACTTGTGCGCTCATCCGGAGATTCAAGCGATGCAAATTCAAGCGGGAGTGCTGTGGATAAATCGGCAAAATGAGAGGATGTCAATGCCGGTCGAGGAGGCGCTCGTGGAGAACCAAGAGACATTTTCTGATGCGCGTGTCGCGGCGTTTATTCATGACCATTTGGATACATTCCCCAAGCGCGATTTGGTCGAATACTATGCAACCCAGCCGAAAGCCAGTTTGACTTTGGATGAGTTGGGGACGATGTTGCGCGTGGACCCATTCGTTTTGGTCCGACAATGTCGCGAGCTTGCGGAACTCGGACTGCTGCAGTACCGGTATACGGAACCGCACACGCGCGTATGGGAATTGGCGCCAACAGAATGGGCGTATCAAATGGCGCGCGCGGTCGTAGCCCACTGGGAACGACATCCCGAAAAGCGTCGCCAAATCGTGCGTCGCTCGCCGGCGCCCGGACCGGAACAGGATCCTCGTCCGTGAAGCGACAGCACTCCAGTTAGGGGGTGAGAGACAGGTGGTATGACAACTCTTTGGCAGAAAATTCTCAAAACGCCGGTTGTAACGGAACCGCGCGCGGTGTCTCCCGACGCGGACATCGAAGTTTTGCTCAAACAAATTGACGCGCGCGCGCGCCAACGCTTTGGGCGTTCCCTGCATATTCGTCAAGTGGACGCGGGTTCGTGCAACGGCTGTGAATTGGAAATCGGCGCGCTCAACAGTCCGTACTATGACCTTGAACAGTTCGGTCTGCATTTTGTCGCGTCGCCGCGTCATGCCGATTGTTTGCTGGTGACGGGACCCGTCACGCGCAACATGGCAGACCCGCTCAAGCGCACATACGACGCGACGCCCGACCCGAAAATTGTTGTCGCGGTCGGCGACTGCGCGCACGATTGCGGAATTTTCAAGGGCGCGTATGGCGTTGCGGGCGCAGTGTCCGAGATTGTGCCGGTGGATGTGGTGGTGCGTGGCTGCCCGCCCACGCCGCGCGCGATTTTGGAGGGCATTTTTCGCGCGTTGGAGCAAGAGAAAAAATGATGATGGATGACGCGTTGATGCAATCTATTTTTATCTGGATGTGCGCATGTTTTGGCGTGGGCGCAATCGGCGCGCTTGTGACGTCGCGTGCGCCAAATCTTGCGCGCGTGGTCGGGCATGGGTTGGCGCTATTGGGCGCGTTGAGCGCGTTGGCGCTTGCAATCGCAGGTTTAGCGGGCGGGCAGGTGCAAGTTGTTTTACCGGAACTGCTGCCCTTGGGCGGCGGCGTTGTGTTGGGGATGGACCGCCCGAGCGCGTTTTTTGTGCTCGTCATTGCTGTCGGCGCGATTCCCGCGACCTTGTACGCCATCGGCTACACGCGCGCGTATCAAGGCAAACATTCGCTCGCCGCGTTGGGCGTGACCTTGAATGTGTTTCTCGCGGCGATGGTTCTCGTGACGATGGCGCGCAATGTCTTGACCTTTTTGTTTTTGTGGGAAGCCATGTCCTTGGCTTCCTATTTTTTGGTGATAACCGAAAGCCAAGACCCGGAAACGGAACGCGCGGGTTTGATTTATCTCATCATGACCCACGCGGGTTTTGCGATGCTGCTCGTTGGTTTTTTGCTGCTGGCGAACGCGACCGGGACGATGAATTTTGCGGAATGGAACGCGCGCAGCGGCGCGCTCGATGCGCTGACGCGCAGCGGGGTCTTGATTTTGCTGGCGTTAGGTTTCGGTTCCAAGGCGGGCATCATTCCGCTGCACATTTGGCTGCCGCGCGCGCATCCTGCCGCGCCGAGCCATGTCTCCGCGCTCATGTCGGGCGTGATGATCAAGCTTGGCGTCTATGGTTTGGTGCGCGTCGGTTTTGAATGGCTTGGCATTGGCGAAGCATGGTGGGGCGGCGCCGTGTTGATGTTTGCGGCGCTTTCGGCGGTGGTCGGTGTGTTGTATGCGATGGTGGACGCGGACTTGAAGCGCTTGCTCGCGTACTCGAGTGTCGAAAACATGGGCATCATTTTGCTCGGCGTCGGAGCGGCAATGGTGTTTCAATCTTTTGGCTTGAGCGCGCTCGCCTCCTTGGCGCTCATTGCCGCGCTTTTCCATACGTTGAATCATGCGGCGTTCAAAAGTTTATTGTTCATGGGCGCGGGCGCTATTTTGCATGCAGTGCATACGCGCAACATGGAAGCCATGGGCAGGCTCATTAAAAAGATGCCGCAAACCGCCGCGTTATTTCTGGTTGGTGCGGTGGCGATCGCGGCGCTGCCCCCGTTTAATGGGTTCATTAGCGAATGGCTGACCTTTCAAGCGCTGCTGTCGAGTTTTCAAATTCCCGCGCTGGTCTACAATTTTATGTTTGCGTTGGCGATTGCGGCGCTCGCTTTGACGGGGGGACTCGCGGCGGCGGCGTTCGTCAAAGCATTTGGCATTACGTTCTTGGCGTTGCCGCGCAGCGCACAGGCGGAACAGGCGCACGAAGTGGACGGCTGGATGCGCGCGGGCATGGCAATCCTCGCGGTCTTGTGTTTTGGGTTGGGCGTCGCTCCTTTTGTCGCTATCGAGGCGCTGCAAAATGTGACGACCGAATTGGTCGGCGCGCCGGCGGCGGTGACGTTCGATTGGAAAGAGTTGGCGGTGAACAATGCGTTCGCAACGGTCTCGCCGTTTTGGATTGCGGCGGGCTTGGGCATTTTCTTGCTGGCGCTTCCGCTCGGCTTGCGCGTGCTGCGCGCCAATACGCGGCGGCGCTATTACGAAACGTGGGGCTGCGGGCGCGCGGTGCAAACTTCGCGCTTTGAATATACCGCCACTGCGTTCGCTAATCCGTTCAAGCGTGTGTTCAAGGCGCTGTACCGTCCCGTCAAGCAGCTCGACATCGAGTTTCATCCTGAATCGCGCTTTTTTGTGCGAACGATAACGTATCGCAATGAGACGCGTTCGGTCGTGGAGGATGCGTTCTATGCGCCAATCTACCGCGCGCTGCGTTGGCTCGCGCGCGAGGCGCGTGTGATTCAATCCGGCAACGTACACATGTATTTGCTGTACATTTTTATCGCGTTGATTGTATTGCTGCTTATGACGCGTTGAAGGATGAAAAAGATATGGTGACAAACATCCTCCTCGAACTCGCGCAGATATTGACAATTGCCTTGGGCGCGCCGCTGTTGGTGGGCGTCATTCGCAAGGTCAAGGCGCGCTTGCAAGGACGACGCGGCGTGCCCCTTTTCCAGCCGTACCATGATTTACGCAAACTGCTCGTCAAAGAAGCGGTGATTTCGGAAAATACGTCGTGGATTTTTCGATTTACGCCGTACCTGCTCGCCGCGACCATGCTGCTGTCTGCGCTCATTGTGCCTCTCTTGACGACTCTTACGCCGCTCGGCTGGATGGGGAACATTATCGTGCTGATGTATCTGTTTTTGCTCGGCACATTTTTTCTTGCGCTTGCAGGTCTAGACGCGGGCAGTGCGTTCGGCGGCATGGGGGCGAGCCGCGAAATGGCGGTCGCCGCGCTCGCCGAGCCAACCGTGATGATTGCGATTTTTGCGATTGCGCTGCGCGCAGGGACGACGAGTTTGGACGGCATCATTGCGCGTTCCGCGGCAGACCCATTGCTGATTTTGAACGCGGGGCATTTGTTGGCGTTCGCTGCATTTTTCGTGGTCGCGCTCGCGGAGACGGGACGCTTGCCTGTAGATAACCCTGCAACCCATCTCGAATTGACCATGATCCACGAAGCAATGATTCTGGAATATTCGGGACGCCATTTGGCGTTGATTGAGTGGGCGGCAGGGATGAAATTGTTTTTGTTTCTCACGCTGTTGGCGAATTTGTTTGTGCCATGGGGCGTGGCGACGAGTACGAGTCCCGACGCGCTAGGCGCGGCGTTTGTCGCGTTGGTTGTCAAGGTCCTGCTTTTGGGCATCGGTATCGCGTTGTTGGAAACGGCGGTGGCGAAACTGCGCTTGTTCCGCGTCCCTGAATTGTTGACCGGTTCGTTCACGCTCGCGCTGCTCGCGGTGATTACCTTCTTTTTTGTGCGGTGATTTGTTTTTGATACACAGCATTGTCATTTCGAGCCGTCTTGGCGAGAAAGCTCAATCGGGAAAACTGAGATTTCTCGCTCTGTTCGAAATAACATACGTAGGGTGGCTATGCCCGTCAATCTTTTTACGAATCTCACCAATCTGCTCGCGTTCGCGTCGCTGGGCGCGGTGTTTGCGCTGATTCTCCGCAATAGTTTGAGCGGGCAGGCGCAAATGTTTGCGCTGCAATCTGTGCTGCTCGCGCTTTTGGCAAGCGTCGTCGCGCTGTACGCGCAGAGTATCGAATTGTTCGCGGTGGCGGTCGCGCTCTTGATTGTCAAAGGCGGAGTGATTCCGTATGTGTTGCAGCGCGCGGTGAAACGTATCGGCATGCAGCCAAACGTTTCGCCGTATCTCGGCATAGTGGCAACACTGGTCATCAGCGGCGCCCTCATCATCGTTGCCTACTATGTCATGGCGCCGATTGTCGCGTCCGACCCGCTGCCGACGGCTAGCGCGATCCCGTTGGCGTTCGCGGGCATTTTGGTCAGCTTGTTTGTGACAGTGATTCGCCGGCGCGCGCTGACCCAAATTCTCGGTTTTCTCATGCTCGAGAATAGTATCTTTTTGCTGGCGCTGTTGACGACCTATGGCGTGCCGTTCATTGTCGAAATCGGCGTTTTTCTGGATGTGTTAGTGGCAGTGTTGATTATGGAAGTGTTTGTCTATCGCATCAAAGAAAATTTTGACACGCTGGAGGTAGGACAGATGGGGGAACTCAAAGGATGATGCTTGTCGTTCTGTTGTTGATCCCTTTGAGCGCGGCAGGATTGTGCGCGCTGCTTCGGAATCGCCTCGCGTGTGAATGGGTGCATCTTTTCGCCGCGAGCGCCGTGTTTGGCGTTGGGCTTGCCGTTGCCGTGCAGGTGTGGCGCGGGGAAACGCTCGACGCGTTTAACGAATTGTTGTACGTTGATGCGCTGTCCGCGCTGTTGGTCGTCGTCATTACGCTGCTCGGCGCCATCGCGGCGGTGTATGCGGTCGGATACTTGCGCGCAGAAGGGGAAACGCGCACGCGCCGCTTTTTTGGATTATTTCAGGTGTTTCTCTTTACCATGTTGCTCGCGGTGACGACAAACAACCTCGGCTTGATGTGGGTCGCGGTGGAGGGCACGACGCTGGCAACGGTGTTTTTAGTGAATCTCCACAACACGCGTACCTCAGTAGAGGCGGCGTACAAGTATCTCATCCTTTCTTCGATGGGCATCGCACTCGCGTTCATTGGCACGGCGTTGATGTATTCGACCGGTTCAGCGCAGGCGGGCGAACGCGCGGTGGATTGGACTGTACTGCGTGAGGCGGCATCGTCGCTTAATCCCCAAGTGGTGCGGCTCGCGTTCGTCTTTATTCTGATTGGCTATGGGACCAAGGCAGGGTTGGCGCCGATGCACACGTGGCTGCCCGACGCGCACAGCGAAGCGCCGGCGCCCATCAGCGCCCTCATGTCAGGCGTATTGTTGAATGTCGGCTTGTACGCGCTGCTGCGTTTCAAAACGATTACGGATGCGGCGGTCGGCGCCGAATTTGCAAGTGATTTATTGCTGGGGATTGGATTGTTGTCGCTCGCGGTCGCGGCGGTTTTTTTGCTCACGCAGCGCAATTACAAACGGATGCTCGCCTACTCAAGCGTCGAACATATGGGCATCATTGCGCTCGGTTTGGGCTTTGGCGGTTACTGGGGCGTGTTGGGCGCGCTGCTGCATCTTGTCGGACACGCGTTAGCAAAATCGCTGCTCTTTATTTTGTCGGGCAGCGTGTTGCTGAAATTTCACACGACGGAAATGCGCGGCGTGCGGGGGCTGCTGCGCGCGACGCCGGGAGTGGGCGGCGCGTTTTTGGCGGGAACCCTCGCGCTGTTGGGCATGCCGCCGTTCAGTTTGTTCATCAGCGAATTTCTCATCGTGCGCGCGGGGTTGGGGAGTCGCGCGCCGTGGCTCGCGGGCATCGCGCTGGCGTTATTGGTCATCGTGTTTGGCGCGATGCTGGCGAATGTGAATCGGATGTTGTACACCGCGCCCGTGGAAACACCTCCGACCGCGCCCGCGCCATCCGCGAATATGCGTTGGGCGCTTGCGCCGCTTGCCATCAATTTTACGCTGCTCGCGGTGTTCGGACTGATGATGCCGACGGCAGTCATGGACGCGTTGAATCAAGTAGTGCATGTGTTGGGGATTTAGGACATGGACTTGGAAATATTGGCGCATCAACTCCAAACCGCGCGGCTAGAGATTTCCGATTCGCAAATTGAACCTCCTCGCGTCGTGCGGATTGTTTTGCCGCTCAATCGGATTGTATCGCTGGCGGATTTTCTCGCGCACCGCTTTCAGGCGCGCCCCGAGCTCATTTTGGCAGAAGACACGCGCCGGAGCGCGGAGCATTTTACGCTGCGTTACATTTTTGCTCTCGATGGACATGACGCGTTTGTTATCGTAACGACCTTCGTGCCTGCCGCTGAGCCGACGTTTCCTTCGCTCGCCACGCGTTGGTATCTGGCAAGTCGTTTCGAGCGCGAGATACATGACCTCTTCGGCTTGACGCCGCGAGAGCATCCCGACTTGCGTCGCTTGCCGCTGCATCAATTCTGGCCCACGCAATACCATCCGCTTTTGCAAGACGCGACCCCGCCGCGCGAGTTTGTGGACGACGGCACGCCGTATCCGTTCCGCCGCGTCGAGGGCGAAGGGATTTTTGAAATTACGGTTGGACCCGTTCACGCAGGGATTATCGAACCGGGACATTTTCGTTTTAGCGTCGAAGGCGAAACGATTATCAATCTCGAATCGCGTTTGTATTTCGTTCACAAAGGGATTGAAAAACAATTCGAAACGCTGCCCCTGCCGCGCGCGGTAGAACTCGCCGAACGCATTTCGGGCGATTCGAGTTTCGCGCACGCGCTCGCGTTTTGTCAGGCGCTCGAAAATAGCGCGGGCGTAATGGCGCCGCCGCGTGCGTTATTCTTGCGCGTGGTCTTGCTCGAACTGGAACGGCTCTATAATCACATCGCGGACGTGGGCGCGATTTTGACCGACACCGGTTATGCGGTGGCGAACGCGCACGCGATGCGTTTGCGCGAAGAGGTGTTGCGCTTGAACGCGCGGTTGACGGGGCACCGGCTCTTGCGCGGCATGGTGACGCCGGGCGGGATGGCGCGCGATATTGCGGCGGAACAATTGCGCGACGTGACCCGTACAACGACGCGTGCGCTGGCAGATTTTGATGAGGTCGTCGCCATCGCGCTGCGAAATGGTTTCGTGATGGACCGTTTGCGCGAGACGGGGCGCTTGACGAATCGCACCGCGCGTGAGCTGCAAGTGGTAGGTGTGCCTGCGCGCGCGAGCGGCATTGACGCGGACGCGCGACGCGACCACCCCTTCGCCGCATACGATGAGTTGTCGCCGCAAGTGGTCGTGTTTCAAGAAGGCGACGTATGGGCGCGGTTAATGGTGCGCGTTCAAGAAGCGCGCGAGGCGGTGCGGTTAATAGCGCGTGCGGTGGAACAAATGCCGGCGGGCGAGGTGGCGGCGCCGTTGCCAAAACTGGATCCCGGGGCGAGCGCGTTCGGTTTGGTGGAGGGTTGGCGCGGACCGATCTGGCATTGGGTCGTCGCAGGTGAATCGGACGCGCCGGCGCGCGTCAAGGTGCTGGACCCTTCGTTCAACAATTGGACCGCGCTCCATTACGCGATTCTCAAAAATATCGTTCCCGATTTTCCCTTGTGCAACAAGAGTTTCAATCTATCGTATGCGGGGAACGATTTATAGGTTGTTTGCAGATTCGGCGCTACCGTTTTGTGCGAGACGGTGTTCGTACTTGGCGATGGCAAGCTGTAAAGCGGTTTCGAGATTCACACCCGTTTCGTTTGCCAAACACACCAACGCAAAAAACACATCCCCCATTTCGTCGCGCCACGCGTCAGCGCTTGAAAAGGCTTGCGCGCCGTATTGCGTCGCCTTGAGCATTTCTTTGGCAACTTCGCCGGTTTCGGATACCAAGTCCAGGAGACGCGTCGCCGGATCGTGTTCCAATTGATGTGCTTTGGTAAATGCCGCGACGCGCGTTTGAAATGGCGGCATCATTTTTCGTCGTCTCCGTCAAGCGCGTACGCCTGCAACTCTTCCAGCGTGACCGTTTCGAGCGCACGGCGATGCGTCGCGCGCAAAAACACCGGCGGCGCGACGCCCGCGTCCAGCGCTTCTTTCCAGCGATACACGCCGAGACACCACTTGTCGCCGGGTTTCAATCCGGGGAAATCATATTCCGGCGCGGGCGTGATCAAGTCATTCCCCCGCGCGCGCGTAAAGCGCAAAAATTCTTCTGTCATTTGCGCGCACACGACATGCGCGCCCAAATCCTCATCGTCGGTATCGCACGCGCCGTTCCGATAAAAACCGGTCAGCGGACTGAAACAGCACGGTTCCAAAAATCCGCCCAATACGTTTTTGGGCTCGTGATGTCCGTTCGCGTTACCTTTTCTATTCGCAAGGGTCATGTCGAATGAGTTGTTGAAAAATCCTTTGGGTCTCCCTTACAGCGGCGGTTTGCGTTTGTGCCACTCGGTCGTTTGTTCGTACGCATACGCGACGCGCAGCATTTTTTCTTCTTCAAACGCGCGCGCCATAATTTGCAAGCCGATGGGCAGACCGTTGCTGAAACCGCCGGGCAGACAAATCGCGGGAATGCCCGCCAGCGGCTGCGCCAGCGTAAACACATCGGCAAGATACATTTGCAAGGGGTCGTCCACTTTTTCGCCGATGCGAAACGCGGTGGTCGGTGATGCCGCGCTCACCAATACATCCACTTGGTCAAAGGCTTGATCGAAATCGCGGCGAATCAGCGTCCGCACTTTTTGCGCCTTTAAATAGTACGCGTCGTAATAGCCCGCGCTCAAAGCGTACGTGCCGAGCATGATGCGGCGTTTCACTTCGGCGCCAAAACCGCGCCCCCGCGTCGCGCGCATCACATCCCACACATCGCCGGGCACATCCGCGCGCATTCCATATTTCACGCCGTCATAGCGCGCGAGATTTGCCGAGGCTTCGGCGGGCGCAAGAATGTAATACGTCGGCAGCGCGTATTCGGTGTGCGGCAAGCTCACTTCGTGAATTTCCGCGCCGAGCGTTTCGAGATGCGCGATGGCGGCGTGAATGGTCGTCTCGACATCTTGCGCCATCCCTTGCACAAAATATTCGCGCGGCACGCCCACGCGTACACCGTTCAGTTTCCAATCTCCCGTCCCAAGTTCCAAAAGATAATTCGGCACCGGCGCATTGACGGTTGTCGAATCACGCGCATCTTGTCCCGCCAAAATGTTCAAGAGCAGCGCGGCGTCGCGCACGTCTTTCGTCATCGGTCCCACCTGGTCGAGTGACGACGCAAACGCAATCACGCCCCACCGCGACACACGTCCGTAGCTCGGACGCAAGCCCACCGTGCTGGTCAGACTCGCGGGCTGGCGCACACTGCCGCCCGTGTCCGTGCCTAACGCAAAAATCGCTTCGTCCGCTGCCAACGCTGCCGCGCTGCCGCCGCTGGAGCCGCCGGGCACGCGTTCCAAATCCCACGGATTGCGCGTGACGCCATAGCCGGAATTTTCGGTGGAGGAACCCATCGCGAATTCGTCGGGATTGGTTTTGCCGATGAGATGCGCGCCCGCCGCTTTCAGGTTTTCAATCACCGTTGCGTCGTACACGGGCACAAAATTTTCCAAAATGCGCGAACCTGCGGTCGTGGTGACGCCCTGCGTAGAAATCACATCTTTAACAGACATTGGCACGCCGAGCAGGGGCATGTCCTGGTCGTCGCCCATCGCGCGCGCGGCGCGTAATTTTGCATCTGCCGCGCGCGCGGCGTCCATCGCGCGCTCTGCCGTAACGTGCAAATACGCGTGAATCTTTTCGTCAACGGCAGAGATGCGTTCCAGCACCGCGTGCGTCAATTCCACCGCCGAGATTTCGCCGCGGCGCAGTAATTCGGATGCGCGATACGCGGTCAGTTGTTCGAGTCGGGTTTCAATAGTCATAACGTCTTGCGCGCGCCTGTTCGGCAAGCGCTTGGTACAATTGGATGAGTTTGTCGAGATTGCTTCGCAGAGAATATTGTTCGACTGCGCGCCTCCGACAGCGCTTTCGCAATTCTTCCCGAAATTCGGGGAACTCGATGAGTTGGCGGAGCGCGAGGGGTAGTTGCGCTTCCAAATGTTCGATGTCAATCACAATGCCCGCGCCGCGCAGCGCTTCGCCATCCGCGCCGACGTCGGTGGCAATCACTGCCGCGCCGCTCGCCATCGCTTCGAGCATTGCCAATGAAAGCGCCTCGATGGACGAGGGCAAAACGCTAATGTCCGACGAACGCAATATGCGTTGAATCTCGCGCGGCTCTTGGAGGTGTCCGCGAAAGATGATGCGCGGGTGATCGCCGTATTTGCGCCGTAAGCGTCCCAAATCCAAGCCGTCACCAACTATCACCAAGACATGGTCATTCGGCAAATCGAGTGAGGTAAAGGCTTCGCACAAGACGCCGACATTTTTTTCCGGGTCCACGCGTCCCACGTACGAAATCAACAAACGCGCGCCGAGTTCCGCTTTATAATCCGAGTCGCCCGGCGCATAAGTATCGGTATCAATGCCGTTGGGAATGACGTGAATCTGCGCGTGTTCGACGCCGTACTTGAACAGCATCTGTTTTTGATTTTCCGAAAAGACGATGGCGGCATCGTACTTGTCGAGCGTATTGACATACATGCGATAAACCACGCGCATCGCGGTGCCCCAAAACGAACGCGGCTGCCCGTACGGCATGTGCACGGTGGCGACGGCGGGAATGCCTAACGTATGACAGAGTTCGGGAATCGTGGCGTCGAGATTGGAGAACGAAAGCGAGACGTGCGCGATGGCGGGCTGCTCCATGCGCAAAACATTTTGGATGGTGCGCTCGGCTCGCAAAGAGGAAAACGTCGCGCGATTCATAATGTCCAATGCGCCGATCCGCACCGCGCGGACATTGGGCGGCGTCACCAAACCGCGTTCGCGCGTCGAGTGGTAAAAAAAGACGACATCCACCGCGCGCTGACTAAAGCCATTCAACATCATGCGCGAATACGTCACAATGCCGTTGCGGCGCGCGCTGGCAATATGTCCAAACCAGGCAATCTTCATGGATGACACGAGTCAGGGAAACAGGGAAACAGGCAAACGGGAATTTCTGTCTCCGTGTTATCCGGTTTACTCTTCCAAGATCGCGCGCACGCGCAAAAATTCGCGGTTGGCGTCGGTATCGGGCGCGTTTTGCAGAACTTGCGCGCGCGGAAGCGAAGGCGTTACGATGTCGGCGCGCATGACATTTTGATTTGGAATCACGCTGGCGGTGGGCGCAATCGCGTCGGTGTCGAGTTGCTTCAAGCGTTCCGCATAATCTAAAATGTCCGACAGCTGGCGCGCCATACGTTCCAGTTCGGCTTCGGTCAATTCGAGTTTTGCCAATTCGGCAATGTGAGCAACTTGCTCGCGGGTCAAGGACATAGACGTTGGCTGTTGAGAAGAATGGAAATTTCTATCGTCAATCGGGCTTGATTCGATTATAGCATATCTGAAAACCGCCATTCGGACGTTTGCCGAGTCCCTTGACAGGCGGATGTCATTGCGAACGGAGCGGATGCGGAGTTGCGACGAACTGCGTCGCCGAAATCTCGCTTCGGCGTGCACACCGAGATTTCTCTCTCGACTGCGCTCGAGACCGTTCGAATGACACACAACGCGGCTTGGCAAAAGCCCTAAAATCGCCATGCCGCGCGCTATTCAAACCCTTGACGCTGTGCTATACTTTTCGCCGCACTCGAATTGCAAAACGCAATGGATTCCTCTTACAGTTTGATGCCACGATGACAGTGACCACTCACCAGCCCGGCGCGACCTGTCCCTCTTGCGGTCGGTTCGTCGGTCCCGTCGAAAAGTGTCCCTATTGCGGCGCAGACATCCGAAAACGTATCCCGATTCGTTTCTTGCGCCTCGCCTGTTTGGTTTTAGCCGTGCTCGGCGTGGGCATCTTGGTTTTTGCCGCGAGCGGCGTGGCGACGCCCGTGACCAAAATCGGGAAGATCGGTGCGACGATGAATTACGCGTACGTGCGCGTCGAGGGAACGGTTACGCGTGGACCGCAGTACGACCCCAACACGCAGTCACTGCGTTTTTATGTCGCGGATGATACCGGTGAAATTCAGGCGGGCGCGTTTCGGGATGTGACCCAGCAATTGATTGCCGCCGGAAAAATTCCGACTGCGGGCGACAAGGTGAGCATGGAAGGCACCCTGCGCGTGCGCGACGATTTTACGTCGTTCAATCTTTCGTCCGCCGACAAGGTGCAAATTGCGCCCCCGACCGCGCGCGAAATCAAAATCAATGACATCCGCAGTGAGGATGAATTGAAATACGTCAAGGTGCGCGGGGACGTGCGCGCCATACGCGAGCCGTATCACGGACTCGCGCTGATTACGGTCGGCGACGCGTCGGGCGAAGTGGATGTCGCGGTGAGCGGCGATATGGAAAAATTGTACGGCGCGCTGCCCGCGTTTGAACTCGGCGACGGCGTCGAGGTGCAGGGCGTCGTTACATTTTTCCGCGACAGCCCGCAGTTGGTGCTGCGTCATCCGCGCGATTTCAAAAAATTGGACGTTGCCAATACGGCGGCGGCGAATATCCACATTGGCGACATTGACGCATCGCGTGTGAATCAACGCGTAGGGGTGGCGGGACAAATTACGCGCGTGAGCAAATTTTCGCAAGGCGTGCGCGCGACGCTCGCGGACGCTTCAGGAGAAATCGCGTTGGTGTTGTGGCAGGATTTGTACGACCAGATTCCGAACGCGAGCGAATTGCAAAAGGGCGCGCAAGTGCAGGCGCTCGGCAAAGTGAGCGAATATCGCGGCGAGTTTGAAATTCAGCCCCAGCGCGCGAGCGATGTGAAAATCAGCGCGGCGGTGGCACAGCAAATCGAAACCGCCTCGTCCGATGCCACCGCGCTGCCGCAAAACACCGCCGCGCCGAGCGCAACGCCGCGCCCCACGCGCGCGCCAACTGCCGCACCCGCGCCGCGCACCATCGGCAGTTTGACGCTGGCGGACAAGGACGCGACGGTGATGGTGAACGGCGCGATTACGCGCGCGAGCGCTTTTTCGCAAGGGATGCGTTTCACGCTCGACGACGGCACCGGCACGATTATTTTGCTGCTTTGGTCGAACGTGTTGGAAAAAATGGACCACCGCGCACAATTGAAACCGGGCGCGCAAGTGCGCGTCAGCGGCAAGCTCGATGTGTTCAACGACGCGCTCGAAGTGATTCCCGCGAACGCCAGCGATGTGGAATTGCTTGCCGCCGCGCCCCCTGTCAAGATTGAAACGCGCCGCATCGGTTCACTTTCGGCAGAGGATGTGGACCAAGTCGTACAGGTCCAAGGCGCGATTACGAATCTCGCCGACTTTTCTCAAGGCAAATACGTCACGCTCCAAGACGACAGCGGTGAAATCCAAATCACTGTGTTTAGGGATGTGCTCCAACCCATCGCCGATAAACTCGCGCTTGGCGCTTCCGCTTCCGCGCGCGGCAAAGTGAATTTGTTTCGCGGAAAATTGGAAATTGTCGCGGATGAGCTGATGATCGAGTGAGGGAGAGATCGAGAGATGGAAATTCTCACGCTGATTCCGTACGCGATTGCCGGGACGCTGCTCGCTTCGATGTTGGCGTTGATTCCCGCGCTGCATGTGTACAACGTCGCGGGGATTTTTATTTTGTTCGCGCTGACCGCGCAGCAATTTATCGGCAGTGACGAATTGGCGATGCTGCTGCTCGGCATGATTGTCGGTTACGCGATGTTGAACACCATCTCGGCAATTTTTCTCGGCGCGCCCGATGACTCGACGGTGTTTATTGTTTTGCCCGGTCAAAAATATTTGTTGACCGCGCGCGGCTATGAAGCGGCGGTGCTGACCGGCATCGGCGGACTCGGCGGCATTTTGATTTTGATTCTGTTGTCGCCCGTGGCGCCTGCCGTTTTCGCCACACTGCGCGCGATTCTCTTGCCGCATCTGCATTGGATTCTCGCGGTAATTGTCGTCTATATGTTGATGGCGGAATGGCCCAAAGGCGGCGACCGTGGCGCGACGGGACTCGCGCGTTTGTGGGATGCGTGGAAAGGTTTGGGCGCGGGGATTCTGACTTTTGTCCTTTCGGGGATTCTGGGCATCGTGTTGATGTACAAATCGCCCGTGCCGATTGACATGTCTTTTCAAAATTTACTGCCCGCGTTTGTCGGTTTGTTTGCGGTGCCGTGGGTGATAGACAACATCCTGTCCGGCGCCAAAATCCCCAAACAGCATGTTCCGACGACGGTTGATGCGCCGCCGAGTATGATTGCGCGCGGCGTATTTTCCGGCGCGTTGGGCGGACTGTTCGCCGCGTTTTTTCCGGTGGTGACCGGCGGCATCGGCGGCTATTTGGCGGGACATGCGACGGCGCAGCGCGACGATCGCGTCTTTATTATTTCGCAAGGCGCGTCGAAATTTTTATATTATGTCGGCGCGTTCTGGCTGTTCTTTTTGCCTACGGCGCGCATTACCAAAGGCGGCATGGCGGGTATGTTGGCGACTGTTTATACGCCGGGCGGTCCGGGCTTGTACTATACCGCCGTCGGTTTGATTGCGCTGTGCGGCGTGCTGTCTTTTTTCTTGCTGCTCGCGTACGCGCGCGCGGCGGTGTGGCTCGCGCAAAAAATTGATTATCGCTATATTTCCATGGCGACGCTGGTCGTCCTCGTGGGACTCGTGTTCTTTTTTACCGGCGTTGGCGGTTTGGCGGTGATGTTGGTCGCGGCGCCGATTGGCTGGCTGCCGGTGCTGTGGGGTTCGCGGCGTATGAATTGCCTCGGCGTTTTGCTCGTGCCGATTACGCTCAATCTCGCGGGTTTGGGTCCGACGGTCGCGGGATGGTTTGGCTTAATTTGAAATTGCGAATTGCAAATTGCAAAGATGAACTGCAGCGCCGCACAAGCGGTTCGAAATGACTTGGCTGCGTAACGTGAGTGATTGATTTGCAATCTGCAATCTACAAACTGCAATTCCATGAAGGGCATTTCGCATTTCATTACCGGCGTGGCAGTCGGCACATTTTTTCCGGACGCGGTGCAGGCGGCGACGGCGGGGTCATTTATTTTGATTTTGGGCGGCATCGGCGGTTTGCTGCCCGATACGCTCGATTTCAAATTCGCGCGTTTTGTCGAAGAACCCGATATTTTGATTGACCCGCATCCCGAACAATTCGACGCGCAAAAGATTGCGGAAGAAATTGCAGCAGGCATTGACCGCGTGGGCGCGACGCACAAGAAACAAATTTTGAAATGCAACACGATGCGTCTGGGTCCCGATTGGTGGCAGCAGTACTCGCTCAAGTTCGACACGCAAAACGGACAAGTGATTGTGAAACTGGGACCCATCGTCAACACCTCGCAAATTCCGCTGCCCGAAAGTGAACGCGCCGCGCCGGAAGGATGCGCGAAAATTCATACGCCGCTGCTGCCGACGTACGGCGAATTCATGACCGTAGATATTTTCAGCGGTCCATCGTTCGCGTTGGAGTGGCGCAATAACCGCGTCGAAATTGATTTCATCCCGTGGCATCGTCAGTATTCGCATTCCATCCTGATGGCGCTGTTGTTCGGGACAATTTGTGGTCTGTTGTTCGGATTGACGGCAGGACTCATCGGCGGCTTGGCGGTGATGGCGCACGTGCTTGAAGACCAACTCGGATATCTCGGCAGCAATCTGTTGTATCCGTTCACGCGCGTTCGCTCCACCGGTTTGAAATTGATTCATGCGGGCGATGCGATTCCAAATTTTTTCACCGTCGGCACGTGCGGGATGTTGATTCTTTACAATTTGGACCGTTTTTCCGCGCAGCCGTTGATTGACCCAATCGTCTATTGGGGCGTATTATGGCTCCCGTTTCCCATCCTGTTGATTTACTTTTTCGTCAAAAAATTTCGCGCCGCCGCGCGCCGGCACGTGCCGCTGTGGGCGGAACAAGAAGGCGATTTGGTGGCGGAAACGCAAGAAGTGATTGATGCGTGAAACGTTGGGCGTTCAAACTTGATTGAACATGTCCGACTCGTACGAAAACATTGTCCTCACCGATGCCCCGCCGCTGCCTGCCATTCCGCACACGCGGCGTCAGGAACGCAAGTGGCTGCTTCTCCTCCTTTTGCTCGGTCTGGCTGCGACGCTCGTTTTGACAACGTTTGCGGGGAACGCGCAAACGTTCGCCTTGCTGCGCGACGCGAATTTCTTTTTTGTCGCGTTGATTGCCTTGACGCAGGTGGTGCGATACGCGGCGATGGCGCTTTCCACGCGCGTCGTTGCCGAAATCGAACAAGTGCGCGTGCCGATGCTGCCGCTGTTTGAGGTGACCGTCGCGGCGCAGGCGGCGAACCGTACATTCATCGGCGGCGCGGCGGGCTTGGTCATTCGGCTCGCGTTTTTTCTGCGGCGCAAGATGCGCAGCGGTACGTTTCTCGCAGTAGAAACCATCGAAGACAGCGTGAGTCTTGTCGCCGTCGCGCTGCTGTTCGGCGCAGGGCTGACCGTCGTAGTGACGAGCAACGTCGCGGCGAATTTGCGTTGGGATGTGATTGGGATTTTTGTCGGCGGCGCGTTGGCATTGACGGCGTCGGTCATCGCGTTGGTGCGCCGTCGCGCGCGGGTGGAACAACTCGCGGACGCGTTGGCGCGGGGCGTGAATCGGCTGGTCGAAAAATTCGCGCGGCGAAATTTGTACGACGCCCAACGCGTGCGCGGCGGCGTGGATGATTTTTATCGCGCGCTCGCGTTGGCACAGCGCGCCCCGCTGCGCGTGTTGGTTTCCTTTTGCTGCGCGCTGACGCGTTTGAGCTGCGACGCCGTCGCGTTGTATTGCGCGTATCGCGCGGTCGGGTACGCCGTCGCGCCGGGCACGGCGCTGTTGATTTTCATTGTGTCCACATCCGTTTCGACGCTGACAGTGGTGCCCGGACAAATCGGCGTGATGGAAACGAGCTTGTCGCTCCTGTCCACCGCGTTGGGTGTGCCCCTGCCGGTTGCGGTGAGCGCGAGTTTGTTATTCCGCGTCATTTCGTTCTGGCTGCCGGTGCCGTTCGGTTACGCGTTCGCGTGGGATTTGCAGCGGCGCGACATGATTTGAACGATGGAACCACGTTTTGTTGCCGATGTGATGTTGGGGCGCCTGGCGCGTTGGCTGCGCGCGATGGGCTATGATACCGCGTACAATCCCGCGTGGGACGACAGACAGCTGGCGGAGATTGCGCGCGCGGAGCAGCGTGTCTTGCTCACGCGCGATGTGGAATTGACGCGGCGGCGCGGCATTCAATGCGTCTTGATTCGTGACGACCGGGTGTTTGAACAACTGGCGCAGCTGCGGCGCGAACAGCCGCTCACGGACGCGGGCGCGTTCACGCGCTGTATCGAGTGCAACGCCGAATTGCGCCAAGTGGACGCGCAAACGGTGGCGGCGCGTGTGCCGCCGTACGTCTTGGCGACGCAGACGCGTTTCAAACAATGTCCGCAGTGCGCGAAAATCTATTGGCGCGGCACGCATTGGAATCACATGCGCGACGTGTTGAGCGCGATGGAGCAGGACAGTGCTTGATCCGGAAACGCGCTATCGCGGCGTCGTGAAATCGTTTGCCAAAAACAAGGGCTATGGCTTTATCGAATGGCAAGAAGGCAAACGCGATGTGTTTGTGCATTTTACGGCGATTGTGCGCGCCGGGCAGCGCAACCTGGAACGCGGCGACATTGTCGAATTCAGCGTGCAAGAGACCGAACGCGGTTGGCAGGCAGTGCGCGTCATTCCGCTCAAGACGCGCAGCGCGGACGATTGGGCGGATGTGATATAATTTAGAAAACAGGTCGGAAAGGAGAGATGCTTCTGGAACCCATCGAACTCGCGCGGGAAATCGCGGAAATTATTTCGGACAAAAAAGGTTCGGACATTGTTTTGCTGGATACAGGCAAAGTTTCGACGATTGCGGATTATTTTGTGATTGCGACAATAGAAAGCGAACGCCAAGCCAAAGCGGTGGTGGATGAAATCGAAAAAAAGATGAAGGCACATCGGAAGCTGCCGCTGAGTGTGGACGGCGAAATGAATTCGGGGTGGGTGTTGTTGGATTATGGCAGTGTGATTGTGCACATTTTCGATCCCGGCACGCGCGACTATTATGATTTGGAAGATTTGTGGAGCAACGCGCCGGTGATTGTGCGAATGCAATAAAACAAAAAAATTCGTGGCAGCGCCACGAATTTTTTTACTCGTTCACCCATTTGTCAATATCGCGTGTATATTCCACCAACTCGTCGGGTTTGAACCACAACGCGATTTCGCTCGCCGATGTTTCGGGCGCATCCGATGCATGAATCAGATTGCGCAAGCCCATGGTGGCATAATCGCCGCGAATCGTTCCGGCTTCGGCTTCCCACGGGCGCGTGGCGCCGACCATTTTGCGAACCGCGCTGATGATTTCGTGCCCTTCCAAGACCATGACCGCGACCGGACTGGACGTGATATAGTCCACCAAGCCCTGATAAAAGAATTTGCCTTTGTGGACCGCATAATGGGCTTCTGCCAATTCCATCGGGACGGACATGAACTTGAGCGCAATGATTTTATAGCCGCGCTCTTCAAAGCGCGCCAGAATTTTTCCGACCAAGCCGCGCTGCACGCCGTCGGGTTTGACGATGATAAGTGTGCGTTGCAAAGGAATCCTCCACGTGAGATGTGTAATAAAAACTTGCGTCCGTTGTGGCGCAAGTTTCATTTTAACGCATTTTTCTATTTTCCCATTGCGAGCCGATATTGTTCTAGCGATTCTTTGAAACGTCCTGCCATGGCAAAGGCTTCGCCCAAGAGGCGATTCGCCGTCGAAGGCGCGTTTGGGTTTTGGACGATGGTTTGCAAATCGGCAATGATTTCGTCCAGATGATTGGGGCGGCGATGCATGGCGCGTTCGTACAATTCCAGCGCGCCCTTGACGTCGCCGTTGTTGTGACGCTGGCGCGCGTTTTCAATCAGCGTCAACGCGTCGAGTGGTTTTTCGGCAGGCGCTAACGCGGGCGTTTCGGCTTGCGCGGGACGCGATTCCGTGACAGCTTGCGCCACGGACGCAGTCGCGCTTTCGGTTTCCTCGCGTGCAACCGGCGGTTCCTTTTCGATTGCGGCAATGTAGCCCGGCTGTGTTGGTTGCGCCGGTTCATTGGTCCATCCTTCTGCGACCGTTGGCGTCTCGGTTGTTTCTGCCGGAACACTCTCGGGCTCGGCTTGCGTTTCCGTCAACCAATCGGGCAGGGCGGTGAGCGATGACGGCGCAGAAGGGGGGGGGGACGCGGGCGTTTGTGTTAGACCCGGTTCGCGCAACCATTCCGGCAACGCCGCATCGGACGCGGTAGTTTCTGCCGCTGTGGACGGTTCCGGCGTTTGCGCGTCGCGTTGTGTTTCAGTCGTTTGCTCTATCGCTTGACTCGCGGCAGCACTGCGTAACCAATCGGGCAGGTCGGCTTCGCTTGCAGGTGCGGGGGGATTTTCGGAGGCGACTTGCCCTTCCACAAGCCATTCGGGACGGTCGTCCGCGACAAGCGGCGCGACCATCGGCTCGATGCGCTCTGTCGGCGAAGGCGGCGCTGCTTCAAATTCAAAGGCAGCGGGCGCAGCGGCGGTGGTGGCGCTCAAACGCAGCCACGGCGGCAATTTATCGGACGCGCCGCGAATGACCGGACGCACTTTCGGGAGCGCGGGGTGCGTGCGCCGCGCAGGCGCGGGCTGGTTCAATTTATCGGTGGCGAGACTCGTTGCCAATGCAGCTGCTGCGGCGGCGATCGCGTTGGTCGGAATGGCGTCGCTTTTGGAACGCGCGCGCGATTCAGACACCGGCGGCGCGGGTTCAACGGGAGAGGACGCGACGACGGCGGCGGCGTGTTCCTTTTCAGCGGCGGCAATTTCTGCCAACGTCGCATCGGTGGTGGCGGTTGCTTTTTCGGGCTCGCTTGTCTGTAGAGGCTCTGTGGCTGCGCTTGCACTGACGGCGGCGGATTCGCGCAGCTCTGATTTTTCTTGCGCTTGCGCTTCTTCTTTGGCTGCCAGTTCGGGGATTGTCTTTTCTAGCGCGGCGGCAGTGGCGAGACTCGAGTCGGCTGTCGCTGCTTCCATTGCATCCCAATTCGACGCGCCGGGGGACAGCTGTTCCTCCATGACTTGAGACGACGAGAAATCTTTACTCCGGATCGAGAGCGCGGCTTGTTCCAACGCGTCGCGGTCCGCTTCAATCGGTTCACTGTACGCCAAGCCGATAACTTGATTGTCGAATTGAGATGGCGCAATTTGTTCGTCCAGCGAAGGCAAACGCGGGGGTTGCGCCTCCGCAAAGCGGGAACCGATGAGGTCACATGCCACGCGAGACTCAGGGTCAAGCGCCCGCGCGCGCGCCAAAAACGCTTGACCTTCCGGGGCGCCATTTTCGGACCACAACGCGCCAAGAATCAAATTGGGTTTGAGCGCATAGGGCGCGTCCGCCATAATGTTTTGCGCAAGCTGCGCGGCTTCGTCCGTGCGTCCTGCGCGATACAACGCTTCTGCCAATGCGACGCGCGCGTCAAAGCGTTTACTTTCCGTGCGCAAGAGCCGCCGAAATTCATTGATGGCGGAAGCGTATTGCCCCTGCCGCGCGTAAATACGCGCCAGCGCGCCCGGCGTCAATTCCAGCCGTTCGGACGCGGCGCCGTAATACAATTCGCGCACGCGCATCAATTCGCGGCGCAGCTCATCATTGGTCGGTTGGATCTCGTAGGCGCGCTCGAGGTACCAAAGCGCTTCGTCGTTTTTGTCTTGTGCTTCGTTGATGAGCGCCATCCCTGCCAACGCCAAAACATTCTCGGGGTCCGCGCTCAACACGCGGCGGAACAAGTCGGTTGCGCTGGCGAGGTCGTCGCTTTCCAAACTCGCTTGCGCGAGCACGACGTACGTCTCGATGTGCTTGGGGTAATAGCGCAGAATATGTTGTCCGAGCGTCAACGCGTCGGACATGCGTCCGCTGCGCACGCGTTCACGCAGTTGTTCTACGTAATCATGCAAAAGAACGTCAGCCATAAGGCAAAATTATGACAGGACGGAGCACAAGTCAATGGGCAGATGGGGGGATTCCATTCGTCGGTTGGGTTAATCGAGGTGGTGGACCCCCTTCAAGTGCTCAATCAAATCGGTAATGTCACGTTCTGCGCGCGGCGCCGGACCGACCGGGTCGTCGGGTTTGGAATTGCCGAGCAGAGCTTGCGCGGTGGCGTAACTCGACCATGCCAACGCATCAAAGTTATAGCCGCCTTCCAACACAAACACAATGCGCCCCTCTGCAAATTCGCGGGCAATGGCGTGCAGCACCTGTGTCATATAAAAATACCCGTCGCTATCGAGCAGAGTCAGCGCGCCGAGCGGGTCCGCCCAATGCGCGTCATAGCCCGCCGAAACCAAAACCAACTGCGGTTGATACCGTTTCATCGCGGGATACAACAATTCTTCCGCGACGCGCGCGAACTGCCCGTCTCCGACGCTGTGCGGCACGGGCACATTGAAGGTATAGCCGCGTCCTGCTTCCGCGCCCACGTCGCGCCAGTGCCCCGAACCCGGATAGAACGGATAGCGATGCGTTGAAAAATAAAACACGTTGGGCGACGCGTAAAAAATATCTTGCGTGCCGTTGCCGTGATGCACATCAAAATCCACAATGAGCACGCGTTCCAAATTGTAGCGGTCCACCGCGTACTGCGCCGCGACGGCGACATTGTTGAACAGGCAAAAGCCCATTGCCAAATCGCGCGTGGCGTGATGCCCCGGCGGACGCGCGAGCGAAAACGCCGCATCCACAATGCCGGTCATGACCGCATCCACCGCATTCATCGCCGCGCCGGCGGCAAGATACGCGGCTTGGCGCGAATATTCATTCATGTACGTATCGCCGTCAATTTGCAAGCCGCCGCGTCGGTCGGCGTATTCGACGGTGTTGAGATGTTTTTGCGAATGGACACGCAGCAAGCGTTCGTCCGTCGCGGGTGTCGGCTCGATGGCGACGAGATTGTCGAGCAGATGCGTATCCTGCCAGACTTGCATAATCGCTTCGAGCCGCTGCGGCGCTTCCGGATGTCCCGCTGCCGAATGCATCAGAAATATGGGCGAATAAACGTAACCGAGTTTCATAACTGCCTCATGAATACAACATCATCCATTCAAACGCGCGGCTTGGCGGCTGCCGTGCCGCATTCTCCACCGGACGCCTACGGGATAGCCGAGCATTTTGGCAATGTCGCCGGTGATGCGAATGATTGGGACGTACGCCAACGCTTGCAATTTTTCTGTACAAGACAGGTCGCGCCAAAGGTCAATCAAGCGGCGATACGGCGTCCCGAACAATCCGACAATCCCGCCGAGCCACAGCGCGGCGCTCAAGAGCGGCGCGAACGGAAAGACGAAAAACGAAAACGGAAGCGCGAGCAAATAGGTGACGTAACGAATCGCATGACGCTTCCACCACAGGTCGGCTTTGCCGTCGCCGCGCGCATACAAAAAATATTGCTTGAAAAATTTCGTCAGCGTCGGACGCGGACGAAAATACACGCGCGCGTCGGGTTGAAATTGAAAACGATACCCGGCGCGCTGTAAATCGAAATCAAAAATCAAGTCTTCGCAATAGTCGAGCCATTCGGGATAGCCGTTGATGGTTTCCCATGCCGCTTTGCGAAAGGCGACCGAACGCGATGACGGCAAAAATTTGGCGGGGCGAATGTCGCGCAGCAAGGGCAGCGTCGTCGCCGCGAGCGCGGTCTCGAACGCGCCGTGCGGGTCGGGCAGGAAAAAACCGCTGACGACATCCGGCGCGTTATCGGAAAAAAATGGCGCGGTAATGTTTTCAAACCACCGCGCGTCGAGCCGCACCCCCGCGTCCGTGCTGGCAATAATTTCCGCGTCCGCCGCCGCGATTGCCGCGTTGCGTCCCTGCGAAATGTTCGCGCCCGGACATTCGATGACGCGCATGTGGAATGGCTCTGCCGCGGCGCGCAGTAATGGCACCGTGTCGTCCGTCGAACCGCCGTCGGCGACAATAATTTCATCCGGTTGTTTGGTTTGTAAAGCCAACGTCTCGAACAAACGCGGCAGCGAGTCCGCTTCATTCTTGACGGTCATGATCAAGGCGCAGCGCATCAGAATAGCGCGATTATAGCACAAGTAAATTAGAAAAATCTGAGAGACCGCTTTACAATGCCGCCTGTAACAAAAAACCTGACGGGATTCCCGTCAGGCAGGGGGGCTATTGGACGATCGCCGCGCGTTCGGTGCGGAGGTTGGCGCGATGGATTGCTTCCAGCTCTTCATTCGTCAGCGGATACGTCGAAGCGCCGCCCACAATCGGTTTGGCGTACACGCGTACGTCACTGCGCGAATGCAAGCCCGTAAAAACAACGCCATCGCCGTGATCGTCCAGAATCGCGACGGTAAAGCTTTGGTCGCCGCCTTTGTCGGCAAACGGATTAAAACGGACGACGCCGAGATGGGACAAATTGAATGGCGCTTTGCGTTCGATGGCGGTGGCGCGCTCGTTGAACGCCTTGATGGTTTCGTCGGTGCGGTCCATCCGTTCCATATACTCTCGCAAAACGCCTTCTAAATCCGCGCCCGTGCGTCCTGTGAACAACAGCCGCAGCGTTCGAGTCAAACGCATCAGCCGAAACTCGAGCGTACCAATCCAGACCAGCACGACGCCGAGCACGAGAAAAAGGAGGAGTTCCACGAGTGAAAAGCCGCGTTCGAAATCCATAAGTTCCTTTGCGCGAAAGATTGCGGAGATTCTAGCGAAGGTTCGGGAAAAAGCAAAATTGGAGGAGTGCGAGAGTGCGAGAGTGAGATGGCGCGAGAGTTGGTATTTGCGACCGCGCGCCCAATCGTCCGATTGCACTATCAAATTATGAACCCATGCTACGCACGTCATTTCGCACGCAGTGTCCGATGCAGTTCATCAGCGAAATCTCGCTTTTTCTGCCGAGATTTCTCGCAAAACCCGCTCGAAATGACAGCTCCTGCGTAAGGTGAGTTATGAAACTACTCATCGCTACTCACAATCGCGGCAAATTGCGCGAATTCGCGGAAATTCTTCGCGATTTGCCGTTGGAATTGGTGACGCTCAACGATGTCGGCATTGCCGACGATGTGGAAGAAACGGGCGCCACGTTTGAAGAAAACGCGCGACTCAAAGCCTTGACGTACGCCGCGCAAAGCGGGCTGCTCACGCTGGCGGACGATTCGGGTCTGCAAGTGGATGCGTTGGGCGGCGAACCGGGCGTGTATTCCAAACGTTACGCGGGCGAAGGCAAAAGCGACGCGGAGCGCAACGCGTATCTTTTGGAAAAATTGCGCGAGGTGCCGCAGGAAAAACGGACGGCGCGTTTTCGCTGTGTCATTGTGATTGCCGACGCGCAAGGGCAGACGTGGACGAGCGAGGGCACGTGCGAAGGCGAAATCGCGTTGGCGCCGCGTGGGACGAACGGTTTCGGCTACGACCCGATATTTATCGTGCGCGACGCGGGCAAACACATGGCGGAATTGTCGAATCAGGAAAAAAATCGCGTCAGTCATCGCGGGCGCGCGGCGGTGGGCGCGCGCAAAATTTTGGAGCAGCGGCTGCGCGGGTAATTTATTGCCCCGTGATGCGTTTGAGGGAAACTTTGTCTTTGGGGACGACCAATCCGACGGTGTTGGTCGTTTCCGTAAAGGTCACATCCGCGCCTTCGGTATTCGCGTCTGTAAAGTCTGCGCCGTCGAGATGGGTCTTGGACAGATTCGCATTTTTCAAATTCGCGCCCTGCAATTTGGCGCCGACCAACACCGCGCCGCGCAAATTTGCGTTTTCGAGATTTGCTTCGCGCAAGCCGCACGTTTTCATTTTCGCATCGGACAAATCCGCATTTTGCAGATTCGCCTTGCGCAGATGCGCCGCGTGCAAATTCGCGCCCTTCAGATTCGCGCCCTCCAAATCCGCGCCTTCCAAGTTCGCCCAACCGAAATTGGTCTTTTCCAAATTCGCGCCGCGCAGCACAATGCCGCGCAGTTTCGCTTCGGCAAAATTCATGCCGCGCAAATCGGCGTTGGAAAAATCGCGTTCGCCTGCTGCGTAACGTTTCAAGAGCTCTTGGGCGTTCATATCACACTGATTCTATGCGGCTTGGGTGATGTGGTCAAACCAATCAAGACTCCAAAGGTTTTCACCACGTCATGTTACTCGATAGGCAGCGTCGTTGAAAAACCTTTGGGGTCTCGGACGCGTCGAAACACCGCGACGCATTCGATGTGATACGTTTGCGGAAACATATCCACGGGCTGCACCGTTTCGAGTCCGTAGCCGTGCTGAATCAAACGCGCCGCGTCGCGCGCCAAGGTCGCGGGGTCGCAGGACACGTACGCAATCGTGCGCGGCGTTTTCGCGGCGAGCGCATCCAACGCAAAACGGTCGAGTCCCGCGCGCGGCGGGTCAACAATCGCTATATCAATTTTCGCAGCGAGTTTCGGCAAAACGTGTTCAACGCGTCCCGCGTGAAATTCGACATTGTCCAAATCTGCCGCGTTTGCCTGTGCGTCCTCCAACGCCGAAGGATTCTCTTCGACTTCAATCACGCGCGCGACGCGCGGCGCGAGCGTGAGCCCAAACAGTCCCACCCCGCCGTACGCATCGAGCAGCACATCCGTTTCGCGCGGCGCAAGAAATTGCTCGACGAGTCGCACCAATTCTTCCGCCATTGGCGTGTTAACCTGAAAAAACGCGTCGGGTGAAATTTCAAACGTGCGCGCGCCGACGCGTTCCGTCAACAACTCTTTGCCGACGAGTGGCACGGTCACATCGCCCGACGAAAACGCGATGGACACGGGTTCGTCGGTTTCGATTTCGGGCACTTCGGGATCATCGGATTCGAGGATGATGAAACGGTCGCCCGTATTTTCGCCCACGCGCAACGTGACGCCGTTGAAACTTTCGGGGTCGAGTTCGAGCGTTTTGAACATTTCGCCGAGCGCCGGGTGCATGATGAAACAAACTTGGATGGGCACAAGATGGTGTGAATCGGGCGCTTGCAAACACAGCGCGCCGTCTTCATTCACCACAAACTGCATGTTGTTGCGATAGAACCATTCACGCCGCGCGGGCAGAATGGGCGCAATCGGCGCATTGGGCATTTTCGCCACGCGCGCGAATTGTTCGCGTACGATTTGCGTTTTGAATTGCAACTGCGCGGGGTACGCAATGTGCTGCCATTGACAGCCGCCGCAGCCCCTCACCCCCAGCCCCTCTCCCTTTGGGAGGGGGGAGCGCAAAGTCTGCGTTTGCTCTTCCGCTTGAGGGAGCGGGGAGTGCGGTGCCTTCTTTCGCCCCTCTCCCTTTGGGAGGGGGGAGCGCAAAGTCTGCGTTTGCTCTTCCGCTTGAGGGAGCGGGGAGTGCGGTGCCTTCTTTCGCCCCTCTCCTGGTAGGAGAGGGGTTGGGGGTGAGGTCGGAAAATGCGGACAGCGCGGCGTCACGCGATGCGGCGATGCTTCCAATAATTCGACGACGCGCCCGCGCGCGAAACCGCGCCGCGTTTCGACAATTTCGACGCGCGCGGTCTCTCCGGCAATCGCGTACGGGACAAAGATAACGCATCCTGTTTCGTCACGCGCAATCGCTTCGCCGCCGTGCGCCATCGTTTCAAATTTCAGATTGAGGATTTCAGCTTTCAGATTGACCTTCTTTTATCCTTCCGCCTTTATTCTTCATGCTTTATTTTATCGCGTCCATCTTCACGTACTCGCGCAAGACTTCTGGCACCTCAATCGAATGGTCGTGTTGCTGATAATTTTCCAAAATCGCAATCATGGTGCGTGGAATGCCGAGCCCCGAACCGTTGAGCGTGTGCACGAATTCGGGTTTCGCGCCGCGTTCGCGGCGGAAGCGAATGTTGCCGCGTCGCGCTTGAAATTCGCGCACGTTCGAAGCCGACGACACTTCGAGCCATTCGCCAACGCCGGGCGCCCACACTTCGAGGTCGTACGTCTTTGCCGAACCGAATCCAAGGTCGCCCGTGCACAGCAGTTTCACCCGATACGGAATTTTCAATTGCGCCAGAATGTCCTCGATGTCCGCGAGCATGTTTTGTAATTCTTGTTCCGAATCTTCGGGCTTGCAGAATTTGTACATTTCCACTTTGTCGAATTGAAAGCCGCGTTTGATGCCGCGCGTGTCTTTGCCCGCCGCGAGATTTTCTTTGCGGAAACACGGCGTGTACGCGGTGTAATTCAACGTGAGCTGGTCGCCGTCCAAAATGTCGCCCATGTGCAAGCCGGTGAGCGGCACTTCGGCGGTCGGCACGAACCACGCGTCGCGTTCGACATCGTGATACAGATTGTCGCGGAATTTCGGCAATTGTCCCGCGCCGAGCATGATGTCTTCTTTGACCATGAACGGCAGCCCAAATTCGCGATAGCCGCGCGCGATGTGATGGTCGAGCAGCCATTGAATGAGACCGCGCTGCAATTTGGCGAGCGGACCGTTGGTCACATAAAAACGCGTGCCCGCGAGTTTGACGCCGCGTTCGAAATCGAGAACGCCGAGTTTCGGTCCGAGTTCGTAATGCGGCTGCGGCGTGAACGCAAATTCGCGCAGCGCACCCACATTTTTGATGACTACATTATCGCTGTCGTCTGCGCCGAGCGGCACATCGGCATCGGGAATGTTGGGCAGTTCGTACAATGTCTCTTGCAGCTGCGCGTCGAGTTCGCCGACAAGCGTTTCGAGCGAATCAATTTGAACGTTGATAACGCGCACCTGGTCTTTCATGTTCTCGCGCTGCGCGGCGTCCTTCATGCGCCCGATTTCTTTGGAAAGCGTATTGCGCTGCGCGCGAAACGATTCGAGCTCCGAGAGCTTGGCGCGCCGTTCTTCGTCCAGCGCGAGAATGCGGTCAACGGGCGTGGGGTCCATTTGGCGTTTCGTCAACGCCTCGCGCATCACGTCGGGTTTTTCACGGATAAGGCGTAGGTCGTTCATGATTCCTCCGTTTGGATTGCGGATTGCAGATTGGTGTTGGGACGAAGCAGCTACTTGGGCATCTGCGACTCGATAAGTGGATGCGAATGTGCTTGCTTCGCCCTTACGCGTCCAGTCTGTCACGATAGGCTTTGAGACGTTTGAACCAGTCAATGACTTGGGAGCGGTAATACGCGTTGCGCGGACTGGTGGATGGAACAATAAATAATTTTGTATTCCCCCATGCGGGGGAAGAAGATTGCGCGCCAAATTGCGCGCGTTTGTCGTACGCGGCGCGATAACCGACAATGCCGACAAAGCACGCGATGCGCGGCGCGCATTCAATGATCTTGCCGCGCAATATTTCGCCGCCGCGCACAAATTCGTCGCGCTGCAAGGCGTCAATGTTCGGCGTGGGGCGCGTCACCAAATCGGTCAAGCCGTAGCCAAATGTGTTCATACGCGCATCGTCTTGTGGGGCGAGACGTTCGTTGACGAATCCTGCTTCGTATAACGCGGTCCAAAACAAATTTGTCGGACGCGCAAAATAATGTCGGGCGCGGTCCGAATACGTTCCCGGATTGATGCCGACAAAGACAATGTCGAGATTTGGCGCGAGATAATCGGGTAACACACCTCACCCCCACCCCCTCTCCTGGAAGGAGAGGGGAGTAAACCTGGAAGCCGTTTGTCCATTATTGATTTCGTTGGAACCCCCACCCCCTCTCCTGGAAGGAGAGGGGAGTAAACTTGAAGATCGCGCAGGCGGATGATATTTATATCAAGAAACCCCCAACCCCTCTCCTGGAAGGAGAGGGGAGTAAACCCCCAAGATCCCTCGTCCAAAAGAGGGCGCAAAGAAACAAAAACGCTCGCCCTCGAAAGGGCGAGCGTTGACTCGCGGTGCCACCTTTGTTTGTCATGTTTCCCGTTGCCATTGCGCGCCGCGCTTGCGAGAAATCTGGTTTGCTCGGAATGACAAAGGGAATCACAACCTCATTCGCTCGATAACGGGAGCGGACCGAAACGGCTCTTTGCCGCTGCGTTGTGAAAAATCACAAAACGATTTTTCACTGCCGATTGGATTTTCACTGCTCGCGCGGTCGCAGTTCCACCGGTTCTGCGGCTCTCTGTTCGCGCTCACAATGTTTGTGTCGGCAACGCGTACTCTATCGCAATAATGTGCCGCCATCCTAACACGCGCGGCGCGCGGTGTCAAATTGCTTACGGATAAATGCCGCGCAAGCGCGTCGCTTCGGCAACGCGTCCAATGGCAATCATCAGCCCCGCCGTCCGCAAATCCACCTGGAACCGTTCGGACGTTTCGACGACCTGGTCAAAGGTGGCGACGACGACGCGGCGCAAGCGTTCGCGCGTTTCTTCTTCCGTCCAAAAGAACGACTGCAAATCTTGCACCCATTCAAAATACGAGAGCATCAGACTCGCGGCGTTCGCCAACAAATCGGGAATGACAAAGATTTCGCGCGCGCGCAAAATGTCGTCGGCTTCGGTCGTCGTCGGCAGATTCGCCGCTTCGGCAATCATTTTGGCGCGAATGCGCGGCGCATTCGACGCGTCAATTTGATTTTCCAGACCGGCGAGCACCAAAATATCACACGGCAGTTCCAGCAATTCCGCTTCGGTGGTTTGGTCGGTGCCGGGAAAATCGAGCAGCGTTCCGTTCAACACGCGGTGCCGTTCCACTTGCAGTGGGTCGAGCCCGGTGTCGGCAACAATCGCGCCGGTTACATCGCTGACGCCGATGATTTTGCAGCCGAGTTCGTGCAAAAACGCAGCGGCGTTACTGCCCGTATTGCCAAAACCCTGAACGACCACCGTCGCGCCGTCGAGCGCCATGCCTTTCAAACGCGCGGCTTGTTCGACGACCAATTTCACGCCGAGTCCGCCCGCTTCGTCGCGCAGCGCGCTGCCGCCAATTGCAAGCGGTTTGCCGGTCACGACGCCGGTCACCGTGCGCCCGTGATGCATCGAATAGGTGTCCATAATCCACGCGACGATTTCGGGCGTAATGTTCACTTCGGGCACCAAGATGTCGGTTTGTGGTCCGATGATGAAATCAATTTCGGTGGTGAAACGGCGCGTGAGATTTTCCAATTCGCGCGGCGTCATCGGGCGACCGGTGCGCTGTCCGCGCGGATCGCACACCACGCCGCCCGCGCCGCCGCCAAACGGCACATTGACCACCGCCGCGCGCCAGGTGTTGACCATCGCAAAAGCGCGCACTTGGTCGGGATTCACATCGGGATGATAGCGAATGCCGCCGCGTGCGGGACCCATATTCACATTGTGATGCGCGCGATAGCCGGTGAACACTTGCGTGCGTCCGTTCGACATTTTCACCGGAAAACTCACCGCCAATTCGCGCTTCACGTTGCCGAGAATCACGCGCAGGCGGTCTTCTAAATTCATCACATCGGCGGCGCGCTGGAATTGCGCCGACGCGACGTGCCACAGGTTCGGCGTCGCGGAGGTTGTTTCTTTTGTCATGGTTGGAACCGTCATGGGTTCGTTCTCCTCGTCGAGAAAAAAATGCAAGTTCAAAGTTAAAAGCGCAAAGTAAGATATTTTCGGCTTGGCGCTTTTAACTTTTTGCTTTTCGCTTATGGATAGATTCCGCGCAAGCGCGTTGCTTCGGCGACGCGTTCGATTGCCAAAATATTCGCGGCGAGGCGCAGCGGAATTTTGTGCGCCTGCGCGCGTTCGTTCACCGCGTGAAACGACGCGTCCATCACCAGTTTGAGCCGTTTGTTGATTTCGTCTTCGTCCCAAAAGAACGACTGCAAATCTTGCACCCACTCAAAGTACGAAACCGTGACGCCGCCCGCGTTGCACAAAATATCGGGAATCACAAAAACATTGTTCTCGAACAAAATTTTGTCCGCTTCGGGCGTGGTCGGTCCGTTTGCGCCTTCGGCAATGATGCGTGGGCGAATGCGCGGCGCGTTTGCTGCCGTGATTTGTTCTTCCAACGCGGCGGGCACGAGCACATCGCATGGGATTTCAAGCAGCTCGTCGTTGCTCACGCGGTCACAGCCGGGATAATCCACGACGGTGCGCGTCTTTTTCATGTGTTTGACGAGCGCGTGCGGGTCAATGCCGTTAGGATTATAGATGCCGCCGTTGATATCGCTCACGGCAATAATTTTGCAGCCGAGGTCGTGCAGCATCAGCGCGCTGACCGAACCGACATTGCCGAACCCTTGCACTACCGTCGGCGCGCCGTTCAAATCCAAGCGCAAAAATTTCGCCGCTTGCGCCACACAAAAACTGACGCCGCGTCCCGTCGCGTCACTGCGTCCGAGCGAACCGCCGAGCCCGAGCGGCTTGCCGGTGGTGATGGCGCTTTCGAGATGTCCGTGATGCATCGAAATGGTGTCCATCAACCACGCCATGATTTGTTGATTCGTATTCACGTCGGGCGCGGGAATGTCGCCGTCCGCGCCGATGAGGGGCGAAATTTCGGTGGCGAAACGCCGCGTCAGATTTTCCAATTCGCGCAACGACAACGGCATCGGGTCAACGACCACGCCGCCTTTGGCGCCGCCGAACGGAATGTTGACGACCGCGCATTTCCACGTCATCCACATCGCCAACGCGCGCACTTCGTCGAGCGTGACGCCGGGATGGTAACGAATGCCGCCTTTGCCGGGACCGCGCGTCGTATTGTGCTGCACGCGATAGCCCGTAAAGCCGCGCACGGAGCCGTCATCCATGCGTACCGGAAAATTCACCGTGAGTTCACGTTTCGGCACGCGCAAAATCGCGCGCAAATCTTCTTCGAGTCCCATAAACTCGGCGGCGAGGTCAAATTGCTCCTGCGCAATTTCGTATGGGGATTTTTTTTCTGCTGCCGACATGTTGATTCGTGCGCAAAGCACACAAAGGACACGAAGCAGAAGCTCGATGTGCTTGGTGTCCTCTGCGCTTTATCTCATCGCGTTTAGTTTTTCGGTCATGATTTCCCGCGCCAGTGCGGGGTTCGCCTGACCTTTCGTCGCTTTCATCAATTGACCGACGAGAAAATTCAAAACCGTTTCTTTGCCTGCCAGATACGTTTGCACTTCTTTCGGGAAATTTTCAATCACTTGCTGCGCGGCGGCTTCGATGGGCGCGCGGTCGCTGACCTGCGCCAAACCTTTTTCTTGAATCACCGCGTCTGCGTCTTTGCCGGTTGCCATCATTTCGAGCAGCGCCGTTTTTGCTTGCGTGCCGCTGATGGTCTGGTCGTTGATGCGCGCAATCAACGCGACCAATTGCGCGGGCGCGATTTTCAAGGTGGAAATATCGCCTTCGAGATTCGCAAAAATTTCGCCGGTCAGCCAATTGGCAATCGCTTTTGGTGTCACATTTTTCGTTGTGCCAATTTCAACGGCGGCGTCAAAATAATCCGCCACCGCGCGTTCGGCGGTCAATACGCCCGCGTCGTACGCGCTCAAGCCCAATTCATTCATGTACCGCGCGCGTTTCGCTTGCGGCAGTTCCGGCAAACGCGCTTGGATTTCGCCGACCCATTCGCGCGTCACATGCAAACGCGGCAAATCGGGTTCGGGGAAATAGCGATAATCGTGCGCTTCTTCTTTGCTGCGCTGCGGTACCGTGACGCCGCGCACTTCGTCCCACCCCAACGTCTGCTGTGCGACGCGTCCGCCCGCGCGCAAAATTTTTTCTTGGCGCGCGATTTCGTATTCGACCGCGCGGAACATGGCGCTGATGGAATTGAGATTTTTGATTTCGGTGCGCGTTGCAGAAAATTCCGTCGAACCTTTGGGGCGCAAAGAGATATTCGGCTCGATGCGCAGCGCGCCCTTTTCCATATCGCCCGACGATACGCCGACGTAGCGCAAAATTTGACGCAAGGCAATCGCGTACTGTTTTACATCTTCGGCGGAATGCAATTCGGGCTGGCTGACGATTTCCATCAACGGCACGCCTGCGCGATTCATGTCAATCAATGACGAACCCGCGCCGTCGTGAAACAATTTCGCGGTATCTTCTTCCAAATGCACGCGGCGAATGCCGATGCGCTTCGTGTGCCCTTCGGGCGCTTCAATTTCGAGCCAACCGTTGCGCGAGAGCGGCAAATCGTACTGCGAAATTTGATAGCCCTTCATCAAATCGGGATACATGTAATTCTTGCGGTCGAATTTCGCGTATGCGGGAATTTCGCAGTGCAGCGCGAGCGCGGTCAGAATGGTCGCTTCGACGGCGGCTTGATTGATGACCGGCAGCGCGCCGGGCATGCCCATACAGATGGGGCACACATGCGTATTCGGCGGCGCGCCGAACGCTTCCGCCGAACAACCGCAAAACATTTTGGATTTTGTCAGAACTTGGGCGTGCACTTCCAGACCGATAACGGGTTCAAAAGTCATTTTCAGTATCGTATTTCCGTGCCGCTAGTTTTCGGAAGCGAGTGGCAAACCCACTAACCCTTCGATTCGCTGCGGGTCAGTGCGTTCGGCGTAAAGCAGATTAGGACCGAACACTTCACGAACGCGTTTGGAAAAATTCAACACATCTACCGTACTCACAAAGCCGCGTATGTTTGATTTTCCCTGCACGTATTTTACCACGACAACCAGGTGTTTATCTTTCCATTTTTCGCGACCCACATACAAACGGTAAAAGACGATCTTGGCTTCCCATGTCGCGTGCGAGAGGAAAACCGTTATCCCTTCCTAGTGCAGCATTAACCAACTTGTTTTGGGTTCGCGGTTCAATGTGATTACCATTGCTCAACAAACGCCGGTCGCTCGCATTCGCTCTTTAACTGAACGTGTCTTTTCTTTTCTGCTGATTTTAACAGCGCGCGCATCGCGTCCACCACATGATACGTCATTTCGGCGGAACAACGATGTGGCTCATACGAGCCGTGTTCGCTCGCCCGAATCGCGCGTGCCATGTCCGCGACGCCAAGCCCGCGCAAATTTTCGGTGTGCGGAAATTCCAACGGCAGCTCGCGCCATTCCGCGTCGTTTTCGCCGCGCAGCAGAATTTTGCCGCCAAAGTTGTTCGGGTCCGGCGCGACGAGGGTGCCGGCGCTGCCATAAATTTCAATGCGCGGCAATTGCGAATGCCATACGTCGAATGAAGTCACCAACGTCGCGAGCGCGCCATTCGCAAATTCCAAAGCGCCCGCCACGTGCGTCGGCGTGGTGACCGGAATCGCGTGTCCATCACGCGCCGCGCGTTCAGGGAACGACGCGCGCGCGAGCGCCGCAACGCGCTGTATCGGACCCAACAAATGAATCAACGCGGTGAGATAATATGGTCCCATATCGAACAACGGACCCGCGCCCGGTTGATAAAAGAAATCAGGATTCGGATGCCATTTTTCGGGACCATGTCCCAGCATGAACGCGGTCGCGGCGACGGGGTCGCCGATCGCGCCGTCGTCAATCAATTTGCGAAGCGTTTGCCATGCGCCGCCGAGAAACGTGTCGGGCGCGCCGCCCACGCGCAAGTTTCTCTTTTTCGCGGTTTTTAGAATTTTTTTCGCGTCTTTGCGCGTGGTGGCGAGCGGCTTTTCGGAATACACGTGCTTGCCCGCTTTCAAAATCGCGCGGCTGACCGCTGCGTGCGCGTCGGGAACGGTGAGATTGACGACAAGTTCAATTTCATCGCGCGCGAGCAAAGCCTCCACACTCGACGCGCGAATGCCAAATTGCGCGGCGCGTTTTTCCGCGCGTTCCATGTCCACATCCGCGCACGCGACGAGTGCGACATTGTCGAACGTCTGCAAATTCTTGCAATAGAGTTCGCTGATGTTGCCGCAGCCTATGATGCCGACGCCCATGCGGGGCGCGGAAGATTCATTTGCCATATGCGAGTCCGTTTTGCGTCAGATAGGTAAAACTCTTTTCGACTGCTTGCAGCATGTCCGTCGCGCAGCGGTCCAATTCCACAATCCACCATTCACTCGTTTCGCGGCTCGCTTCCGCCATCGCGCGCAGATCAACGACGCCGTCGCCCACAGCGGTCATGTCACCGTCCAGCGTCGCGGGTCCATCTTTGATGTGCAGCAGCGGCGCGCGCGCGCCGAGTTCGCGCACCAACGCGGCGGGGGCGACGCCGGCGGTTTGTGCCCAATACACGTCAATTTCGAAACCGATGCTGGGGTCGAGGAAATCGCGCATGTGCTGATACACGCGTTTACCGTTCACTGGCGCGAATTCTTGCCAATGATTGTGATAATGCAATTCCAAATTTTGCGCGCGCAGCGCTTCGTTCGCGCGATTCAATTCGTCGCACACCGCGCGTATATCGTCCACTGTGGCAAAGCGTTCGGGTGGATACCACGCGCAGACAACGCGCTGCGTTGCCAACACCTTGGCAAGGTCCATCGCTTGAGGCAAATTTTCGAGCAGTGGCAAAGGCGCGTGCAGACTCGTCACTTGGAGACCGAGTGCGCGAAACAAACGCGCGGCGGATTCCGGCGATTCGCCGTACATACCGGCGGTCTCGACGCCGACGTAACCGATTGCGGCGACGTGACGCATCACGCTTTCAAAATTTTCCGCGAGCGGCGCGCGGAGCGTATAAAGTTGCAGGGCAATGGGTGGCATGCTCGTGTCTCGTTTCCCGGAACGTTCGCTATTTGTGATTTTTTACAAAGCGTTCGATGCGCGTCAGCGCTTCTTCGATATTTTCCATCGAATTGCAGTACGACATGCGCACAAAGCCCGCGCCGCTTTCGCCAAACGCGTCGCCGGGTACCGCCGCGACGTGTTCATTCAGCAAAAGTTTTTCGGAAAACTCGTTGCTCGTCAAGCCCGTCGGACGAATGTCGGGGAAAACGTAAAATGCGCCGCGCGGCTCGAACGTCGGCAGCCCAATTGTGTTCAAGCCCGCCAGAATTGTCTGGCGGCGCAAGTCATATTCGCGCACCATATCGCGCACATCTTGTTCGCCGTGCAGCAACGCTTCGAGCGCGGCGTGCTGCGCCATTGTCGGCGCGGACATGATGGCGTATTGGTGCACTTTGCGAATCGCGCCGAGAATTTCCGGATTCGCGCACACATAGCCAACGCGCCAACCGGTCATCGCGTAACTTTTGGAAAAGCCGCCGAGCAAAATGGTGCGCTCTTGCATGCGCGGCAGCGACGCAAAATTGGTGTGCTGGACGCCGTACACGAGGCGGTCGTAAATTTCATCCGAGATGACGAGCAAATCGTATTTTTCCGCCAGGTCAGCGATTTGCTGCAACCGCTGTTTGCTGAGCACCGCGCCGGTCGGATTATTCGGATAGCCGATGAAAATCGCTTTGGTGCGCGGCGTGATGTATTTTTCCAAATCTTCGGCGGTCACTTCGAAATTATTTTCGACGTAGGTGGGAACCATGACGGCTGTACCGCCCGCCAACACGACACTCGGTTTGTAGGCGACGAAACACGGTTCGACGACCAACACTTCATCCCCCGGGTCAATTACCGCGAGCATCGCGCACTGCAATGCTTCGGACACGCCGACGGTGATGAGGATTTCGGTTTCCGCGTCATAACGCACGCCGTACAGCTCAAACAATTTATCCGACAGGGCGCGACGCAATTCAAGCGTGCCGCTGTTGGACGTGTAATGCGTTTCGCCGCGCACAATGGAATCAATGCCGGCTTGCGAAATGTGCGCGGGTGTGACGAAATCCGGTTCGCCGATGCCAAGCGAAATGACCTCTTTCATCGTCGCGGCGATGTCGAAAAAACGGCGGATGCCCGACGGCGGAATCGAAATGACTTTTTGGGACAAGCGTTGCTTGGACATGCTGGGTTCCTTTTGGAGCTTGGAGGTTGAATTTCGAATTTCAAATTTCAAACTGGCGGACAATTCTTGCCAAAGGTGCGCAGACTCCACGCGTCAGTCACTTCGGTGTAGGTCAATTCAAAAAAATCGTCGTGTTCATCACGCACGTAAAAATGAATTTGTCCGGGTGTGCGCCACTGCTTGAGAATGCGTTCGACGCGATGCATCGCGTTTTCAAATTCGAACGCGCGCGGCTCGACGGCATACGCAAAACTGGAATACGTTTCGACGCGCATGATGGATCCAAGATCCGAAGGGTTTTGGAAACGCCCGCGTTCCGATGCGCGGAATCTTGCCAAAACCCTTCGGGTTTCGTTCATTCCGAAAAATCGAGTTCGGAGGAATCGCCGATGTTTAATTTATCGAACGTGCCGCGCACGCGTGCATGGGAACCGACGAGCGACCATTCGAGCATCGCGCTTTTGACTTCGGCGTGTTCGCTGATGATGCAGTCGCGCAGAATCGCGTCTTCGATGATGGCGCCTTCGGAAATAGACACGTACGGACCGACAATCGAGCGGCGAATTTGCGCCCCCGGCGCTAAATACACCGGCGGAATAATGCGCGACTCTTCGGCATTGACCGGCTCGTTTCCATTTTTGCCAAGCAAATACCGATTCGTCTGCAAGATGGCTTCACGCGTGCCGCAGTCTTCCCACACCGCAATGCGTTCGACCTCGAGTCTGGCGCCCTGTTCAATCATGCGCTGCATCGCGTCGGCGAGATAATATTCCCCTTTGGTCTGAATGTCGAGCGTCAGCACGTCGTCAATCGCTTGCATGATTTTTTGCCACGCTTTGAAATAATAGACTCCGACAACCGCGAGATTGGAAATCGGCTCTTGCGGTTTTTCGACAAAGCGTGTGACCAAGCCATGCTCCAGCGTGATGACTCCAAAGCGGCGCGGGTCGGACACTTCGTGACAATAAATCAAGCCGTCGGATTCCACGCGCTGCAAACGCGTCCAATCGGTTTCCCAAATCGTGTCGCCAAAAATAATCAACACGTCCTGGTCAATGTACTCTTTTGCCAGATGAATCGCGTGCGCTTGCCCGCGCATTTCTTCTTGCACGACAAACCGTGCCTTGAGCTGCGGGTACTGCCTCGCCACATATTTTTCGATTTGGTCGCCGAGATAGCCGACCACAAAAATAATTTCCTCCAGATGGATTTCCGCCATGCCATCGAGAATGTGCCCGAGGACCGGTTTGCCTGCCACATTGACCAATGGTTTGGGACGACTGTACGTGTGGGGACGAAGACGGGTGCCAAGCCCCGCGAGCAAAATGACTGCTTTCATGTAAACTCCTCGTTGAGCAAGTAGGAAAGAAAACCGAGAGACAGAAAATCCGTATGCTGCTGGTGTCCCTATCTTCCTGTTTCCCGATTTCCCTCGACGATGACTACAAACTCGCCTTTGAACGGATGTTTTGTAAAATAGTCTACAATTTCGGACAGCGCGCCGCGCACGAAATTTTCATCGGGCATCGTCAAGTTGCACGCGACGGCGGCGCGGCGGTTATCGCCCAACGCCTCGCGCAGCGCGTTGAGCAATGGCATCAGGCGATAGGGTGCATCGAGCAAAATGAGCGTCTCGCGCGCGAGGCGCAAATGCTGTAAGGTTTGCGCGCGCGGCGCGCGTTTCGGCGGCAGCAATCCGACAAAACGGAAACGCGCGGCGGGAATGCCGCTGGCGACCAACGCGGCGAGAATGGACGATGCGCCCGGAATGGGCACCACGCGAATGCCGGCGCGAATTGCTACGCCCACCAAATCCGCGCCAGGGTCTTGGAGCAGCGGCGTGCCGTGGTCGGAAATCAACGCGAAGGTTTCACCCGCGCGCAAACGCGCGCACAACGCGTCAACGTCGCCCGCGCGCGAATGTTCGTTCAATTCGTACAGCGGTTTTGTGATTTGCAGCTGCCCCAGCAAGGTGGAACCCGCGCGCCGCGTTTCGCAGATGACCGCGTCGGCTTCGGATAGGACGCGGCGCGCGCGCGGCGTCAAATCTTGCAGATTGCCAATGGGTGTCGCAACGACATACAATATGCCCGGTGAATCGTGCTCCAATTGAGCTTGCCTAAAATCAGATGCGAGTCCCATGTTCTAACGCGTTGTTCTACCGCCCAGCCCGCGCGATTGTACCCGCACTCATGGGGCGTGTCAATTAAAATTGTGGACCAATTCTCCGTGCAGGAAAAGGAAGCCGTGATATGTCGCGTATTTTTTTATTCTTTGCTTTGACCGTCAGCGCGTGTTGGGTGTTGAGCGCGTGCCAATTTTTGCCGGGCGCAACACCAACGCCCTCGCGTCAAATCTCGTACGACGGACCAGTGACGCTGAACATTCAAGCCGGCACAACGCTGCCGGGAACGACGCTTGCGTATCTGGGCAAAGCGCCCGACGGTCGCGCCATTATGACGTTGAACGGCGTGCAGGCGCTCAAAGCGACTGCCGATTCGGTGAGTTGGACCGGCGCGCTGGTGCTGTTTTCGCTCCTTGATTTAAAGTTGCGCGTCATTACGTTTGACGATACGGGCATGACGCTCGCGGGGACGATTCACATCGTCGTCCAAGATCCGCATCCTACGCCGGGCAATCCATCGGACAAACGGCTTGGCGACTTTGTGATTCCCCTTACCTACACGGTTGCGCGGGGCGCGAGGATTCCGGGCACGAATGTAACGTATGTGGGCGCGCAAGGGAGCGGCGCGCAGTTTGCCAATCTCGACCAATATCCGTTCCGCGAACGTTTTGATTCGGTGGTCTGGCAAGGGCATTTGCGCGACCGCATCGCGCTGCGCGTGGATTTGCGCGTTTTGGATTTTAACAACGACCGCGTTGTGTTGGGTGGGACTGCCCAGGTGATTTTTGAGCAGTAAGCGCTTTGACAAAAAGGGCAAGCGTCGTAAAATGAAAAACAAATGGGGCTGTGGCGAAATTGGCAGCCGCCGCGGACTTGCATGAGCACGCGAGTGGGAAACCCTCGCCGTGAATTCTGTCAAATTCGGTGAACCCTCTGTGCAAACACAGTGGCAACCCCGAGCCAAGTTTCTTGTTCCCGACTGTTCTTGACGCTGATGAAACCTCGCCGCTATACTGACGAACAACTCAAAGCTGCTGTCGAGAGCAGTTATACAATGAGAGCCGTTCTCCAAGAACTGGGTCTCAAACCATTGGGAGGCAACTACGAGACCGTAGAGAAGCGAATCCGTGAACTCGGGTTGGACACGTCCCACTTCTTGGGAAGTGGACATCTGAAAGGAAAATCGCACAACTACGGGACTCGACCGCTGGGACGTATTCTCGTGCATCTCAAACTGGAAAATACATGGCGCTTGAGAAATCGCTTGATACGTGAACAGGTGAAACCTCATCAATGTGAAAGGTGTGGAAATGTCGAGTGGCTGGGGCAACCTATTCCGCTCGAACTTCATCACAAAGATGGAGACCGCACTAACAATCGCTTGGAGAATTTGGAATTCTTGTGTCCGAATTGTCATGCCGCAACAGACAATTATCGGGGGAGCAAGAAAAAGGTGTAGAGACTTGACGGCAGAGACCTAAAATGGATGTATCCATTGGGTATATCCATCATGGTCAAGGTAAAGTCCAGACCAACAAACTGCGATAAAGAAGTGTCGCAGGTGGCGCAAGCCATAGTGGTATGAAAATCCGCTGGAGTGTCCCTCCGTATGGGTTCGAGTCCCTTCAGCCCCATTTGACGCATCATCCGGCGTTGGTGATTGTGCCGCCGATGCAGCATCGCGCGAGTGCATTGGACTCGCGCGATGTTTGTTTGTGGCGCAACACCGCTGCGTGCCAACGCGCGCGCCGATGCAAAAAGAGACACCGCCGGTTCCTTCCTCCGGCGGTGTCCAACCAAGTGAAAAAAATAAATGGAGCGATCCCCACGCTCACTGTGAGCGTACGACAATCGGACGCGAGAGGCAATGAGAAATGAGGGGCAGTACCAATAGACTAAACGCTGAAAGTAGAATGACGGCGAAATGAGATCCCACGCGATAAAAATTTTTGCCTATTGACACGCGCATAAATACCGTACTATGCTTTACGACGCGAACTCTATTGCGCAATGCGGGGGGGCAAATGGCGCAATCTTCACACGACCGCCGGCATCGCACGCGGGCAGGCGGCGCTCAACGCAAGCGTCGAATTCCAAGAGAGTTTTACCCACTGCTCGCGCGGTTTACGCGAGACTCTCATGAGCAAATGGAGCTGTGGTGGTATGCGCTTGTTCTCCTGATGCTCGATAACGCGCAAGTTGTAATAATCGGACAACATGAGGCAGCGGGGCGAACGTGGATGACACTGCGTCTGAATGGCGACAATGAATTTGATATTGTGCGCCCGCCTTTGACGGACGAAATGGAATCTCTGTTGCGCGAAGGGGTCCGCGAAATTGTGGCGGCGCGCCGACAACGTGAATAGTTGAAACAAGCCAAATCTTGTGAATTGACGCCGCGCTTTGGGAGCAAAACGAAATCGCGCACGTATGGATTGAGCATCTTGGAACATTTGGAGTAAAATAGGCGCCAGTGGGCGTTGATGAAAGGTCAATTGAATGTCTAACGAAATGAACGAAAATTCTGATGCTTGGAATGAAATTCAAGAATCATCCGTATCCGACTCCACACCCCAAGACACCACTGTTCCCAGCCTTGTCGCTCCCCCCCCCCTCGCAGCCGCGTCGGCGGACCGCAAACCGGCGTGGCGAATGCTCGTCGCGCCCGCGTGGTTCTTGCTGGGCGTGTTGGTCGGGCTGGGCGCGTTTTTTGTGTTGATGCAAGTTATCACGAAACCTGCCCCCCCCCCTGCCGCCACACTCGACGAAGCGACCGTGCGCCGCGCGGCGCGCGATGGTTTAGTCCAAGCCATTCAAACGCTGCAAGCGCAGAGTCAGCAAGGACAAGGTTCACAGGGTCCGCAAACCGTTGACAACAGTGCGTTCAGTGTGCGCCCCGCCGATCGGTTGGGCGACCCGAATGCCAAAGTCATGATTGTCGAGTTCGCCGATTTTCAATGTCCGTTTTGCGGGCGACACCATCAACTCGTCGCGCCGACGATTCTCAAAGACTATGTGGACACCGGCAAAGCAAGCTTTGTGTACAAACACATGGCGTTTTTGGGCAATGAATCGGTTTGGGCAGCCGTTGCGGCAGAATGCGCCGCCGACCAGGGTAAGTTTTGGCAATATCACGATTATTTGTTTGAACATCAGAACGGCGAAAATCAAGGCGCGTTCAACAAAGACAAACTCGTCGGTTTTGGCAAAGAGCTGGGTTTGGACATGACCAAATTCGAGCCGTGTGTGCAAAACGACGCGACATTATCACGCGTCCAAGCCGATACCGAAGAAGGACAAAAAATCGGCGTGACCAGTACGCCAACTTTTTTCGTCAATGGCAAGCCCATCGTCGGTCTGACCTCGCCCGATGAATTCAAACAAGTGATTGACCAGGCGCTCGCGCAATAAAAAAAATTCGGGTTATCGAGACCCGAATTTTTTTCTGCTCACAAAGTTTCCGCGCGCCGCGCGATGGATTCGCCCAACGCGAGCGATGCCGTCGCGGCGGGGGAAGGCGCGTTCAAAACGTGCAGCGCGCGCGGCATTTCCACAAAACAAAAATCGTCGAGTAATTCGCCGCGCGTGTTCACCGCTTGCGCGCGTACGCCCGCGCCGCCGCGCGCCAAATCTTGCGCGCGAATTTCGGGCACCAATTTTTGCAGTGAATGCGCGAACGCGCGTTTGGAAAGCGAACGGTAAAATTCAAAAATGCCTGTTCGCCACCAGCGGCGCGCCATGCGCGGAAATCCCGCGAACAAAATATTTTCCAGCGTCTCACGCGCATTCACGCGCGACCAACCATACCCTTCGCGCGCCAACGCAAACACCGCGTTCGGTCCCGCTTCGACCGCGCCGTGAATCGTGCGCGTAAAATGCACGCCGAGAAACGGCAAACGCGGGTCAGTCACCGGATAAATCAACCCGCGCACAAGTTCGCTGCGCTCCGGCTTGACGAAATAGTACTCGCCGCGAAATGGCAGAATGCGCACCTCTGGCGACGCACCTGCCAGCCGCGCAATTTCGTCTGCATACAATCCCGCGCAGTTAATCAGCCGCCGCGCTTGGAATTCTGCATGGGGTGTGGTGACGATGTGGACGTCCGCACGCGTTTGAATCTTGGTAACGCGCGCGTTCAATTGCACCAGCGCGCCGCGCGCCTGAATTTCATCGCGTAAGGTTTCCGCCACGCGCACGTAATCCACAATCGCGGTGTTGGGCGAATACAGCGCGGCGAGTCCTGCCGCGTGCGGTTCGATTTCCGCCAGCCGGGCGCGTTCCACGCGCGCCACGCCCGGCACGCCGTTTGCGACCGCGCGTTCATACAACATATCGAGACGCGGCAATTCGTCCGGCGCGGTGGCGACAATCACTTTGCCGATGCGTTGAAATGGCAGCGCGTGCTGCGCGCAAAATTCTGCCATTTGACGCGCACCGCGCACGCACAGTTCCGCTTTTAAGGTGCCGGGTTTGTAATAGATGCCTTGATGGACGACGCCGCTGTTGTGCCCCGTTTGATGCCGCGCCACCGCATTTTCTTTTTCCAAAATCACAAGGCGCGAGTCGGGACGGCGCGCCAGCAGCGCGCGGGCTGTCGCCAAACCGAGAATCCCCGCGCCGAGAATGCCAAAGTCAAAAGGATGTGACATGTGAGGAATGTGTCGGAGATGGGTATGTCAGCCGCCAATCCATTCTTGGAACAGCGGTGTAATGTCCTGCCCGCTGGCTTGATTGAACGCGTTGACCAGGTCTTGCGGTTGAGCAAGCGCGTATTGGAATTGTTGATAATAATTTTGCAGGGCTTGAAAAAATGCCCGGTCGCCGATCCGGTCGCGCACCGCCTGAAAAAAGAGCGGACCTTTGCCGTACACAAATTCGCCGTACGCATTTTCATCGTACGCCATCACCGGCAGACCCGCAGGCAAATTTCCGTATTTCAATTTTCCTTCTTCGTACTGTCTTTGAAAAAAATCCTGCTCAATTTGCTGCGCGGTGGCTTTGCCGTACTGGTCTTCAAAATACACTAACGTCGCGTATTGCACCAGCGCTTCGTCTTGCCACGGATGATTCACCTGGTCATTGCCGACGACCGAATAAAACCACTGATGCGCGGTCTCGTGCGCGGTCGCAAATTCAAAAAAGTTTTGCTGTCCCGGATCGGCGTACAAATTGCTTGCCACCGTAATCACGCCCGGATATTCAATCCCGCCCGCTGTCGTCGGCGACTCGACCAATTGCAAAGATTTGAACGGATATGGTCCAAAACGTTTTTCATACACGCGCATCGCGTTGACAACCCAATTCAACGCGCGCTGTCCGGCGTCCGCGTGTTCGGGTTTGTACCACGAAGTGACTGTCACATCATCCATTTGCGCGGAGGATTTTACCAACGTGTCAGTAATGTTCGCGTCAAAATCGCGCATTGGCGCGGCAATGAACCGCCGCGCAATGCGATTACCTTGTTTGATTTCTTGCGCCAGTTCGCCGGAAGCAATCACTTGATATTGCGCCGGGGTATTGATCGTAACGTCGTACGTGCTGCTGTCCGCATACACGAGGTCACCATACGCGGGTGGCAGTTCCAAATGCCAACCTTTATCATCGTACGCGGGAATTATCGGATAAACGGTTGGCAGTGTAGTGATCCAAGCGGTGCGCGTGAAATCGCTGTAGCGACCTTTGGCGTCGGCGGGAATTTCGACGGTGTAATCGAGTGTCATCACGACGAGGCGTCCCGGCTGCAACTTCTCGCCCCATGTAACATGAAGCACGGTATCATTGTTGGACAATTCGGTCTTGGCTTGGGTGCCACCGACCGTGGCGCTGTTAATACGAATGCTGCCTTCGCCTTGCGTTGCGTTGGCAAAGAGGCGCAAGTAAACTCCGTCGAGCGGCTTGCCCGTCCGATTGGCAAAGCCGATGCGCTGCGTCCCTTGCAGCTCCGAGAGGTCGTCATTCAAAGTCCATTCCATCGAATAGAATGTTTTGTTGACAATCTTGTTCAGGTCTTGTTTGAACTGACGGCGCAGCGCGTAGTCGAACGCGGCGGCGACAGGTGTGGGGGGGGGGGCATCAGTCGGGCGCGGCGTCGGCAAACTGGCAACGGCGGTCGCGTCCAGTGTTGGCGCAGGCTTGCCTAAATCCGAGGGCAAGAGCGTCGCGCCGGCAGGAGGCAGGGTCGGCAAAACGATGCGCGTGGGGGGGGGGGACGCCGTGGGCGTCAGCGACGCGGGCGTCCCGCAAGCCGCCAGCAAGATGAAAACAAATGCTACAATTCGACGAAACATACGACCTCCCGGGAGCGCGCGATGCATTATGCCGAGGATACGAGTGTCAGGCAAATGGCAGATGAATCGTAATTTAGAAAATGTCTAATGGCGTGGGACGCGATGCCAGGGCACGAGACGATTGCAAGAATCAACCCAAACGGTCGTGGTCGTGGCGCGCAGCATTTGCTCGCCTTGGGCGCGGTGAACGAGTTCTTGTTCCCACACGCCGGACGATTTGCCGCTGTGCACAAGCCGCGTGCGAAGAATGACCTCATCGCCGGGCAGAGCGGGGCGCGCGTATTCCAACGCGTGGCGATAAAACCACGGCAGCGGCGTCGCGCCGTCCAATGCGAGGGCATAACCCATCGCACGCAAGGCATCACGAATCGCTTCTTCCAGCCAATCCACATATATCGCGTTATTGATATGCTGTGCCGAATCGGCTTCATAGAATTGCGCGCGGCGCGCGCTCGAAAATTCAAAGCGCGCGGGTTTTTCGGGATGCAGTGTCACTTTGCCGATGGGGGGGAGCGCGGGTTTTTCATGCCGGTCGAACATGGCGATAATTTCGGGATGAATGCGCGTCGGCTGCATTTGTTTGGCGTCCACGTACACCCAATTGGCGATGCCGCGCGCCAGCACCTGCCCATCGCGTGCGCGCCGCACCAAATAATTGCGGTCGGAACGCACGCGCGCCATCGCCGAAATCCACGTGCCGATTTCCAATTCATCCAAATAGCGCGGCGCGCACGCGCGTTCGATTTGCATGGTGCGGATGACCCAGAACTGGTCATGGGCGCGATACCATTCCAAATCAAAGCCAAAGTGCGCCGAACCGCGCATCGCGGTCTCTTCAAAATACCGGAACAGATTCGCGCAGGAAACCTCTTCCCGCGCATCGAGGTCATACAATGAAACGGTCAAAGAGTGTTTGTAGTACGTGTCAGTCACGACGCGATTGTACTACAAAGCAATGGAATCGAGCTGTCGCGCGTGCGCAGGCGCTTGCATCCGCCGCGCGAAATTCTCACCGAGTTTTCATTTTCCTTTAACACGGTCTTGACATCTTTGTGAAATTTTGGTATGCTTTGCGGCGTTCGGTGGTACGTGCAAGAATGCAATTGTGTTCCCGTATGTCGCTTGAGGCACGCGTGTAGCAAGTCCAGTTGGCTTGTGCGCGTGCCGCTCTTATCCCTCTCCGACGCCGTTCGCGCCACAGCGCAAGCCAATCGTGAGTTCATGGCTTGATGCGTGGCGTTTTTTTATTCCCATTGCGCATTTACCCGAAAGACCTCGCTCCCCTTTTACCCTTAGTCCAAAACGAAAGGAGGTGAAAAACGATGGCAGAGAAAATCGAAGGCACAGTCAAGTGGTTCAATGCCGCCAAAGGTTACGGTTTTATCGCGCGTGACCAGGGCAAGGACGTATTCGTCCACTACTCGGCGATCCAGATGGATGGCTACCGCTCGCTCGCAGAGGGCGATAAGGTAGAATTCGAAATCGTGGAAGGCGCCAAGGGACCACAGGCTGAGAACGTCACCAAGGTGTCCTAATCCGTCCTTTGGAACGACAAATTATCTACAGGCGCGGTGTATACCGTGCCTGTTTTTTTTGCCGAGATTTCGGCGCCGAAGGGCGTCGCAACAAAAAGCAAGACTTTCGAAATCTCCGCGATTTCGAAAGTCTGTGTTTGGAGATGACAAGAGACCGCGCCTGTTTCGCGTTATTGGTTTAGCAACAGATAAATCCCCGCCAAAGCCAAAACGACGACCAACGCAAGCAACACGACCAAGACATATCGCAAGGCGTTGTCTTTGGCGCGCGGCGCAGGCGGTGGGTTAAACATCTCACGCACAGGACGCGGCGCGGGTTCGTCCGTATGCGCGGTCGCGCGCAATTGGCGCAAGCGTTCCAGCGACGAGGCGGCTTGTGCGGGCGCATTCGCCGCAACGTCGCCTTTGCGTGGCGTCTTGGTCGTCTCCGCTGCAACAAAAGTCGCTGCCCCATCGGTGGCGGGTCTTGCGGCGTCCACTGGTCGAGCGGAAGGAGCGGGGGACGCGGTCGGAGGTTTCACCGCGAGCAAGCCGCCGCGCGCGCGGGGGTCGCGTGGATTGGTGGCGAGCGCGCGATTCAAATACTCGATTTGTTTTTCTTTGTCGCTTTCCAAACCCGCCAGCCATACCAACGCGTCGGTGGAGCTGCGGTCGAGTTCAACCGCGCGTTCAAAAAATTGTTTCGCGCGGTCGGTCAGACCGACTTCGGCAAGCTCTTGCCCCACGGCGACCAGCAGCGGCACATCTGTTTTTTGGGCATCGCCGATGCGTTGGGCAATCGAAGCGTCGAGCGTTCGCGCGAGCGGCTGGTCTTCGGGATGAAGCGCGCTGGCGTAGGCGTAACTGACCAACGCTTCATCTGCATTCGTCGCCGTTTCTGCGCGTCCCTGCCACGCGTGGGGGTCTTGCGGATTCAATTCGCTGGCGCGGGCGAACATTTGATATGCCAATTCGCGGTCGCCTTGTGTGCGCGCGGTTTGCGCGCGTGTCAACATTTCTGCGGGATTGTCCCACGCGCTCATGTTCAAACTCCTTCTACGCGATTGCCACCCGCGCGTTTCGCAGCGCGCAAGGCTTGGTCGGCAATGCCGAACAAATCAAACACCGATGTAATCGTACTCCGATACGCGGCGACGCCAAAACTTGCCGTGATTTGCCACGTATCGTCGGGAGTGTTGACTTGAATTTCGGCAACCAACAAGCGCAAGCGTTCTGCCACCAACAATCCGTGTTCTTTTCGCGCCATCCACAAGGACAAGCCGATGGTATGTGGATTCAAGCGCCCAACGGCATCCACTTTGCGCACATGCTCGCGGACCGAATTTGCCACGCGGCGCATGACCTGGTCGGTTTCCTGCGGACCCAGTGTCAGATGCAGATTGCCGAAATTGTCAATGTCCATCACGATCGCGCACATGGTCTGGTCAAAGCGCCACGCGCGGCGGAAATCGCGGTCCGCGATTTCCAAAAAATGGTCACGGCTGAACAAGCCTGTCACCGGGTCGAGCGGTTCCAGACGCGCCGTACGCGCCGCGAGCCGCGCCAATTCAATGCCCACCGCTGCCTGATGCGTCAACTCTTGAATGGACGCGAGCATCGCCGGGGAAAAGGTTTCGGTGGGCGCGGTTTCGTGCGCGATGGCAATGCCCATGACGCGTTGTTGAAACAACAGCGGAATGCCCAACGTATAATGCGTCACGCCCTCGTCTTGATGCTGCAGCCATTTCATGGATCTTGCGGCTGCGATGCGGACGGCAAATGTTTCGCCATGGATCGCGCTGTACATTTGTCCGACTTCGACGGGGGTCGTGAACCCATGCGACGCGGTCAAATGCAATTGCCCGTCGCTGTGCGGCAGCAAGACGAACGTATGCACCGCCCGCGTCGCGCGCGCCAATTCGATGGCGTATTCGTTGAGCAAGACATTGAGGTCGTGTTTTTGTACGAGAATGTCGAGCAGACTCGCCGGTTTTTCGATGGCGGACGGAGCGGGCAAGTTGGCGGAGGGGACGGGATTTGTTGTACGCTGTGGCGCGGCGTGCTGTCCCGCCGCGCGATCAATCAAAAGCGCCAGTTGGGTCAAGTCGTGTAGGGGCTTGACGAGATAATCAAACGCACCCGCGCGTACCCCGTTCGCGGCGGGTCCGATGTCGGACGCGTCGGCGAGCAAAATCACGGGCACGGGATGGGTTTTTTCGCGCGCGGCGCGCAAAATTTCCATGCCGTCGTGTTTGGGCAAATTCACTGCCGTGACGACGACGTCGAGCGAATTGTTTTGCAGATGCGTCAAAGCTTCGCCGCCATCGGAAGCAGGCACAACAAAATAGCCCTGCTGCGTCAAAACGCGTTGGGCGAGCGTGCGCACCTGTGCGTCGTCATCTGCAATAAGCACGCGCAGATTTGCCATGTGTAATTCATTATACTCACATTGGGCGGCGGGTAAATGCCAAGATAATTACAGATTGCAGCGGCGCGCTCGAACGCGTGACGCGGGGCATAATTTCAGTTCATTGACACTCGTTTCGTTTCACGTTATCATCGGCGCGGTTATGTCGCTGCTCTATCGCTTGCCGCAAATTACGCTTTGGGCGGCGCTGGCGGTTTTCACGCTGCTGCTCGTCCTCATGGTGACGTCCGGCAGTGGGCTCGCGCAGCCCATCAATCTCGTTTTGTTACTCTTGTTGGCGGTAACGATAGTGTTGCTCTTTTTAGCGCAAAACCCGAACAATGAAAATGCCGCGTTGATGTTGTGGTTTGGCGCGGGCGTGTGGGGTGCGGCGGCGTATTTGAATTTTCAAATGCTCGGCTTGTTGGCGTTGCTTGTGGCGGCGCTGTCTGCGATTAGCGCCTTTTGGGTCGAACGAGAGAGCCGCATATTCTCTTTTACCGGACCGGCGTTGTTCATTGGCGTGGCGTTGTCGCTGGTCCTTATCGCCAACTTGTTGGCGCGCTGATAGATTTATGTCCAAACCTTTAATCTTATTGACGAATGACGATGGAGTGCAATCGCCGGGGCTGTTGGCGGCAGCGCGCGCGTTGCGAGGTTTAGGGGAATTGATGATTGTTGCCCCGCGCGAACAGCAATCGTCCAAAGGGCGTGCCTTTGTGTGGAAACAGCGTCCGGCGGAGCGTTCAACAATTCGTATTGCCAATACGAACATCGCAACAATTGCTGTGGACGCGTCGCCTGCCGTGTGCGTTCGCTACGCGCTGATGCTCGGAGTGCCGCGCCGACCGGCGTTGGTTGTGAGCGGCATCAATTATGGCGAAAACCTGGGTAGTGGCTTGACCATCAGCGGCACCGTCGGCGCGGCACTGGAAGCCGCCGCGGATGGCGTGCCCGCGCTGGCGCTGTCGTTGGAAACCGACAAAGCGTATCATTTGTCGCACAGCACCGAGATTGATTTTTCGATCGCGGCGCTGTGGACGCGCAAAATGGCGGAGCAAATGCTAGAGCACCACATTGCCCAAGATGTCCCGGTGGTGAATGTCAATGTGCCGAGTGATGCGACAATCGAAACCAAATGGCGTGTCACGCGCGCATCGCATCAGGCGTATTTCCGCTCGCTGGTTGAAGACGGACGCTTTGTGGGATACGATGTACTGGTGAATCGTGAATCGTTGGAACGCGATTCCGATATTTATGCCGTGCTGATAGACCGCGTGATTTCGGTGACGCCGTTGACGTATGATTTGACCGCGCATGCCGTGCTGAAATCACTTCGGCAAAATCTGAGGACTTGGGCAAATGGACGCGGAACAGGAAATCGCGGTCTTGGCGCGCGTGTACGGTGAACCGGCGCGTGCGGCGTTCGAGTTTACGGTACAGTCCGATGGTTTTACGGTGTGGCTGCGGCGTTTGACGCAGCGGCGCGGCGAAATCGTGTTAGTGGTGCCGCGCGGACACGGGCGCGTTTTGCTGCACCGCAAACCGCATTATCCGGAGAACGTGTATCGTTTGCCGACGGGCGGCGTAGAAAAAGGTGAAGCCGTCGCGGATGCCGCGCAGCGCGAGTTCTATGAGGAACTTGGCTTTCAGCCTCAATCACTGCGTTTGCTGGGCGTGTTGGACAATGTCTTTGTACTCCCGAACGAACGCTTGGTTTATCCGTCGTTTGTGCTTCGAACGGAAGAATATACGCAGCCGCCCACGCCGATGGATTTGGACGAACAGATTTCTGGATTCAGCGACGCGGACGTGATGGAACTGCGCGCGGCGGCACACTATTTGGCGAGTTTGCCCGGACCGTGGCGTGAGTGGGGGCAGTTTCGCGCGGCGGCGCATCAATGGTTGGTGAAAGAGCTGACCAAAGTGTAGCGAGTCACGAGCAATGAGCAATGAGAGGATTGTATCCTCGTCTCGGTCATGCAATCCACTGACTGATTGCGGAGGGAACAAATGGACATCGGACGCATTTTCTCGCGGTCGCTCGAAGTGGGATGGAAATATCGTGTCCTGTGGCTCTTTGCTTTGGTAATGGGTTTGACGAGTTTGGGCGGGGGGACGAACTTTAATTATTCGTTCAATGGGGCAAACAATCCATTCACGGGACAAAGCGTGGCGCCGTTGGTGATTGCGCTAGCAGTGCTGGTGGGATTGATTTTGTTTGTGATTTGGTTGGCGTTGGTTTTCTATTTCCGTTTTGTTGCGCGCGGCGCGTTGGTTGCGACGGTCCGCGACATCGAAGCGCAAGTCAACCCGACGCTGCGCGAGGCGTGGCGGAACGGGCGCACCTTTTACACGCGGCTGCTGGGTTTAGGGCTGCTGGTGAATGTGCCGCTCGCGTTGGTGACGATTGTGTTGATTCTGTTGGGGTTTGTTCCCTTGATTGGTGTGCTGATGGCGCAAATTGGCGCGAGGGGACTGCAAGTTCAAAATTTTGCCGGCGCGTGGATTGCCGCCGCGTTGGCAATTTGCTGCGCGATTGTTTTCGTCATGGTGCTGCATCTTGCGATTCATCCGCTTTACGAAATTGTGGCGCGAACGATTGTGTTTCACGATGTATCGGTGCGCGAAGGGATTCGCCAGGGGCTCGCGCGCGCGCGGCAAAATCTTGGCGATGTGCTAGTCGTCTATTTGCTGTTGATTGGCGCGCGCATCGGTTATGGACTGGTCACGGCGATTGTTGTCGCGCCGGTGGGCTTGGTTTTGGTTTTGGGCTCGCTTGCACTCTTGCGCGAGGATCTCAACGTGATGATTCTTTTGGGGCTGATGCTCGCGCTTCCGTTGTGGCTGTTGTTCGGCGCGCTTGAAGCGGTCTTTCAACTTTTTGAAGCGAACGTGTGGACGGAAACGTATTTGGCATTGGAAGAAAAAACGCGAACCACCGCCGTCTAAAAAAATTGCGACGCATGCGCGTCGCAATTTTTTTATTTTTTCTCGCCCATGCGCGTCAACAAAATCTTTTCGATTTTCGGTCCGCGCATTTTTGTGACGGTCAGTTTCAAATTACCGATGCGCGCCGAATCGCCTTCTTTGGGCACACGACCCATACGCGTCATCAGCAGTCCCGCGAGCGTTTCGTAATCGTCCGATTCGGGCAGTTCGAGATTCAACAATTCGTTCGCTTCCTCAACGCGGAGAATCGCATCGGCTTCCACCTGTCCTTCATCCAAGCGGCGCAGTGACGGCGCATTGATTGCCAATTCGTCGCTGACGCGTCCGACCACTTCTTCAATCAATTCTTCGATAGTGACCATCCCTGCCGTGCCGCCGTACTCGTCCAACACAATCGCGAGCTGCACTTTTTGCTTCTGCATCTCGCTGAACAAGGCGCCAATTTCTTTGGTGGCAGGAACGTACAGCGCCGTGCGCAAAATGCTGGTGATAGGCTGCCGACGCGCATCCGGTCCTTTTGCCATCGCGCGCAAGACATCTTTGACCCACACAAAGCCGACGATATTGTCCAGCGTGCCGCTGTACACTGGAAAACGACTGTGACTTACTTGGGCAAAGAGGTCAAGAAAATCCTGAATCGTCGCGGTCTCTTCGACCGCCATCATCGAAGTGCGTGGAATCATCACTTCGCCCACTTGGCGGTCGGCGAAATCAAACGCGCGCTCGGCGAATTCGCGCTCGACGGGTTCCAATTCGCCGCCGGCGGTGCTCGCGCTCACCAGCATTTTGAGTTCTTCGACCGAATGTACGAGTTGATGCCCGGTGGGTCGAGTCAACCCGATGCGTTTCAAGAGCCAATTGCCTGTGCCGTTCAGCGCCCAAATCGCGGGGCGAAAAATATTTTCAAAAATGACCATCGGACGCGCGACAAAGAGCGCCGATTCTTCGGGAAAGCCGAGTGCAACGGATTTGGGCGCGAGTTCGCCAATGACCACGTGCAAAAAAGTAATGAGCGCGAATGCAACGATTGTGGCGATGGCGCCAGCGGTGGCTCGCGGCAAGATGGATTCCGGCGCAAACCCGAACAGTGGTTCGATGAGATGCGCGACAGCGGGTTCGCCAATCCAACCCAACGCGAGGGACGCGATGGTGATGCCCAACTGCGTCGCGGCAATGAAACGGTCCGGGTCGTGAATCACCTGTTTGACGGTGCGCGCGGTGACATTCCCTTGCGTCACCAGTTCTTCGATGCGCGTGCGGCGTACGCTCACCAACGCAAATTCTGCCGCTACAAAAAAGGCATTCGCGAGAATCAGCAGCGCGGCAAACGCGAGCAGCGCAGCATCCAGTATGGCTGAATTCATAAAACAAGCACATTGTCCGGTCACGCGGCAATCCAGCGGGTGACGCGGCAAGCGGAGGCGATTTGCAAATCATCGTTTATTCTACTACAGTTAAAAAGGATGACGATGGCATCGGCTTGCGGCAAAATTATTTTGTTCGGTGAACACGCGGTGGTGTACGGACGTCCGGCGCTCGCCGTGCCGCTTTCGCAAATGCGCGCGCGGGCGCACGTTGCATCGCGCGCCCCACGCGGCGTTCTCCTGCGCGCGCGCGATGTGGGACGCGAATTCGAGTTGCATGAAACGGCGCACGCGGACGCGCTCGCAACCATCGTGCGCCTGACAATGCAAGCGCTGCACACGTCCGCCGATTTGGAGATTGAGGTCGAGTCGGATATTCCGGTGGCGAGCGGATTTGGCAGCGGCGCGGCGATTTCGACCGCGATCGTGCGCGCGCTGGCGGCGCATTTTGGCAAAACGCTGACGCCCGCGCAAATTTCTGCGCTGGTGTACGAAACCGAAAAAATGTATCATGGCACGCCGAGTGGGATTGACAACACCGTGATTGCGTACGAGCAAGCCATTCGTTTTGTGCGCCGCGCGCCGCCGCAGGAAAATGAAATTGCGCCGTTTGCGATTGCGCGTCCGTTCACGCTTGTCATCGCCGATACAGGTATTCCCAGCCCGACAAAAATCACCGTCGGGGATGTGCGGCGCGGGTGGGAGTACGACTCCGCAGCCTATGAAAAAATTTTCGATGAGATTGGCGCGCTGGTAGAACAGGCGCAAACCGCGTTGGCGCGCGGCGAAAACGAACGTCTGGGCGAATTGATGACGCACAATCAGCGCGCCCTCGAAACACTGGGCGTTTCATCGCGTGAAATCGAAAATTTAATTGACGCGGGAATGCGCGCGGGCGCGGGGGGGGGGAAACTTTCGGGCGGCGGACGCGGCGGCAACGTGATTTTTTATGTCGCGGCGCGCGACACGGAAAAAATCAAGCGCGCGCTGTTGGGCGCGGGCGCGGCGCGCGTGATTGTGACAGAGGTCGGTCAAGACCCTCCGAGTGCAGGTGGCGTATGAATTCGTTTGAACGCATGACACGGCGGCTCAAAGGCGAACCCGTTGACCGCGTGCCGAACTTTGACATTATGATGACGTTCGCAGCGCATTACATCAAAAAGCCGCTGCGCGAATATTATCTCGATTATCGCGTGTTGGTGGACGCGAATATGGCGATGCTGGACGATTTCGCGTTGGATATTGCGCAAGCGATTTCGGACCCGTACCGCGAAACGTATGACCTCGGCGGCGATATTTTGTTCGAGCCCGACCACATGCCGTTGTGCCCTGTGCCGCAGCTCCGCGCGTACGACGACATTCACAAATTGAAATTTGTCGCGCCCGAAGATGGTCCGCGCATGAGCGACCGCTTGAAGGCGCTGCGCGCGTTTCGTGACAAGGTCGGCGGTGAGGTGCCAATAATGGGTTGGGTCGAAGGCGCGCTGGCGGAAGCGGCGGATGTGCGCGGCATCAATGAAATCATGCTCGATGTTTCGTTGGAACCCGATTGGGTGATTGACTTGTTGGAAAAATTGGTCGAGGTCGAAATCGCGTTTGCGCAAGCCCAAGTCGCGGCGGGCGCGGACATTGTCGGTTTGGGCGACGCGGTCGCGTCGTTGGTGAATCGCGAAATGTACCAAAAATTCGCGCTGCCGTACGAACAACGCATCTTTGCGGCGATTCACGAAGCGGGCGCGTTGGGCAGATTGCACATTTGCGGGCGCACGACACATCTGCTCGATTTGATGGTGCAGTGCGGCGCGGACATTATTGACGTGGATTGGATGGTGCCGTTCGACAAGGCATCGCAAATGTTTCGCGACCGCGTTTCGATTTGCGGCAATTTCGATCCGGTGGTCGTGATGCTGCAAGGCACACCCGATGACGTACGCCGCGCGACCAAGCAGTGTATCGAGATTGGCGGACCGCGCATGTTCAGCGCGGGCGGCTGTGAAATTCCCGACGGCACGCCGTATGAAAATCTGCGCGCGCAGAATGAGATGTTGGTGAGCTGAAAAACCTGCGCGGTCTCCAAAGCCCGCGCAGGTTTATGTTGTGGAACGTCAATGTCCTTTTTCCTTTGCAACTTCGGCGAGCATTTCGCGCGCGCTCGCGCGGTTCGTGTCCGTCTCTGCGCCCAACATGCCCGCGAGCTCTGCGATGCGCGTTTTGTCTTTCAGGATTTCGGCTTGCGTGATGGTACGTTCACCCACAATCGCTTTGCGAATGTGGAAATGTTCGTCGCCGTACGCGGCGATTTGGGGCAGGTGCGTAATGCAAATGACCTGATGCGCGTTTTGCATCGCGCCATTCGCTAGCGTGGTGAGTGCCCACAATTTTTTGCCGACGATGTTGCCGATGCGTCCGCCGATGCCCTGGTCAATTTCGTCAAAGATGAGTGTGGGCGTACGGTCTGCCGTGCCCAACACCGCTTTCAAAGCAAGCATCAGCCGCGACGTTTCGCCGCCCGACGCGATTTTGGCAAGGGGTTTCAACGGTTCGCCGGGATTGGGCGAAACCATGAATTCCACCTTGTCAATGCCGCTCGCTTCAAACGCATACCGCTCATTGCCAACGACCAAACCGTTCGCGTCTTGGACACGATTCAGCGCCACGCCGAATTTTGCGCGCGCCATGCCCAGGTCTTGCAATTCCTTTTCGATTTCGCGCGCGAGTTTTTCCGCCGCCGCGTGCCGCGCCTGTGAAAGTTTTTCGGCAAGCGCACCGGCATCGTGCGCCAATTTTGTTTCTTGCTCGCGCAGTTCCTGCATGCGTTCTTCCGAATGCGTCACCGCGTCGAGTTCCTGCTGCGATATTTTTCCAAATTCCAGAATCTGTTCAATCGTGTCGCCGTATTTGCGTTTCAGGCGAAAGATGAGGTCGAGGCGCTCTTCGATTTGTTCCAAACGTTTCGGATTGAATTCAATGCTGTCGCGGTAGCCGCGCAGGGTGCGCGCGAGGTCGTCCATCAATGCGCCCGCGCTCTCGGCTTGTTCCAACGTCGTCTTGATTTCGGGGTCGTACTTTTCCAGACCGCGCACGGCTTGCAGCGCCTGATTCAACAAATCGAGCGCGCCTTGGTCGTCGTCGCCGCTGCCGTAGAGGGCGTGATACGCTTCATCCGCGAGAGTGGCGCGCGTTTCCGCGTGCGCGAGCAAATCACGTTCGCTTTTGAGTTCTTCTTCTTCGCCAACTTTTAATTTCGCGTCGCCGATTTCTTGAATCACAAACGTGAGGCGGTCAATTTTGCGCGCCGTTTCGCGCGCGTCTTTTTGCAAGTCGCGCAGTTCCTGTCGCACTTTGCGCAATTGCCGTATGTGTTTCGCCACTTCGGCGCGCTGCTCCCACAAATTGCCGTAGCGGTCGAGCAGGTCAATGTGTTCTTTGGGGCGCAGCAGCGAAAGGTGTTCACTCTGCCCGTGAATGTCCACCAACTTGTCGCCGATTTGCGACAAGACTGCGCCCGTTACCGCGCGCCCGTTGATGCGCCCAACCGTACGCCCCGCGCGATGCAGTTCGCGCGCGAGAATCAGCATATCGTCTTCGAGCGCGATGCCATTCTCTTCGAGGTCGTGCGCAAGTAGTTCGCGCGTCGCGGGATTCAATAGAAAAATGCCCTCGACGCGCGTTTCCTCCGCGCCCGCGCGAATCAATTCACTCTGCGCGCGTCCGCCCAGCAAAAGCCCCAGCGCGTCGACGATGATGGATTTGCCCGCGCCGGTTTCGCCGGTGAGCACATTGAATCCCGGCGCAAATTTCAATTGCAGTTCGTCAATGATGGCGAGATTGGTGATGGTGATTTCGGCGAGCATGACGTATCTGATTTTTGATTGCAGCTTGCAGATTTCGGCGCTGCGCGGCGGCGCATGCAATCTACAAGCTGCAATTGCTACGCGCGCAGCCGCGCAAAGGTGGTGCTGACCGCGAGCGCCAGAAAAACCCAAAAGCCGATGTTGAGTACAACGCGCGCGAGGATACCGGGCACTCCTGCCAATACAAAAGGCAATATGGGCAGAATCAAAATGGCGAGCGCGCCGACGACAATGGCGGCGCTGGCTGTCAAACCCAAATAACGCCCGCGTCGTTTATTGACCGCGCGCCGAATCGCTTCGGAAATAATTCCGCCCGCGAACGGTCCGGCAAAGATGGCAATAATAATCGAGAACAAGCCAAGATTGATAAATGTCATCACAAACGCAGCAATGGCGCCCAAGATGACGCCGATAATGACGGCAAGCGCATAGTCAAGAGGGGTTGCGGTGTAATAGCCCGCGCGTTGTTCGCCGAGACATTCGTTACAGCGATAGCCCACCGGCGTCCGCTGTACGCATTTCATACAAACCGGTTTCCCGCATTTGTTACAGCGCAAATAGGTTTCCGTTTGTGGATGATTGACACAAAATGTTTTGCTTTCGGTAGTGGATTCGGTTGCCAGAGACATGTTTCACTTCCAAACTGGCATCGTGGGTGAACGGGATGCCATAGAACGTATGTTTGATTTTACCACAAGTGCAAATTTGTCATTCACGCGCGGCGCTCAAACTTGTGGCATCTTGTTTGTGCGGATTTGTCGCAAGGGCTTACATGCCCATCGCGCGCCGCAGCAGTTCGCTTCCAAAAATCAGAAACGCGCCGCCCGCCAGAATCAAATACGGTCCGTACGGGATTGCCATAAAAGCAGAATAGCCGCGCCGCGTGACGAGACGAAACAAAATCACGAGCGCCGCGCCCACGCCGCCCAAAAGAATTGCCCATATCAGCGCGTACACGATGGCGGGAAAACCGATGAGCGCGCCCAGCAAGCCCGCCAATTTTACATCGCCCATGCCAAACGCGACGGTGTTGATTTTTTGGCTGCGCCCGCGATTCAGCGCGCGCAAAAAAAGCGCGCCCAAATAATAAATGCCGAGCGTGATGACATACCCGACGATGCCGCCGAGCAGCGCGAACCAGAGCGCGTTGAAGTTTAGAGTGGCTAAATTCACGTCGGGACCGCCGAGCAGAATGGGACTGGCGGCGAGGGCGAGTACGGTGGCGGGCAGGGAGATGACATTCAAAATCAACTTGTGCTCGATGTCAATGATTGCGATGAGCACAAGCACGGCAGTGAAAAAACAGACGGCGACCAGATAGATGCCGAACGGGTAGCGCTGCGCGAGAAAGGCAAACAGCGCGGCAGTCCCGATTTCGACCAGCGGCGCGCGCAGCGAAACCGGCGCGCCGCAATGGCGACATTTGTCGCGCCGCAGGACAAAACTTAGGACGCCACTTTGTTGAATGGGTGTTCGCAGCATATTGCAATGGGGACAGCGCGGCGTCGCCAAAAGTGAACGTTCTGCCGGCGGCGGCAAATTGTCTGCCGCGCGATTGATAAGAATGCCGGCAACAATTCCAAGCACAAACGCTAAAATCATCATCGCGTAAAGAGTCGGGTCAAGTAAAGCGCAAATTTTTACTTTGCCCTTTTTATTGTATTATCTCGCCATGTTGTCTTCTGAAAAGCGGTACGGCGCGCGCGTGCCCCTGGAACAATTGAGTTTGTTGGTCGGCATGAATGTTTTGGGGTTGACGCTTTCGCTCCTGTTGGCGCTGCCGGGACGCACATTTAATTTTGCGTTTCTGGGTTCTCAGGCAAGCATTGTCTTTTCCGGTGCGTTGTTGTTCGCGCTGTTGTTGAGTGTCATGACTGCCGCCGGCGTCGAATCCATCATGCGCGCGCATCCCCGCGTTCATCTTTCGGCAACGCAATACACCATTATCTTGTGGATTCTGCCGTGCCTGCTTGTGGCGGGCACGGCGTTGATCCTACCGCTGCTGCGCGACAGCGCGGTGTTGGCGTTTACGACAATTGTGGGCGCGGGCATTTTGTTGGTGCTGGTCATTTTGGGCGAATACTTTACCATTGATTTGCAAGATGCCGCGTACGCCTTTGCGCGTCTCGGTCTGAATCTGGCAGTGTATCTGGCGGCGCTCGTGTTGTTTCAATCCATCTATGCCCTCAAACTGCGGAGCATCTTGTCCGCGCCGTTAATTGGCGTCACCGCCGCGCTGCTGGCGCTGGAGTTGCTCCGCGCGAGTGAGGCGGATGTGCGGCGCACGTGGATTTATGCGGCAACCATCGGTTTGTGTATGGGTGAAGCGTTGTGGGCGCTCAACTATTGGAATGTGAATCCGCTGCTTGGCGCGGTCACGCTGCTCATTCTCTTTTATCTCTTGACCGGTTTCGCCCAACAGTATCTGATGCGCCGATTGAATTGGCGTACGGTTTTGGAATTTGCGCTGGTCACCGCGTTCGTCCTGTTTATTGTCCTGCGCCGAACGTTTTGAGGGCAGGTCATTCAGCCATCAATGCGCGCGACCGTCTCTTGTGGCTCGGGTGTCAGACCGACCGTCAACGCGAGCGCCGACGCCACAATAATGATTGCTCCCGCGATTTGTAAAACTTCCAGCGTTTGCCCGAACACGACAAAGCCTGCTACCCCCGCCACCACCGGTTCTATCGTCGCAATCACACTCGCGACGCTTGCCGAAACGGTGCGCAGCCCCGCGTTGTATAACGCATACGACCCCAACGTTGGACCGAAACACAAACCCAACAGCGCCACCCATGCTAGCGGTGTCTCGAACAGCGCGCGGTAATTTGGCGCTTCGATTCCGGGCAGTGTCACAAACTGGAGCGGCAGCAAAAACAGCGTTCCGAACACAAGCGAATACAACACCGTCGTCCACGGCGACGCGCGCGTCGAAAAATATTTGCTAAACAGTGTAAACATGCCGTAGGTAAAGCCCGCCGCCGCGCCGATGAGCACGCCCCAGCCGTTCCATTGCAGCGCGCTCGGTTCGTACACGCGCGCCACCAGCGCGCAGCCGATGAACGAAGCCGCCACCGCGCCCATTTTGCGGCGCGTCAATGGTTCGCGCCACAAGCGCCACGCGACCAACGTGACGAACGCCGGCGCGGTATAAAGTAAGACCGACGCGGTGGCGACATTGGTCAGAAACACCGCTTCGGTGTTGAGGACATAAAACGCGGCGATGCCAAACAAACCGAAAAGCAGCAGGGGCGGCAGCAGCGCGCGTTCAAAACGGAGCGCGTCGCGTTTCCAAATCACGAGCGCGAGCGCCAAAAGCAACGCCGCTATGCCGGCGCGTAAAACGCCAATCGTGAGCGCGGACATGCCGAAATGGAAATGGAGCACGCTAAAGAAAATGCCAATCGTGCCCCACATGCACGCCGCGCCGACGATCAAGGCGTAACCAGAGACGGGATTTTTGAATGTTGATTGCTGATTTATGATTTTGGATTCTCTCATTTTCTTGTCTTTTTGGCGAGACCTCTGACGCGCGCCGCCAATCATAAATCGCACATCACAAATCAATATTCGTTCCCAGCCCCAGCGCTTCGGCTTGCTGCAAAATGGCTTGGGCAATTGCCGCGTCCTGTACCGCGTTGCCGACCGATTTGAAAAAAGTGATTTCGTCGGCGCGCGTGCGCCCCGCTTTTTTGCCGCCGGTGATTTCGCCCAACTCGGCGTAAAGGTCCGATTCTTTCAAAATGCCTTCTTCCATCGGAATCAGCAAATCGCCCGCTTCCGCCAACGCGCCGCTGTATGCATCCACGACGATTTTGTTACAGCGTTGAATGAACGCGCTGTCGGTCTCGCGCGCTTCGGGCGTAAACGAACCCACCGCGTTGACATGCGTACCAGGCTGCACATCGTTGCCGTTAAACAACGGTGTGCGCGAAGTGGTGGCGCAAGAAATAATGTCGGCTTGGCGCACTGCGCTGGCGACATCCTCTGCCGCGCGCAAATCGGCAGGCAGTTCGGGAAAACGCTTCAGGGCGTCAATCATTGCTTGCGCCTTGCCGGGAATGGCGTCATACACATACACGCGTTCGAGCTGCCGCGCCGCGCACATCGCGCGCAATTGGGTTCGCGCCTGCACGCCCGCGCCAAACACAAGCCCAACGCGCGCGTCTGGACGCGCGAGCACGTCGGTTGCCGCGCCGCAGCCCGCGCCCGTACGCAGCGCGGTCAAGGAACTGCCTTCGATGAGCGCGAGCGCGCGCCCGGTGGTCGCTTCGAGCACAACGACGACGGCGTGAATCAACGGCAAGCCGCGTTTGGCATTGTCCGAATAAACGTTGACGATTTTGATGGCGAGCGCGTCCGTGCCCTGAATGTACGCGGGCATGAACAGCGCTACGCCGTTGTACGCGGGCACAGGCAATTGAGAACGCAGTGGAACCGTAGCTTGATTGTTCGACAGACGCGCGAACGCATCTTTCATGACCGCAATCGCTTGCGGCATCGAGACCGCTCGTTCCACATCCGCGCGGGAGAGAATTCGCATATTGACTCCTGAAAAAGGGTTTGAGTGCACCGATTTTACCCTGATGATGCGCACATGGCAACAGCAAAAAAGGATAATTCTATTTGTATTATCACTGCGCGTCGGCGTTGGGCGCGCGCCATGCTGCGCGCAAAATTTTTCTCGCGACGCGAACGCGTTAAAAAAAAGGGGGCATTCTCGACGAGAATGCCCCGCATACTTTTTCTGACTACCGACGCGCGCTATGGGTCAACAAAACCACCCGTCAGCGTAAAGCGCGCGATGCCTGCATTGCCGCTGGTATCGCCGCGACAGGTCATGGCGTATTCGCCCAACGCGCCTTCGCTGGCAACGGGGTCATAGACTGTATCCGAAATCTGCTGAGTGATTCCGCCGATGCTTATTGTAACATCCACATGTCGGAACAAGCTGCCGGTGACGAGCGAAAACGCGATGTTGCCTCCTGCATCCGCGCGAATTTCTTGATTGCGAAGGAACTGATTGGAAGTCGAATACGTAACGAAATAGTCGCTCGGATAGCCAAGCGTGCGCCCCTGCGGCGACGTGAGCCAGCACGAGACGTGTTCATTCGCGCCAAAGCCCACGCCGTTGAAATGCACTGTGCCAAACATCGCGCTGACGATGCCGGGGTCGGCGGCGAGCCACGCATTGGTGGCGACCGTGTTGCCAATCACCGTGACCCACGTCGCGGCGCCGCTGCCGCTGCCGTTGCCGCGTGCCACAAAACGCCACGCGCCTTCGCAAGCGATGGAGGTGAAATACACATTGACCGTCACTTGACCTTTTGCATCAGCTTGAGCATCCGCGAACAGCTGCGCGCCCAAGCCGTCATAAATCGGCGTATTCAAATCCTGATGCGCATACAGCGCAACGACACCGGGCGCAATGGTTCCCGCGTTGACGCTGGTGTGTTCCGTCATCGTGGGGCAGCCGCCGTTGGCAGGTTCGAGCCAAAATGTGACGATTTCGTTGGGCGCAAAGCCGTCGCCGTGAATGGTTACGGGTTCGCTAAACGCGAGCGTATTAAACGTGCCGGCGCCCATTTTGATGTGGTCGTACGCGTGCGGTGGTTTGTGAATCGTAGATGGATTGGATGACAATGCCGCGCCGCTCACTCCTTCCGTGCCGCCCGTGACGGTGAATTTCACTTCGCCGCGATGCTTGACTGTTTTCGCGAGTCCCAACTCTTCGGCGACAAACGTCCACGTGCCGGTTTGCAGCGCGGCGATGTTTTCAAATTTGGATTGTTGCGTGTATGTGAGGGAACCATCTTCTTTCACCTTGATGGCGCCCGACTGGTTGAACAGTTCGCCGGCAGCGCCAGTAGGTTCGACGAGATAAGCATACACGTAGCGATTTGGCGTAAAACCCGAACAGACAATCAAAAAACGAGTGCCCACAGGACCCGACGCGGGGTCCGAAGTGCATGTTGCATCCGCCGCCGCAAACGCGACGTTTTGGGGAACGGCAGCCGGCGCCATGAGAAAAAGCATTGCGCCGAGCACGAACAGTAAACGTTTCATGAGATGCCTCCTCTGAAAATATCCGTGGTCAAGTGGCAAGAGGGGTAACGGGTTTCAGTTCGACTTGAAAGCCTAACTGTTCCAGCCGTTTCACGGCGCGTCGCTTGACCGCTTCTTTGTTGCGCT